>Ga0210393_10001513_pt1 | contig 19389 bp, 18 predicted proteins | sample IncBWC27OmetaG_FD_160068 | JGI IMG/M metagenome (GOLD analysis project Ga0210393, IMG submission 160068) | Forest soil microbial communities from Barre Woods Harvard Forest LTER site, Petersham, Massachusetts, United States - Inc-BW-C-27-O ... | reverse complement strand
ACCGGAGAGCGGTAGGGATTGTCGGTGTGCGGATCGAGCGCGATCGAGGTGTAGGCCAGATCGTTCGCCTCGGGCGTCGAGCGCACGTCGAACAGCGCGCCGAAGTTCGTCTCGCGCGTGAAGCCGAAGGTGGTGCCGACCTTCAGCACCGTGCCCGGAGCGGTCGGCACGCCCTCGAAGATCACGAACCCGAAGCTGAGGAAGGACTCGAGCCACGCCAGCAGCTCGGCATCGGTCGGGTCGGCGCGCCAGCGCACCCGCGGCAGCTCGCGCAAGCCGCCGTCCCACAGCCGCGCGGCCGGGCAATCAGGGCTGTTGGGGGCAAGCTCGGCCTCTTCGAGAATGTCCTCGCCGCGAAACGTCGCCTCGTGAGCGTCGCTGAACCTGACGCGAAACACGCCCGCGGCCGGCTGCGTCACGGCGGTGATCTGCAGATCGGGATCGAAATCCGAAGGATCCTGCAGGCGCTGCTGCGTGCGCAGGTCGATGCTCTGCGCGTCGCGGCAGCGCTCGCGCAGCCACAGCGGGTGAACGGGGAGCTCGCGGCCGTCGCCGCGCACCAGCGTAAGCCCCGGGGGCGAGGCGATTTTCAGGTGCGCTTGTTGCATTGCAGCCACGCCCTGAAGTCTAGCTTCGCGTGCCGATCGCTGTCCACGGCGCCTTGAGCGGCCGTCAGGAAAAGCTCGGCCGCCTGGCGCCCTCCCCGTCGAGACCCCGTTCCGCGAACTGCCGGGCGAGCGCGGCGATCAGCTGCGAGCGCAGCGTATCGCGGTCGGCCCCCGCCGGCGGCCGCACGCGCAGCTCGAGTGTGGTTCCGTCAGCATCCATACGCGTCAGGAAACAGCCGAGCACGCAGTTAGGATCGAGCGCCTCGCGGGCGGTGGCGAGCGCCGCCGCGCGCGCGGACTCGAGGTCGGCCTCGCGGCTCACGCGGATCATGAGCGCGAGCGGGGTGGCGGTGAGCCCGCCGTGCAGGTTGAGCGCCACCTGGCTGGCGGCCAGGCTGTTGGGCAGCACCACCAGGCGACCGTCGGGGGTGCGCAGCGTGGTGTAGCCGAGCGAGATCATCTCGACCGTGCCGACCTCGGTGCCGGTGGGCGCGCTCACCTGCAGCGTGTCGCCGAGGCGAAACGGCCGGTAGAGCGTTATGGCAACCCCGGCGACCAGGTTGCCGAGCGTGCTCTGCGCCGCGAGGCCTATGACCACCGAGGCGATGCTCGCACCGGCGAGCAGCGCGGTGCCCATGGCGCGCAGCAGCGGGATCAGGTGCGCGTAAAGGATGAGCATGACCACCCAGATGGCCGCCGAGCCCACCTGCTGCAGGAAGCTCAAGGTGGTGCGGTCGACGTGCCCCTGGCGCGTCATCGCGGTGTGCAGGCCAGCGCGCAGCAGCCGCGTCAACAGCAGCGCCGCGACCACGAACACCAGCAGGTACGCGCTCGCGCCGATGACCGTGTCGGGCTTGAGGATGGCCAGCAGTTTCTCGGCGCCGAGCTCCAGGTCATTCATGATCGTGCCGTTCGCATTCGTCCGGTGCGCGCGCAATTTCCGCGCGTTGCGGCAGCGAACACTAGCACAGCACTTCGCGCCACCGACGGCCGCCAGGCGCGCTGCGCGTGGCCGCGCCCACGGCCGCGGTGTATCGTTAGCGCCATGACGCTCAGCCGCCGTGACCTGCTCGCCGCGTCCACGCTGCTGCTGGCAGGCCCGGGCATGGCGCTGCGTGCCGCCGCGGCCGGCGCGGACGCCAGTTCGCCGGCTCGGCCGATCGTTTTGTGTTGGAACGAGAATCCCTACGGGCCATCGCCCGCGGCGCGCCTCGCGGTGAGTCACGCCATCGCCTCGGGGTGCCGCTATCCGTCCGACGAGGAGAACGAGGCGCTCATCGCCGCCATCGCGGCGCTGGAAGGCGTCAGCCCCGACCACGTCGTCGTTGCGACCGGCTCCGGGGAGCTGCTGCGCGCGCTCGGACTCCTGTACGGCCAGAACGGCGGTGAGATCATCGCCGCCGCGCCCACCTACCTCGAGCTGCCCGACTATGCGCAGCTGCGCGGCGCGCGGCTGAAGTTCGTGCCGGTCGACGCCGAGCTGCGGCACGACCTGCCCGCTATGCGCGCGGCGGTCTCGCCCGCGACGCGCGCGGTGTACCTGTGCAATCCCAACAATCCCACCGGCACGGCCGTGCCCGCCGCGGACATCCGCGCCTTCGTCGCCTCGCTCCCCGACGGAGTGCTCACCATCGTCGACGAGGCGTACATGGATTTCGTCACCGCGAGCGGCGTCGGCACGGTCTCGGACCTGGTGAAGACCGGGCGCCCGGTGGTGGTGCTGCACACCTTCTCCAAGATCCACGGCATGGCGGGCCTGCGCTGCGGTTATGGCATCGCGCGCCCCGACCTCACCGCCGCGCTCGCCGGCGCGCGCATGACGACCGCCAACATCTTCGCGGTACGCGGCGCAAACGCGAGCCTCGGCGACCACCAGTTCCGCGCCGACTGCCGCCGTCGCATCCTCGCGAGCCGCACGCGCATCACTACCGAGCTGACCGCCCTCAAGCTGCGCTACGCCGAGCCGCAGGGGAACTTCGTGTTCTTCGACACCGGCATGCCGCTCGCTGCGTTCACCGCGCGCATGCGCGAGCACGACATTCTGGTGGGCCGGCTGTTTCCGCCCTTCGACAGCTGGTGCCGCATCACCATCGGCACCGAGCCCGAGGTGAGCGCCTTCCTCAAGGCGCTGCGTGCCGTCACGGCGCCGGCCTGAAGTCCGCGTGCCGCGCGCTTCAGGCCGCCAGCAGGCTCATGCAGGTGAGCGCCGCTTCCGCCTTGTGCAGCTCGCTGACATCGAGGCTCTGCGTGCGCACGCCGGCAGCGGCCAGGCGCCGCACCGTGTCCGGATAGGCAGCGCTCACCAGCGTGGTGCCTGCCACCGTGAGCGTGTTGGCCGCATAGGGCTCATTCTCGGCCACCGCCATGACCGTGGCCACGCCGAACACCGCCGGGTCGACCCACGCCGGATTCACCAGCAGGGTGTGCGGCGCAATGAACGTGACGGCGCTCTTCAGGTGCAGGCAGCCGCTGAGCGCGACGCTTTGCACGCGGTAGCCGCACGGCTCGAGCGCCGCGGCAAGCTGCGCGATGCCGTCCGCATCGCTGCGCGCCGATGCCCCCACGTAGAGGGTGCGCCCGATGTGCAGCACGTCACCGCCCTCAAGGCAGCCGGGCGCGCGGATGTGCTGCAGCGGCCGCTGCGCGGCGAGCGCCGCGGCGACGCCCGCCGTCTCGCCACGCCGTGACGGCACACCGGGCCGGGTGATGACCGCGATCTCGGGCAGCAGCACCGCCGTGTCCTCGACGAACACGCCGTCGGCCTGCGCGGGCAGCGGCGGCAGCCACTCGAGACGGCAGCCGAGCGCGCTGAGCGCGCGGGTGTACTCGCGGTGCTGACTCACGGCGCGCCCCGCATCGATGGGCGCGCGCGCCAGGTGCGTGAGCTCGCACTGCGCAAGGCGCGGGCTGACTTCGCGGACGAAGGCGAGCATGGTGGGCGCTAAGCGAACCAGTTCTGGACGCGCAGTCTCCTGAACGCCCGGAAATCGGCGACGTTGCGCGTAACCACGACGAGTTTGCGGGTGGCCGCTACCGCCGCGATCTGGGCGTCACGATACGCCGGCGCTACGCCGGCCTTCAGCAGCCGCGCGCGCTCGACCCCCATCCATTCGGCCGCGGCGCGATCAAACGGCAGCACGTCGAGGCCGCCGACAATCAGGCCGTCCCGAAAGGCTTCCAGCTTTCTGCGTCGCTCCGAAGGTTGTAGCGAGCGGATGCCCACGGTGAACTCCTCCCATGCGGTCGCGCTCGTGACCCAGTCGAACTGACGCGCGACGAGGCGCGAGAGTACGCGCCGGTTCGGTTCCGGCCTAACCGCCTCGCAAAAGGTGTTCGTGTCGACCAAGAAGATCACTCACGTCCCCAGATCTGGGACCACCCCAGCACGGCGATCGCGCCAGGAATCCAACTGCGCAATCGTCAGCTCGACCCCGCCGTAGCGGGCCCGCCAGGCGAGGATAGCCTCCCCGAGGCCGTGACCCGGACCGCGACGGGAGCGCCGAAACTCGCTCTCGGAGATAAGCACCGCCGCGGGCTTGCCGCGGCGCGTGATGCGCACCGCCCGGCCGCGTTCGGCCGCATGCACCAATGCCGCCAGCATGTCGCGCGCCTGGGCGACCGAATATTCGCGTTCCTTCATCACGTCCTCCCCGCGGACTACATGGCTATCTAGGTAGCCATCTTAGCCCGAAGGCGGCTTAGGTCACAAGGCGTCGCTACAGGCGCGGCGCCGGCACGCTGCGCGCGGCGAGGCGCAGGCACTCGAGCAGCGCCGTAGCCGCCGGCGGCAGCGCGCCCGGCGCGCGCAGGATCGCCCCCACGGGACTGTCCATCGACTTGAGTTTCACCGGCAGGATCGCCAGCAGCTTCTGCTGCACGTCGTCGCGCGCGACGTGGTAGGGCATCACGCCGATGCAGTCGGACTTGCGCAGCAGCACGCGGTTGGTGAGGATCGAGACGGACTCGATGATGTTGCGCGGCAGCGGTGCGGCGGCATCGAGGAAGGCGCGCTCGATCTGGCGGCGCAGCGCGGTCTCGGGTAGCGGCAGCAGCCAGGCGGCGCTGGTGAGCTCACGCAGCCCGAGCCGCCGCTGGCGCAGCAGCGGATGCCCGCGGCGCACCACCAGGCAGATCGGCTCGGCGTAAAACTCCTCGTACACCAGCGCGGCGCTGCGGCCCTCATCGGGCAGCCGGCCGAGCACCATGTCCAGATCCCCGACCAGGAGCGAGGGCACCAGGATGTCGTAGGTGCCGACCGCCACGCTGATGGCGACCCCGGGGCGCTCCTTCTTCAGCAGCACGATGGCATCGGGCAGGATGCTCGCGGAAGCCGCCAGCAGCGTGCCGACCGTCACCTTGCCGCTGTAGCCGACGCGCAGGTCCTCGAGCTCCTCGGCCGCGTGGCGCAGCTGTGCCAGCACGATCTTGGCGTGGCGCGCGAAGATCTCCCCGTAGGCGGTGGGCGCGAGCCCGCGGTTGCTGCGCTCGAACAGCGGCACGCCGAGCGTCGCCTCGACGTCACGCAGCGCCTTGGTGACGGTGGGCTGGGTGAGGTTGAGGCGCTTGGCGGCCTTGAGCATGCTGCGCGCCTCGTAGAGGGTCGCGACCAGCTCGACATGGCGCAGGCGGAACTTGCGCGCGATCCAGCGCTCGAGGCGGGCCGATGTCATGGGGCGCGATCATAGCCGGTCAGGCGCGACGTGCGGCGCACGGCGCACCCCGCGCAGGTCGCACGCAAGCGCACCCCGCTGCGCGTCCGTCAGCCGGAAGGGGCGCGCGATGCTTCAGGCCGGCAGCAGCGCCGCCGCGGGACCGGTGCGGCGCGCGCGCGCCGGTGGCAGACCGAAGAAGCGCCGCGCGTTGCCGTGCAGCAGCTGCTCGCGCACTGCCGCCGGGAGCTCGCGATGTGAGCGGATGAGGTTCCCGACCCGCTGCTCGCCGAGCGGGAACGGGTAGTCGGAGCCGAGCATCACGCGCTCCGCGCCCATGATGCGCACCAGGAAGGCGAGCGCGTCTTCGCTGAAGACCGCGGCGTCGACATGGAAGCGGTCGAGGTAGGACGACGGCAGGTGCGGGCAGTCCGCGCGCACGACGTCGCGGTTGCGCCAGGCGTTGTCGACGCGCCCGAGCAGATACGGGAAGCTGCCGCCGCCGTGCGCGAAGCACAGCTTGAGCGAGCGCGGCAGGCGCTCGAAGGCACCGGAAAGGATCAGCCACAGGATCGACAGCTGCGTCTCCGCCGGCATCGCCACCAGCCACGGCAGCATGTACTTCGGCATGCGCTCCGGCGCCATCATGTCCCAGGGATGCACGAACACCACCGCGCCCTCCGCGGCGCAGTGCTGCAGGAAGGTGATGATGCCCGCATCGCTCAACTCGCGCGCGCCGACGTGGTTGCCGATCTGCACGCCGAGGTGCCCGTCAGCCATGGCGCGGCTCAACTCGCGGCAGGCGAGCTCGGCGTCCTGCAGCGGCACCTGGCACAGCGACTTCAGCCGCTGCGGGGCCGCGGCGCAGATCTCGCGCGCCGCATCGTTGAAGATGCGCGCGCACTCGAGCGCCTCGGCCGCCGGGCGCTCGTAAGCAAACAGCACCGGGGTCGTGCACATGACCTGCACCTCGACGCCGTCGCGGTCCATGTGCTCGAGCCGCAGCTGCGCATCCCAGCACGCCGATGTCACCGGGCGGAACTCGCGCTCGCCGAGCATCAGCATCGCCTCACCGCCCGGCGCGTGCCGCATCCACGGCCAGCCGGGCGTGCCGAAGCGCGCGGCGAGGTCCGGCCAGGTGCGCGGCAGGAAGTGCGAATGAATGTCGATGAGCTTCATCGTCGTCTCCGTACGCTCGCGCGAGGGCGTTGCGCGGCGCGCGCCCGCGTCCCGCGCCAGGCGATGGCCTTGATCTCGATCAGCAGCTGCGGGTGCGGCAGCGCCGCGACCGCCACGGTGGTGCGCGCCGGCCCGTCGTAGCCGAAGAATTCGCTGTACACCTCGTTGTAGGCGGCGAAGTCGTCCATGCTCCTTAAGTACGTGCAGATCTCCACCACCTCCGCCAGCGTCGTCCCGGCGGTGGCGAGGATGTCGCGGATGTTCGCGAGCACCGCGCGCGTCTGCACGCGGATATCGAGCAGCCAGCGCCCGTCGGCCGTGCGCGCAGCTCCCGCGATCGAGTCATCCGCGCAGCGCGCGCTGGTGCCCGAGACGAAGATGAAATCCCCGGCGCGGCGATAGTGCGGGAAGGTGCCGCGCGGGCGTGCCTTGCCCGGCACCACGGCACTGGCCACGGCTGCGGCGGGCGCCGTGCGCGCGGCGCGCGCCGCACTGCCCCGCACCCGCGGGCGGCGGTTGCGTGATCCGGCAGGTGTGGCGGTGAGCGTCACGGGGCGCCTCCTCACAGCTTCACGCAGATGTTCATGGCTTCCGAGAAGAAGGCGAGCGAGTGCATGCCGCCCTCGCGGCCGACACCCGACAGCTTCACCCCGCCAAAGGGGGTACGCAGATCGCGCAGGAACCAGTCGTTCACCCACACGATGCCGACCTCCATGGCACGCGCCACGCGATGCGCGCGCTGCAGGTTCGAGGTCCACACCGCGGCCGCCAGGCCGTAGCGGGTATCGTTGGCGAGCTGCACCGCCTCGTCCTCGGAGTCGAACGGCGCCACGTGGCACACGGGTCCGAAGATCTCCTCGCGCACGCAGCGTGCATCCTCGCGCAGGCCGCGCACGATCGTCGGTTCGATGAACGCCCCGCGGTCGCGCTCATCGCCGAACTGCGGCACGCCGCCGCCGCAGAGGATCTCGCCCTCCTCGGCGCGCGCCAGGCGATAGTAAGAGAGCACCTTGTCGCGATGCGCGCGCGAGATCAGGGGACCTAAGTCCGCGCCGTCGTAGGGGCCACCGATCTTCAACGCCCGGGCGCGAGTGGTGAGGGCGGCGACGAAGCGCTCGAACAGGGGCCGCTCGATGTACACGCGCTCGGAGCACAGGCACACCTGGCCGCAGTTGGAGAACACCGAGCGCAAGGTGCCGGCGAGCGCCGCCTCGAAATCCGCATCGGCGAACACCAGCGAGGCGTTCTTGCCGCCGAGCTCGAAGGACAACGCCTTCACCGAGTCCGCGGCGCTCTTCATGATGGCGGAGCCGGTGGCGGACTCGCCGGTGAAGGCGATCGCGCCGACGTCCGGGTGGCTCACCAGCGCTTCGCCCGCGGAGCCGGGGCCGAAGCCGTGCACCAGGTTGAAGACCCCGGGCGGCACGCCCACCTCCTGCATCACCTCGGCGAGCAGCGCCGCGCTGGACGGAGTCTCCTCGGAGGGCTTGACGACCACCACGTTGCCGCAGGCGAGCGCGGGCGCCACCTTCCAGGTGAGCAGCAGAAACGGCAGGTTCCAGGGGACGATCACCGCCACCACGCCCACCGGCTTGTGCAGCGAATAGTTGAGCGCGCCGCGCCCGTCGGCCGTGGCCATCTCGTAGCACTCAGAGGCGCGCGCCAGCGCCAGATCCGCGTAGGCGCGGAAGTTGGCCGCGCCGCGCGGAATATCGAGCGTGCTCGCCTGCCCGAGGGTCTTGCCGGTATCGGCGATCTCGGCGGCGACGAACGCGCCGAAGCGCCGCTCGATGCCGTCGGCCACCTTGCGCAGCAGCGCACAGCGCTCGGCGGTGGAGGTGCGGCCCCACGGGCCGCGCAGGGCCGCGCGCGCCGCCTGCACGGCGCGATCCACGAGCGCGGCGTCGGCCTCGGCGACGCTGCACAGCACACGCCCGTCGACCGGGCTTACGTTGTCGAAGCTGGCGGCGCCCGGGACGAACTGCCCGCCCACCAGGCACGGCAGCCGCGCCCCTTGCAGAGGATAGGAGTCGGACGGGGTCGGCAGCCGCATGAGGCGCCGATTCTAGGGACAGACGCCTCCAAAGGAATAATCGTATTTCGCCGTTCTGCTATGCATTTCCTCTATACCGGTCTTTACCCCGGCCGGCGCGTTGCGCGGGCGGCTATCATGGCGCAACGCGTCGTAGCTGTGCGAGAGCCGATCGACGCCACGTCGATGTCGTCACATCGCACGTCGGGAGAGGCCACGATACCCCAGCGAGCTTTGCTCTGGTCGGCTACCGCCTCGTCACCGGCATCGCGCGCGAGTTGGCGTGCCTATTGATTGTCGGAGCGTTTCATGACAAGGCCGCTATGAACTGTTCCGCAGCCCGTTGCCAGACGAAACGCGCGGCCTGAGCACGCAAGCTTGAGGCGAGCGAGCGAGCCAATTCGGCGCTCTCGAGGACTTTGGCCATGGCGTCGGCCAGCGCACCGGGATTATCAGGCTCAACAAGAAGGCCGGTTGCGCCGTGCGTGATGATCTCCGGAATACCGCCGACGTTGGTGGCTACCACCGGCAGTCCCGCGGCTCCTGCTTCAATCAGAGCAATTCCGAACGGCTCGGCGCGCGACGGCAGAACAAAAAGATCGGCATCGGCCATATATTCCGGTATGCAATCGTGAGGAACGTCTGCCAGCACGCGCACGCGGTCTCCAAAGACCAGCGCTGCTTGTCTCACCTCTTCGAGCGTGGGCCCACGTGCACCGATCATCGTGAGCATGCAGTCAAGGCGTCGATCAAGCAGCAATCGAAAGGCAGCCAGGAGCACGTCCTGCGATTTTTTTCGCTCGAATTTTCCGATGTGCAGGATGCGTTTCCTGCCTGGGCCCCGAAGCTTTGGGACTCGGCTGAATAGATCTATGTCTGCGCCGTTATGAATCACCCGCGCATGCGTCTGGGGAGATATTCTCTGAACTTCATTGGCGAGCGCCTGCGAGCAGACTAGAACCGCGTCGGCGCCGCTAATGTAATTCCTCCACGCCAAACGGACTATCGAACCCGAGCCAGCGGCACGCCTGATATCTGAGCCGTGAAACGTCAGTGCAATCTTGCCCTTATACAGGCCCATACGACGCAGGAGTAGGAACGCAGCTCCTCCGAGACTGGGGAAGTTCAGGTTCACCATCTGCACATCATGGATCTTGAGCGCTCTGGCGATTGCAGCGAGATCCGACGGTAGCCTTACCGTGCTCTTTACCGCCGCCCAAGGCCCCGCTTCGTATCCATCGTGGAGCTGGAGCCCAATAACCGCGATGCCCCGAACTTCTGCCGGGAGCCCGATAGGGGCCCACGACGGCACGGCAATTAACGGGCGGAACCCTGACCCGATCTTGAGCGCGTGTGCAAGACCCAGCACAGCCTCATTAACTCCCCCGGCGCTGGTGGGGGACCACGGCAAGACAAACATGCAGGATCTCATGTCCGTCCATCACCCCTTCGGGCAAGCCGCAAGCCGCGTACCTCAACCCAGCAGCGCCTTGCGGCGCGCGAGGCTCTCTGCACTCCACACCTCGGCGCTCTTGTAGTACTGGGCGAAGACGCGCGCGGCGGCTGGCAGCACGACCCAGGGCTGGCGGGATTCGGTGTAGATGTGCACGTCCGGCGGAAAGCGATCCGGCTCATCGAGCGCGCCGACGCGCACGAAACTCAGGACCTCGAGGCCGCCGTAGTGGCTCCACAGCGCGATGCGACACAGCGGGCAGCGCGCGATCTGCTGCCCCTTGCCGCTCGCGCTCGGCGTCGGCACCAGCTCGGTGCGGCCGCTCTCGAGCTCGAGTGCGTCCGACTCGATGAGCGCGTTCAGCACGAACGCGCTGCCGGTCTCGCGCTGGCACCAGCGGCAATGGCAACAGTGCACGATGAGCGGCGCGCGCGTCAGCCGATAGCGCACGCTGCGGCAGGTGCACCCGCCCGCGGCGGTGAACGGCGCGGCCGCGCTCATATGCTCCCGGCGTGCGCCGCTATCCCCGCGGGCCCGAGGATCATCGACCGCGCTAGCCGGAACCCGACCCGCTGAGGCACGTCTTCATGAACGACTTGCGGTCGTCGCCTGACAGTCCCTTGGTCTTGGCGTCCGCATTGCAGCTCTTCATTTTTTCCTGCTGGCTGTTGCCGCTCGCCGTCGGTTTGGTCGCGGACAGGCAGCTCTTCATGAAAGCCTTGCGGTCATCGCCCGTCAGGCCCTTCGTCTTGGCATCCGCATTGCAGCTGGTCATCTTGTCCTGCTGGCTGTTGTCGGCCAATGCCGCCTGACCCGCGAGCACCGCGAGCGCAGCGCCGATCCCCACCAGCCACGTCGTGCGTTTCATGGTCGTTCTCCTTGCCCAGCGCATTACCGGGTCGGTATGGTAACTCCAACCGCCGCGGCTACTCCATGTCGGGGTAGGGGCCGCGGCCTCCCTCTGTAATGAAGCGCTGCACCCGCGCCGTCAACACCGGCAGCGGCACGGAGCCCAGCTCGAGCACGGTGTCGTGGAAGGCGCGGATGTTGAAGCGCTCCCCGAGCGAGCGTTCCGCCTGCGTCCGCGCCTCAAGAATCGCGCGCTCGCCGAGGTAGTAGGACAGCGCCTGCGCCGGCCAGGCGATGTAGCGGTCCACCTCGGTGCCAATCTCGCGCTCCGGGAGCGCGGTGTTCGCGCGGAAGTACTCGATCGCCTGCTCGCGCGTCCAGCCCTGCGAATGGATGCCGGTGTCGACCACCAGGCGCGCCGCGCGCCAGATCTGGTAGCCGAGCATGCCGAAGCGGTCGTAGGGCGTGTCGTACATCCCCATCTCAAGACCCAGCCGCTCGCAGTAGAGCGCCCAGCCCTCCCCGTACGCGGAGATGTAGGTGAGCTGGCGAAAGCTCGGCTGGTCCTTGTGCTCCCTGGCGATCGGAATCTGGAAGGCATGCCCGGGGGCGGACTCGTGCAGCGTGAGCGCCGTGAGGCTATAGAGCGGCCGACTCGGCAGGTCGTAGGTGTTGACGAGGTACACACCGAAGCCGCCGCGGCCGGCGGTGTAGAACGGCGCCAGGTCGTCGGGCACCGGCTTGATCGCAAAGCGCGCGCGCGGCAGGTAGCCGAAGTACTGCGAGGCCTTGCCGTCGAAGCGCTTGGCGATCCAGGCCGCACGCATCAACAGCTCCTCGGGCGTCTTCGCGTAAAAGCGCGGGTCGGTGCGCAGGAACTTGAGGAAGGCCGGGAAGTCGCCCGTAAAGCCGGCCTCGTGCATGGCGCTCACCATCTCCCCGTGCAGGCGCTGCACCTCGGCGACGCCCAGCTCGTGGATCGCCTGTGGCTCCATGTCGAGGGTGGTGAATTCGCGGATCTTGGCGCGGTAGAAGTCATGCCCGTCGGGCAGCTGCTCCGCCGCGAGCGTGGTGCGCATGCCCGGGACGTACTCGGTGCGCATGAACTTCAGCAGCTCGGCGTACGCCGGCTGCACCACCTCGCGGATGACGCTGACGGCCTGCGCACGCAGCTGCGCCTGGCGCGCGGCAGGAACGAACGGCATGTCGCGGAACGGGGTATAGAACAGGCTCGCTTCCGGGGTCGCCTCGGTGACCGCGGTGATGGAGGCGTCGCGCCCCTCCATGGTGACCCGCGGCGGGGTGAAACCGCGGCGCATGCCGGCGCGCATCTCGTCGATCTGTTCGCGGAAGTAACGCGGGATGTCGCGCATCTGCCCGATCCAGTGCTCGTAGTCGGTCAGGGTGCGAAACGGGCGGCGCGCGGTGTAGCCGAGATCGGTCCAGAAGGTGGTGTCGGAGTTGGCAGGCATCTCGAAATCGCGAAAGCGCTGGCTGGCGATCAGCACCTCGACCTGCGCACGGTAGACGTCGTAGTTCACCTGCTCGGGGGCGGACAGGCTGGTGCGCGCAATGGCGTCCACACGGCGCAGCACGTCCTGCCAGTACTTCAGGCGCATCTCCTGGCTCGCCGGGTCCACCTTCGGCAGGTGATCGGCCAGCGGGAGGTTGCCGTCCTCGTTATCCGCCAGCTGTTCCATTCGCCACTTCCACTCGCTGCTGTAGATCGCGCGCAGCTGCTCGTCGGGTGTGGGTGAGCGCGCGTGCGGCGAGCAGCCGCCAAGGGCCAGGAGGACAGCGAGCGCCGGCAACGCGGCGGAAAAGCTGCGCATGGCGGATCCTTTTAAGGTGCAGCGCGGGTGCGCCAGACTTAAACGCCAAGAATACCCGAACCGTTGCGTCCCGCTCGCGCAGTACGGTACAAGCATCCTCCATGTGGAGAGCCGTGGTCGCGATCAGCGTCGGCAGCAGTCTCGGCGCGCTGCTGCGCTGGTGGCTCGGGACGGTGCTGAATGCATCCTTTCCCGCCGTCCCGCCCGGGACGCTGGCGGCGAACCTCATCGGGGCCTACGTCGTCGGCGCCGCGGTGGCGTTCTTCGCCAGCTATTCCGCGCTCGCACCGGAGTGGCGGTTGATGGTCATCACCGGCTTCTGCGGCGGGCTCACCACCTTCTCGACATTTTCCGCGGAAGTCGTGACGCTGCTGCAGCAGGGGCGCGCCAGCTGGGCGCTCGCCGAGGCCGGTACGCACGTCGTGGGGTCGATCCTCATGACCTTCGCCGGCATCGGCACGGTCGCGTGGCTGCGCGGCTGACGGAGGTCTCACCATGCACGGATCCTTTCTCAGGTTCTACGTGCACGAGGGGCAGCGCCATAAGCGGCGGCCGCTGTGGGAGTGGCTGCTCGAGGAGGCCAACGGCCTAGGCATACGCGGCGGCTCGGCGTTTCGCGCCATGGCCGGTTTCGGCCGCCATCACGTGCTGCACGAGGCCACGTTCTTCGAGCTCGCCGGGAGCCTTGCCGTGGAGGTGGAGTTCATCGTGACCGACGAGGAGGCGAAGCAGCTGCTGGCGCGCCTGCACGATGAGGGGGTGCGCCTGTTCTACGCCTGCATCCCGGCGCTGTTCGGCGTGATCAACCCCGACGCGGCCGACCCCGAAGACAAGGACTGACGGCGCGCCTCCGGGGCGCGAGCCGACCGTTAGCGCCTAGCTGCGCTCGATGGTGTGCAGCGGCACCGCGTCCGAGCTGCCGAAGCTCGGCCGGTCGGCCTCGGCCGCGGCGAGCGGCGGGCACTCGCGGAAATCCTTCAGGCAGCGCGCGGCGAGCTGCTGGTACTCGCGCGTGCCGGTCTCCTTCCAGGCGAGCTCCTCGGCCTTAAGCGTACGCACCACGCGCGCCGGTATCCCGGTCACGAGCGTGCGGCGCGGCACCACGAAGCCGGCCCGCACGAAGCTGCCCGCCCCGACGAACGCCTCCTCCTCGACCACCACATCGTCCATGACGATCGCCCCGATGCCGATCAGCGCGCCGCGCCCGATGAGGCAGCCATGCAGCACCGCCCCATGGCCGACGTGCGCGTCCTCCTCGAGGCGCGTTTCCTTCCCGGGGAAGCAGTGCAGCACGCAGCCGTCCTGCACGTTGCAGCCGGCGGCGAGCACGATGCGACCGAAGTCCCCGCGCAGCGAAGCGTGAGGTCCGACGTAGCAACGCGGACCGACGATCACATCGCCGATGAGGGAGGCCTGCGGGTGTACGAACGAGGACGGATCGACGACCGGGGTGAGTCCATCGAGCGAGTAGGTCGTCATGCGTCGTGGCCTCGTGGTACGGGCGGCCTTTAGCCCGCGCGCCCGCGAGCGAGAAAGGCGCGGATGCCGGTCTGGAATTCCGCCGAGCGCAGCTGCGCGCCGAACAGGCGCGCCTCCTCCTCGATGCGCGCGAGCACCTCGGCCGGATCGCCGCGCAGCAGCCGCCGTGTGGCCGCGAGCGCCGCGCGCGGCTGCGCGGCGACCTCGCGGGCGAGGCTGCGGCCTGCCTCGAGCAGAGCGCTCTCCTCCACCACGCGCGTCACGAGCCCGAGCCGCTCGGCGGCGGCGGCATCGAGCCGCTTGCCGAGGAACAAGAGCTCCGCCGCGCGCTGGCGGCCGACGAGGCGCGGCAGCAGCAGCGAGCTGCCCGCCTCCGGGACCAGCCCGAGCGCGACGAAGGGCAGCGAGAACTGCGCGCTCGTGGCGGCCACCACCAGGTCACAGTGCAGCAACATCGTCACGCCGATGCCGACCGCCTGGCCGTGCACCGCCGCGAGCAGCGGCTTGTCGAAGGTGGCGAGCGTGCGCAGCACCTCCATCACCGGGTGTTGCGGGGTGAACTCAGGTCCGGAGAGGAAATCCTGCAGGTCGTTGCCGGCGCAGAACCCGGCGCCCTCCCCGCGCAGCAGCACCGCGCGCACGGCCTCGTCGCTGACTGCGTCGTGTAGCGCCCGCGCGAGCGCCTCGTACATCGCAAAGGTGATGGCGTTGCGCTTCTCCGGTCGGTCGAAGCACACCTCGCACACGCCGCCCTCGACCGACACGCGTAGCTGTCCGCTCATGGTGAAGAGCTTGCGGCAGCGGGGACCAAGAGCGCAACCGGCGGCGCCCTAAAGCGAAGCGCGCCTCAGCGGTACGCTTCGGCGTCAGTGCGCGCCGGGCGGCGCGGCGTGGGCGCGGAAATCGACGTCGCTGTCGGCCGCCAGCCACACGAGCGCCGCCCAGGCGGCGACGTTCTGCTCGAGCTGCTCGCGATCGACCTTGTCGAGCGTGTCGTCGGCGGTATGGTGAATGTCGAAGTAGCGCGTGCCGTCCTGGCGCAGCAGAAACGCGGGTACGCCCGCCTCCACCGCAGGTCCGACGTCCGTGCCGGCATCCTCCGCCGGCTGCCTCGCGGACAGCACGCCGAGCGGTTGCAGCACGCGCAGCGCGCTCTTGGCGAACGCCCCGTCAGCGACCGCAGCCGGGAGGGCGAGCTCGTAGACCCGATCGGTGCCGAAATCACTTTCGCCGGTCAGCACGTGGCTCGGAAGCTCGGACTGATGCCGGTCCGCATACGCGTGCCCGCCGAAGGCCGAGCCCGGGGGCAGCGGCTGCGCCACTTCTTCCGAGCCGAACAGCACCACGCGCACCGTGCGCTCAGGTTTCTGCGGCAGATCACGGATGAGCTTGGCTGCGGCGACGATGATCGCCGTTCCGGTGCCATCATCGATCGCACCGGTCCCCTGGTCCCAGCTGTCCAGGTGCGCCCCGAGCAGCACCACTTCCTGCGCGCGCTCACGCCCGCGTACGTCCGCGATCACGTTCTGCGACTGGGCGCCCTCAACGTAGGAAGCGCCGGAGGTCAGGCGCACGCGCACCGTCTCCCCGAGCGCATGCAGCCGTTCGATCTGGTCGGCGTCGGGGTTGCTGAGCGCGAAACACGGTATGGGTACGCGCCCGTCGACGTAGCGCGTGGTGCCGGTGTGCGCGAGGCGATGGCTGTCGGTCCCCATCGAGCGCAGCAGGTAGGCGAGCGCGCCGCGCTGCGCGGCTTCCTGCGGCCCATCGACCCGCCCGGCGAACGCGGCACCGTAGCCCGCGCCGTCCTGCGCACGCACCATGCGCAGCGCCACCATCGCGATCTTGCCCGTCAGCGAGCCGGGCGCCGCGGCCTTGAGCTCCTCGAACGTCGGGAAGATGACCACCTCGCCCTCGAGGCCACCGGCAGGCGTCGGCGGGGACTCACCGAGCGCGGCGAGAGTGAGCGGCTGCCTGCCCGGGGCGGTGATCTGTCCACTCTCGCTGCCGCGCACCCACGCGGTGATGGGAAAGCTCTCGATGTGTACGTTGTCGAACCCGAGCGCCTTCAGCCGTGCCACGGCCCACTGCGCCGCCTGGTGCTCGTTGTCGGAGCCTGCGGGACGCGGTCCGAAGCGGGTCGACAGCTCGCTCACCCAGGGGTAGGCGACGGTGTGACCGGCTAACGCGCGATCGCGCAGTTGCACCGCGATCGCCTCGGAGGTGGCGGGCGCGGCGGCGTGCGCCGTGCCGAACAGGCCCGCGGCGAGCGCGAGGCATAAGGAGGGAGATCGCACGGTGCGTGACCTTCGGTGGCGGCTGTCGGGGAGCGCGCATTCTACGCAAGCGCCGCGCCGAGGCACCATGCGCCTTGCGCCGGACGGAGGCTCCCGTGCGCCGTTTCTAAGGCGGTAGCTGCGAGAGCGGCAGCGGACGGGCGATGTGAAAGCCCTGCGCGTAGTCGACGCCGATGCGCCTGAGCTCATCGAGCACCGCCTCGCTCTCGACCCACTCGGCGACGGTGGCGATGCCGAGCGCGCGGCCCACTTTGCCGATCGCCTCCACCATGCTGCGGTTGACCGGGTCGGTGGCAACGTCGTGGATGAACTGCCCGTCGATCTTCAGGAAGTCGACCGGCAGCGTCTTCAGATAGACGAACGACGACACCCCGGTGCCGAAGTCATCGAGCGCGAAGCGGCAGCCGCGCGCTTTGAGCTCGCTCATGAGGTAGCGGGCGTTCGCGAGACTGGTGACCGCGGCAGTCTCGGTGATCTCGAAGCACAGCGCCGCGGCGATCGCTGGCTCCGACACGCTCTGCAGCACGAAGTCGACGAACGACTGCTCGTTGAGCGAGGTGCCCGACAGATTCACCGCCAGCAGCGGCAGCGCGGCGCCGCGGCCCTGCCGCGCGCGCAGCAGCTCAATCGCCTGGGCGAGCACCCAGCGGTCGATCACCGACATGACGTTGTAGCGCTCGGCCGCCGGAATGAACTCCCCCGGCGGCACCAGCGTCCCGCCGTCATCGCGCAGCCGCACCAGCAGCTCGTAGAAGTCCCGTGGCGCAGCCCCGGTGAGCGCCACGATCGGCTGGTAATATAGCTCGAAGCGCTGGTCCTCGGCGGCGCGCGTCACGCGCGCCACCCAGTACATCTCGCGGTGCCGCGGGGAGACCCCGCCCGCCTCGTAAACGTGGATGCGGTTGCGGCCGGCGTCCTTGGCCGCATAGCAGGCGATGTCCGCCGCGCTCATGATGCTCGCCACGTTCTCGGTATCGGCGCGGATCTCGACGATGCCGATGCTCGCCCCCACCGACAGCGTGGTGGCGCCCCAGACGAAACGAAAATCGCGGATCGCCTGGCGCACGTTCTCCGCGATGCGCTTCGCCTGATCGAGCGAGCACGCCTCGAGCAGCACGCCGAACTCATCGCCGCCGAGACGCGCCATGGTGTCGGTGGTGCGCACGCGCGTCTGCAGCACGCCGGTGATCTCGCGCAGCAGCCGATCGCCCGCCTGGTGGCCGCAGGTGTCGTTCACCACCTTGAACTGGTCGAGGTCGATGTACAGCAGCGCGTACGCGCCCTCGCCGCGCTGGGCGCTGAGCAGCGCCCCGTGCAGACGGTTGTCGAACTCGCGCCGGTTGATGAGGCCGGTGAGCGCGTCGTGGCTCGCCTGCCAGGCGAGCGCACGCTTCAGCCGCCGCTCGCTGGTGACGTCGTGGAACACGATCACCGCACCAATCACCTGGCCGCCGCGATCGCAGATCGGAGCGGCCGATTCCTGGATGGCCACCTCGGCGCCGGCGCGCGTGATGAGCACGGCGTGGTCGGCAGGCGCGGTGCCAGAGGCGCGCCCGAGCGCGCCGTTCAACGAGGTCTCGATCGGCTCGTGGGTGAGCTCGTTCACCAGCTTCAGCACCGCGCCGACCGGCTGGCCGCGCGCCTGCGCCAGCAGCCAGCCGGTGAGCGTCTCCGCCACCGGGTTCAGGTACTCGATGCAGCCGGCGGCATCGGTCGTGATCACCGCATCCCCGATCGACTGCAGCGTGACCTGCGCGCGCTCCTTCTCGGCGAAGGTCGCCTGCTCGGCGCGCTTGCGCCCGGTGATGTCGGTGATGGTGCCCTCGTAGCCGGTGATGCGGCCGCTGGCATCGCGCATCGGGCGGGCGTTCTCGAGGATCACGAGCTGCTGTCCGTCGCGCGTGCGCATCAGGAACTCCGCATCGCGGATACCGTCCTCGCTCTCCACGCGGCGCATGAACTCGGAACGGTCGGCCGGATTCCAGTAGAGCGCGGCGGCCGAGGGCAGCGCGTACACCTCCGCGGCGCTGCCGTAGCCGAGCATGGCGACGAAGGCCGGGTTCACCGACAGCAGCCGCCCGTCGCGCCCGCTCTGGTAGACCCCTTCGGCGATGCTCTCGAACAGGCCGCGGAACTTCGCCTCGCTGCTGCGCAGCGCCTCCTCCGTCAGGTGCCGCTCGATCGCGATACCGGCCAGCTGCGCGGCGCGCGCCATGATCTGCGACTCGCCGCTGGCGGGGAGTCCGGCTTCCGCGCGGTACACCCCGAGCGCACCGAGCAGCTTGCCGCCGGCCGCCTTGATGGGATCAGACCAGGCCGCACGCAGCTGCGCGCCGAGCGCCACCGTGCGCTGCCCGGCCCACACCGGGTCGCTCGCCACGTCGGCCGAGAGCACCGGCCGATCGAGGTGCACGGCGGCGGCGCACGAGCCATTGCTGCCGGCGATGCTGACGCGCTCGAGCGCAATGCGCAGCGTGTCCGGCAAGCGCGGCGCCACCATGTGCGCGAACGCCTGGCGGTCGGCGGCAAGCACGCTGACGCTCGCCAGCGTGCCGGGCAGCGCCGACTCGACGAAGCGGGTGATGGAAGCGAGCACCTCGGGAAGGGGTGCGTTGCGCGTCACCTGCTCGAACACCTTGCGCTCGGCGGCGCTCACGCGCTCGCTGCGCTTGCGCTCGGAGATGTCGGCGATCGAGCCGCGCACCAGGCGGCGGTTGCCGCTCGGCAGCCGCACCAGGCGCACCTCGCACATGATCTCGTGCCCGGAGGCATCGTAGTGCGCCCACTCGAACACCGGCACGTCGCCGCCGAGCGCGCGCTCGATGTAGGCCTGGGCGCGCTCCACCGAGGGCGCGCCGTCGGGCTGCTGCGGCGGGCTCAGGGTCACCGGCCCCACCTCGAGCAGGCGCGTGCGGTCGAGGCCGTAGAACTTCTGCGCGTGGTCGTTGGCATCGACGAACAGCCCGGTGTCGACGTCGAGCACCACGATGGCCTCGGGCGCGTGATCGACC
>Ga0210393_10001512_pt1 | contig 19393 bp, 17 predicted proteins | sample IncBWC27OmetaG_FD_160068 | JGI IMG/M metagenome (GOLD analysis project Ga0210393, IMG submission 160068) | Forest soil microbial communities from Barre Woods Harvard Forest LTER site, Petersham, Massachusetts, United States - Inc-BW-C-27-O ... | reverse complement strand
CTCGGGGATCAGTTCCTCCGAGGCGGCCCACTTGAAAGCACGCTTAATCGCCGCCGAGAAACTGTTGATCGTGCTGCGGGCGAGATTCCTCCCCACGAGGTGCTGCTGGATGTTTTTTAGCTTCAGCGGTCCAAAACTGGTTGCCTGCTCGGTCTGATAAAGCGAGACCAGCGCCCGAAGGCCAACCCGCTCAGTGTGGATCTGAGAGGTCGGCTCCCCGTTTTTCGTGTAGTACCCGATGGCAAATTCGAGGTACGCGAGAGCCAGTTCCCCGATCGTGAATGATGGCCCGGAGGGGACCGCCAAACGGATCTCAGACGCCACGGATCTTTGCCACTCGGCAATCAGGGCTGCGTAGCGAGCGTGGCTCTCAGGGGAGCCGAACGGCCCGAGGTAATGGTTGCGGCCGTTGATTGTGACGACGGCCAAGCCGCGGGCTTTGTGGAGACGATAAGTCGGAACACGAAAAGATCGACGCACGGCATGCGCTCCAAGGTTGGACGGTCTGTCCGTCTTCGAACGGTACATGTACCGTCGTTTTCTCAACCTCTTTGCCGCGCTGCCGACCGTCGGCAGGTGACTTATCTCCAAGTCCAGCTATCTGGTTGCGATAAGTCGGGACGACAGGATTCGAACCTGCGACCTCTTGCACCCCAAGCAAGCGCGCTAATCCAGGCTGCGCCACGTCCCGTTTGTGGAAGCGATTACAGTTATCGCAACGCCTCTCGGTCTTTGCAAGGCCGGGTTCGCGACGTGTCTTGCGCGGCGGTTTGGCGGTTTGGTCGGCGCCGAGGTCAGTTCAGACCACGCGGCGTGTGGCCGGTGATTTTGTAGACGTAGGCCATGATTTCGACGAAGACCTGGTACATCTCGACCGAGATCGGCTGGCCGACTTTGATCGTGCGATAGAGGGCCCGGGCGAGTTCTTTTCGTTCGATGATGGGAACGCGGTGCTCGTTGGCGATGCGACGGATGCTGGCCGCGATTTCTCCCATGCCTTTGGCCACGACGATGGGAGCGGCCATTTTCGTTGGGTCGTATTTGAGTGCGACTGCGATCTCGGTCGGGTTGGTGATGACGACATCGGCCGTGCGCACCTGGTGGAGCTCGCGGGCCTGAGCCACTTTTCGGTGGGCCTCGCGACGGCGTTGTCGCATCAGCGGGTCGCCGTCCATCTCTTTCATTTCATCGCGCACCTCTTGGCGAGTCATCTTCAGATCTTGCTCGAGGCGCCACCGCTGAAACAAGAAATCGAGCAAGGCGAGGAAGACAAGGGCCGCCGCCAGCTGGAACGCCAGCTTCACCAACGCCCCTTCCAGATAGGTGATGGTCGCCCCCGGCTGCAGGCCCATGAGCTGGGCGAATTGCGGCAGCAGCGCTCCGATCGACCAGGCCGCGATGCCCACGACAATTGCCAACTTCGCGAGGCTGACACCCAGGCGCATTAAAGAAGTCATCGAGAAGATGCGCCGAAATCCGCTCAACGGGTTTAAACGACCGAATTGCGGCTGCAATGCTTCCGGCGCGATCAAGAATCCGACCTGCACTACGTTCCAAATGAAGGCAGTCACCATCATCGTCAGAAGCACGGCCAACAGGCTGGGGGCCACGACTTGCAGGATGGTGCGAAACTCCTCGACGACGTCGGTCACACCAAGGTGCGAACGTCCCGCGGAGCGCAAAAACCCGGCCGTTAGCCCGGCGAGGCTGCGGCACAGAGGCACAGCCAGCGCATAGAACACAGCCGCAGCACCCAGCATCAGGCCGGCCGCGGTTAAGTCGACGCTGCGCGCGACGTTACCGCGTTCGCGCGCCTGCGTGCGGCGGCGTTCGGTGGGCAACTCGGTCTTTTCGCCGAATTCATCCGTCGACATGCAGGATCACCGTTGTCTCACCGCCGAACCCCGGCGGGAACGCATGGCCGCAAAGTTGGCGCGCGCCGTCATACGGCTCCGACCGCTCGGGCGAGTGCATCAATGGTCGCAGGAACGACATCGATTGCGCTGCGCGTGATGCCGGTGAGCGAAGAGATCAGCACCAGTAGACTCACCGCCGCCCGAATCGGAAAACCGACGATCAGGATATTGATCTGCGGCACGGAGTGCCCCAAAAAGCCCATGGTCAATGCCACGAGCGACATCGATGCCAACAGTGGAGCCGCGACCTGCACTCCAAGAACCAGCGATTGATGTACCAGATCACGCAGCAAATCAATCAGCGGCACGCTGACGAAAGCTTCGCCCAGTGGCAACGACTGGAATGTGGAGACCAGCGCCGACAGCATGGTGAGGTGATAGCCCGTCGGCTGCATCACGAGCAAAACGGTCACGGCGAACTGAAACAGAAACTGCCCGGTGACCGAACCGGTGATGTTCAAGCTTGGGTCAGCGATTTGTCCCAGTGAGAGGCCCGTTTGCTGATCGATCAAATCGCCCGCCAAGAGAAATCCGGTCAGAATCGTGAACACGCCTAGTCCGAGCGAAAAGCCAAGGGCCAGTTCGCAGAGGGCGACCTTCCCATACTCGAGCAGAGTACGTGGCGGGCGAAGTGAGCTTTGAAACTCACTCCGCGTGAGACCTGCGGCTTCCTCTTTTCCAGTGGCTTGAAGGAGTGCCTCGTATCGGGCACCAAATGCTTCGGGCACCTCGTCCCCCGTCAGCCGGCCATCGTGGTTCGCGTCGAGCTTGTCGAACAGAATTCGGCTGTGATCGTGAACGGTCGGTGTGATCAGAAAGGCCAACGTCAGAACCAACAGCACACGCAAGTTGGATGGGACGAGCTTCTGGCCGAAGATCGGTCCGACGATCATCAACCCGGAGAGGCGGACCAACACCAAAGTGAAGGCGTAGAACTGCGTCAGGGCTCCCTGCATCACCAACCGCAGGACCTGATCGTGAATTGGGGCCACCTTGAGGTGATCGAGCACCATGCGGTCTTCGCACTCCGCCCGTTACAGTTGCGACGGGATGTTATTGAAGATCGCGGTCGCGTATTCGACCATGCGGTGCATCATCCAAGGCAAGAGGGCCAGACCCGCCAAGGCCATGGCGATGATTTTGGGCACAAAGCTCAGCGTTTGGTCCTGGAGCTGCGTGACTGCCTGCAGAATGCTGATTGCCAATCCCACGATGATGGCCATCAACATGATGGGAGCCCCTAACATCAGAACGAGCACGACCGCATTGCGCGTCAGCTCTGCGGCCTGGTCAACGGTCATGTCGTCTTCCTGTGTCGAAGGGACTTATCACCCGGAGGCAATTCGCACGCTTTCCAAGAGCATGCCGACGGTCAACGCCCAGCCATCGATCAGTACGAACAGTAGCAATTTAAACGGGAGCGAGATCAAGACGGGCGGCAGCATCATCATTCCCATGCTGATCAACACGGTGGCGATCACCATGTCGATCACCAGGAAGGGAAGATAAATCTGAAATCCGATCACGAAAGCGGTCTTCAACTCGCTCAACATGAAAGCCGGCAGCAGCACGACGGTGTCGACCTCTTCGAGATCTTCGGGCAAGGCGGCCTTCTCGTTGGGATGCTGGAATTCGCAGAACGTGATCAGCGCCTCGAGGTTATCGGTCCGCTGAATTTGCTCGATCATGAATCGGCGCAGCGGACGCGCCGTCCGGTGAAAGGCGTCTTCCAAACCGATCGGTGCGACGCCCGCCTGCGGATTGGAATACGGACGGATTCCCTGGTCGTAAGCCTCCTTCCACACCGGCGACATCACCAGGAAGGTCAGGAACAAGCTCAGCGACATCAAAACCTGGTTCGGGGGCAGCTGCTGGGTGCCGAGAGCTTGCCGCAGCAGGCTGAAGACAATCACGAAACGGATAAAGCAGGTGGTCATGATCAGAATCGCTGGGGCGAGGCTGATTACGGTCAGAACGAGCATGATCTTGAGCGTCGAGGACAGGCCGGACGGCGAGAGCATCTGCTCGACGTCGACGGGCATCCCGCTCTGCGGCGTGGCTGGCTGAGTCTGGAATTTCGGACCGACAAGCGGTTGCTCGAGGGCCGGTGCCTGAATCGCTGCGGGTGAAGGCTCGACCGGTTGCGAGAACTGTGGGCGCTGCGGCGGCTGAGCGCCGATCACTTGCGGAATCACGGCAACCACGAGGCCGACAAACAACACCGCGGCAACAACGCCGCTTCGATTCGACTTCATTCGCGTCAACGGGGAGGAGTTAGCCACGGTACACCTCCCCACTGCCCGCGTGAGTCGTCCCTGGGGAGGATGCCGCCCGAAGGCGACGCATCAGCTCGTGCTGGGGGTCTTCCATCCGAGTCGATGGCTCCTCGCCTGGCATTTGGGGTTCTGGTGAGCGCGGCTCTGGGCGACGCGGCGATTCGTTTCTCGGCCGCGTGTTCGTCTGGGTCGTCTGGCCCTTCAGGAGACTCAGGAACGAAGTCCCGATTCCTCGGTTCTGCTTGGTGCCGCGGCACATGCCGGCGATCAGATCCACCTCGATGGGATCGCTCAGCTCACCAATTCCCTGAAGTCCCGCGGCTGACGATCCGACGACCAGAATTCGCGAGCCGATGCGTAGGAGGACGACGGATTGTCTCTGATCGAGGAACCGTCGCCCGAGCACCTCGAGCGCCTCCGTGGGCAGCGACTGGCTGAACATCGGCGCGTGGCGACGAAAGATTCGAGCGAGAACCAGGATCAAACACACGACCACGGCCAACGCCATGACGGCCGTCCAGGGTGAAAGCGATGGGCCGGCCGGCTCGCGAGTTTTTTCTTCGTTATGCGCCCGCGCGAGTTCCTTCCATGTTTTGTGATGTGCACCGCGCGTCGGCTCGGTCGGTGCCGCCACGCCGCCTTCGGTTTCCCGCGTCACGCTGCTTCGGAGGGCTGCGCGTGAGTTATCGGCGGCAGGAGCGGCGGAAAAATGATCGCGTGACTGCTCTTGGGCGTCGGCACGATTGTTCGCGACGAGAATTCCGCCGCCCAGTATGAGCAGCCCCAGCGCCCACCTAAAGTGCTGGTGCGACAATTTCGGCCACCCGGACACAGAAGTTGTCATTGAGCACTAAGACCTCCCCCCGCGCAACCAATCGTCCATTCACGAGGATGTCGACTGGGTCGCCGGCCAACTTATCGAGCGGGACTACCGACCCAGATTTCAATTGCAGGACTTCCTCGATCAACAGCTCTGCCCGCCCCAGTTCGATCCGCAGGTCTAGTTCGACATCTTGTAGAGCGTTCAGGCCGAGTCCGTCGCCGGCCGCACTGGCGCCCTGATCAAACGCTTCAAACTCGTAAGGTGCGGCTGATCCGAGTTCGGACGGAATCCCAGGCCGGCTCTGCAGACTGGGCGACACGGCGGCCGCCAGTCCCGCCTCCGCCTGCTCGAGCAGACGCTCGGTGGGAGTCTTGGCCGCGCCGCGAGCGGTCCCCTGCCCTGCACGTGCTGCAGAGCTCGGAATGCCTGCTTTCAGATCCGCTTCGTGTCCGGGCTCAGACGATCGGGCCGCTGGCTTCGGCTCTCCGCCGGAAGCCCCAGCGCCGGCGGCTTTCAGCAGTGCTTCGATTTCTTCCGGTTTGAGAAGATCGTCCGCCATGACGCTCCCGTCACTGCTGCATGACCCGAATTTCGCTGACTATAACTTCCTGGATGTAAGGCTCGGACATCACGTTGTTCAATTGGCTCTTGAGTTCGCGCTTCATCAGGTCGAGCTGCGGATCGCGGAGGTCCTTGATGCTCGATCTCCGGACGACTTCCACGACCGCTTGACGCAATCGCGCTTTGTATTTTTCGCTGGCGTCGCCAAAGTGCGACTGCGCATCCGAATTGACCGTGGCGAACAGCTTGAAGCTGACGTTCCACATCTGCGCGTCGTCGGGCTCGACCGAGACGCTGAAGCTTCCGACTTCGACCTCAACCAGGTTCTCCGATTTCGACGAGTGCGATTCTTCCGCGTGTGCCGCGCCCCCTTCGGCCGATTGCTCGCCCGTCGAGGCCGCGTGCCCCTTCGGTAAGAGGAGCGCCGCACCGATGGCAGGCAGAACGACCACGCCCACCACGATCAGAATGATTTTGATTTGCTTGCCGCTGAGCAGCTTCTTCTTCGCCGGGACAGGTGCCTCGGCCGTGGCTGCTGCGGGAGCGGGTGCCGGTGCTTGTGTCATGTGATCCGTCGGTTTTTCAGCGGACGGAACGGGCCCGGCGTCTTGATCGAGGACTCCAGACGTTGGATCAGGAGCGGGGGTCGTCCGTAGGGCGGCGGACTATAGGCCGCAATCCGAAATTGGTCAACACGTTCTGATAAGACGGGCGGTCCCGAGCGAATCGGCAATTGAAGGCAAGGCTGCTGTCGGTCGGGGCCATTTTTGATGTCCGGGCCGAAGGCTGACCCCTATAATTCAGTTGCACAAAAAAACTGCACTTAAAAGGTGCATCGCGCAGTCGACAGCGGTGGGCAAAAAATGGCGTTGATTTGCCATTTTTGGTGTCCTTGGCTCTGTCGGGCAGAGCCATTTCAACGTACAAAATGGGCGTAGGGACCGAGTTACGCCTTGCGCAAGCGTGTCCCGATAAGCTCTGCGTCACGAACGAAGGAGCAAGCTCCATGAAGCGTTGCCGGCAAATTCCCTGGCAGGCGGGCCCTCAATTGCAACCGACGAATTACCCAGCCAAGACCCGCTCCGGCCCTGCGGCGGGGGGCTGGACCGCAGCGCTAGAATTGTTGTGCGTGGTCCTGGTATACGGGAGTCTTAGCCTCTCGGGTTGCACAAACGCGGCCCTCGACGAAAAAGTTCAAGCTGCCGACAAGCGTCAGCAGGAGAAAGGTCCCATGGTTCGCGTGCGGGTGTTCGATCGCAATGGAAAACTTGTCGGCCCTATCGAGACTCACAAGCTGGACTTGAGTACGGCCGAGTGGGAACGCCGGCTGACGAAGGATCAGTTCCACATTCTTCGCGCCCAGGGAACCGAACGCGCGTTCTGCGGCACATTGTTGGATAACCACAAAGACGGGGTTTACACCTGCGCAGGCTGCGGCTTGCCCCTGTTCGCATCCGATTCCAAGTTCAATTCGGGAACAGGCTGGCCGAGCTTTTTCCAACCCATCTGCAAAGAAAACGTCATCGAGCACAATGACTCTTCGCTGGGGGTGCAGCGGACCGAAATCCTCTGTGCCCGTTGTGGCGGCCATCTGGGACACGTCTTTGAAGACGGACCCCGCCCGACCGGTCTGCGGTTCTGCTTGAATTCCGAGTCGCTCAAATTCACTGATAAGGACAAGCTGGCTTCTCTGGCCGATCCGATCGCCGACAAACGAGCGGCGGCCGATCCCACCTCAAAGCACGGTCACGCGACGGCCGTGTTCGCCGGCGGATGTTTCTGGTGCACAGAGGCCGCATTCGAGCAACTCAAAGGCATCATCGATGTCGAGAGCGGCTATGCCGGCGGCTCGAAGGAAACGGCAAACTACGAGCGGGTCTGCGCGGGAGACACGGGCCACGCCGAGGCGATCCGCGTCACCTACGACCCGAAGCAAATCAGTTACGATCGGCTGCTCGACGCGTTTTACAACGCCCACGATCCGACCAGTCTCAATCGGCAGGGGCACGACGTCGGCACGCAGTATCGTTCGGCCATCTTTTATGCCAACGAAAGCGAAGAGCGAGCCGCGCGGGCGAAGATCAAACACCTGACCGAGACGAAAGCCTTCCCCGACCCGATCGTAACCTCGCTCGAGCCACTCAAAGAATTCTACCCGGCTGAGACCTATCACCAGGATTACGCCAAGAAGCATCCGGACCAGCCGTACATCGCGGCTCATGCTCTGCCGCTGGCGGAAAAGGTGCGCGAGAAGCTGCCCGAACTGATCAAGCCCGAGGAAAGCAAGCGCTAACGCGGCTCTCAATTCATCGCCGTGTCGTCCATTGAAAAGCAAAAGAGATCCGTGCCGAGCGCGGATCTCTTTGTTTTGGCAACCGGATTCTCGTGGGTCAGGCTTTCGGCAACAGCTCCTTCAAGCGTTGCCAGGCCTCGTTGCGGGCTTTGGCATTGTCAGGCAAGGCTCCCGGCTGCTCACCCATTCGCATGAAGCCGTGGCCCGCACCGTGATAAATCACCGTGTCATATTTCTTGCCGGCATTCTCTGCGAATTTCTTGGTCTGATCGACTGTGGTCGTAATGCGCGCGTCCTTTTCGGCATAGAAACCATAGACCGGGCAGTGCAGCTCCGAGATTTGTTTCTGCTGAGGCGGGCGGCCATAGAACACGAAGGCCCCCGAAAGATCCTTGCGATGGGCCGCGTAGGAAAAGGCCATGCCGCCTCCCCAGCAGAAGCCGGCGACGACCACTTTGCCGTTGGCGGCAGGCAGCGATTTGGCGTACCTAAACGCGGCGTCGAGATCACCCATCACCTGCTCTTCGGGCAGTCCTGAGACGGCGCGGCGTGCCTCGCCCGTGTTGCCACCCCCCGAAAGAAAGTCCGGCGCAATCGCGATGTAACCGGCGGCCGCGAATTCATCGACGGCGAGCTTCGCCCAGTCGGTCAGTCCGAAAATTTCGTAGACGACGAGCACGACGGTCGCTTTGTGCGCGACCTCAGGATACGCGACGAAGGCCTGCAAGTTGCGTCGCCCCGCCTTGATCTCGACGTACTCACCGTGCCGAGGCGACTTGTCGAGTTTTGCCTTGGCCCAATCCTGGGCGAAGGCGCTCGAGACCGACAATCCGCACACCGCGGCCAACACAAACATTCGACGCATGAAATCCTCCGTCCTGGGTGTCTTACCGGCTCCCGGTCTCTCTTGCGGCACGAGCCCGCGCTCGACCGACCGATTTAAATCACGGTCAGTATGCGGTGCACCTGGCGACGAGGCAACCACCGCAGACGGCCGAAGGATTTAGCATCGCCATGCGGCCTTGGTGACGAAACCACTCACAGTGAACGCAGGGCCACGCGGTCGATTTCGACGCGCAATCCAATTCGATACAATGCCATGCCTCGCAGGTGGCGCCCCTTTCGATCGCGCTTTTAAGGATCGTGTCGAATCTTATGCCGACCGTCCTGTTGACTGGGTTTCCCGGCTTTCTCGCGTCGGCGTTTTTGCCGAATCTATTGTTGCGCACCGATGCTCAGACCCGCGTCAGCTGTTTGGTGCAACCGCATTTTCGAGCGATGGCCGAAGAGCGTGCGAAAAGCATCGCCGCCCAACGGGCCGATTGGAACGGTCGCATTCAACTCGTCGAGGGCGACATTACCCAACCGGGACTGGGGCTGAAGACGGGAGCGAAGGAGCTGCAAGCCGACGCGCGCGAGGTCTATCACTTCGCAGCCATTTACGACCTGGCCGTCCCGCGGCCGTTGGGAATGCGGATCAACGTCGAGGGGACCGCGAACGTACTCGACTTCATCGAACGCTGTCCAACATTCGACCGGCTGCACTACGTGAGCACGTGCTACGTGAGTGGCCGTCACCCAGGCATCTTCACCGAACGCGATCTGTCGATGGGCCAGCGATTCAACAATTATTACGAGGAAACAAAATACCTGGCAGAGGTCGACGTCCAGGACCGAATGAAAAAAGGCCTGAGCGCGACGATCTACCGCCCGTCGATTGTCGTCGGCGACAGCACCACGGGCGCGACGCAAAAATACGACGGACCCTACGGCGCGCTTCGCTGGCTCGTCAGTTGGAAAACAATCGCGCCCATGACGACAGTCGGCGACCCGCGGAAGTTCCACGTCAATTTTACACCGCGCGATTTCGTGGTGGCTGCCCTGAGCCGATTGAGCGCCATGCCGCAGTCGCGAGGCAAGGTCTACCAGCTTTGCGACCCGCATCCGCCCACGGTCGAGGAGATTTACGAGATCTTCTCGAAAGCGACCGGCCGCCGCGTACTGCGGATTCCGAGCTGGGCGCCGCTAGTGAAAGGCATGCTGCGAGTTCTTCCCAGTGCCATCACGCCCGAGTCGATCGACTATTTCACGCACCCGACCGAGTACACCTGTGAAAATACGCTGGCCGATCTAAACGGGACGGGTGTGGCTTGCCCGCGGTTTTCCGACTATGCCCCGATCCTTGTTCGCTTCATGGAAGAGCATCCGGAAGTCAGCAATAAGGCCATGCACTGACACGCCGGGCCCGTCCGCGACGTGGCTTGCGGCGCGGTTTTTGCATCCGCTTGTGGCCGTTTGGGCCTCTCAAGCTTGAGCTTCCTCGCGACGGGGCTACACCTCGGACTCTCAACGGTTGCGCATGAGTTATCAGCCGATCGAGAATTACGGCATCATCGGCAATATGCGAACTGCTGCTCTGGTGAGCACGCGGGGGTCGATCGACTGGTTCTGCTTTCCGCATTTCGATTCGCCCAGCGTGTTCGCGAGCATTCTCGATGACCAGAAAGGGGGACACTTTGCCATCGGGGCCGCACACAAGGACACGCGGCACAAGCAGGTTTATTGGCCGGACACGAATGTCCTCGTCACGCGATTCTTGTCGCCCAACGGCGTCGGCGAGGTGCAGGATTTTATGCCCATTCTGGGGCGTTCCGCAGGGACTGCCAACAGCCGTCTGATCCGACGCGTCCGGGTCTCACGCGGCGAGATGGAGTTTCGCATCGTCTGTGAGCCGGCCTTCGACTACGCCCGGGCAACGCACGAAACGACGCATGCCAAGCACGGAGTCATCTTTCGATCCACAGATCTGACGCTCGCGCTGTCGAGTCCCGTGCGATTGCGCTGCGACCGCCGCGGCGCACGCGGGACGTTCCGGTTGCGCGAGGGAGAGTCGGCGGTCTTCGTGCTACGCGAACTTGTCGGCGATGAGCCGTGTTGCCAGGCGCCCGATGACAAAGAGAGCGAGCAACTTTTCCAGGAGACTGTGGACTATTGGCGGAAATGGCTGTCCCAGTGCCAGTATTTGGGCCGTTGGCGAGACATCGTGTATCGGGCCGCGTTGACGCTCAAGCTCCTTACCTTCGAGCCGACGGGTGCGCTCGTCGCCGCCGCGACTTGTAGCCTGCCGGAAAAAATCGGCGGGCCCCGCAATTGGGACTACCGCTACACCTGGATTCGCGACGCCGCGTTCTCTTTGTACGGACTGTTACGTCTGGGCTTCACTTCGGAAGCCTCGGACTTCATGGGCTGGCTCGACGCGCGCTATCGCGAACAGCAAGGCGAGGGCATGCCCCTGGGTGTGCTCTACGGCATCGACGGACGTTGCGACATCCCCGAGACGACTCTCGATCATCTCGACGGTTACCGGGGATCGCGGCCGGTGCGAATCGGCAATGCGGCCTACGGTCAGGTGCAGCTCGATATCTTTGGCGAGCTGTTCGATTCGGTTTACTTGTTCAACAAGTATGGCTCGCCCATCTCTTACGACGGATGGAAGCATTTGCGGTCGCTGCTCGATTGGCTCTGCGAGAATTGGCAGCGTCCCGACGATGGCATCTGGGAGGTTCGCGGCGGCCGACACGATTTCGTCTACTCGCGCCTGATGTGTTGGGTCGCCATCGACCGAGGACTGCGCTTGGCCGACAAGCGGTCTTTTCCGGCCGATCGCGTCCGCTGGCTCAAGATTCGGGACGAGATCTACGAAGAGGTGCTGACGCGAGGCTGGTCCGAGGAACGACAGTCCTTCGTGCAATCCTACGGCAGCGACGCGCTCGACGCGTCGGCCCTGATCATGCCGCTCGTCTTCTTCATGGCTCCCAACGATCCCAAAATGTTGAAGACGATCGACGCGATCAGCAAGCCGCCGACTGAACGAGGCCTCACCTCGGACGGCCTGGTGCATCGCTACGACGTCGAGCGCTCTCCGGATGGACTCTTCGGAGAAGAGGGGACTTTTAACATGTGCAGTTTCTGGCTGGTCGAAGCGCTCACGCGTGCCGGCCGGACTGATCCCAAGCGGCTCGAAGAGGCTCGCCTCCTGTTCGAGCGGATGCTGGGGCACGCCAACCACCTCGGCCTATACGCGGAGGAGACAGGCCCCAGCGGCGAAGCCCTCGGCAATTTTCCCCAAGCATTCACGCACCTCGCGCTGATCAGCGCGGCATTCAACCTCGATCGCAGCCTCGGCTCAAGCGGCTGACCGCTCGATTTGAAGCTTTTCCGCCGCCGCAGTGTCGCATTCGGCCGCCCTTGACGGCGTTTGGGACAGACCGTAAGTTCACGTCAGCCACACGGTCGCTTAGCTCAGTTTGGTTAGAGCGCCACGTTGACATCGTGGAGGTCACTGGTTCGAGTCCAGTAGCGACCACTAGTAAATTTCTGGCACCCCTGGATTGATGGCGTTTCCCGCTAGCTCCAGGGGGTTTTTATTGGACCCGCACGTTGTGCGTGGCTGCAGGAGGGACTGCGTCCCACTCCACATCGAAGTCGTCTTATCTCTTTCCGAATTTCCAAAAACGGGTTCGCAGTGCGGCGTTCGGAGAGAGCCGAAATGCCTCTCTGCAAGCCCCCGATAACCTGGGCGCGGTTACCTATGTTCGGTGTCTTCTGCTACAATCCCGCGTCAGAGCGGTGGCTGAGCCCGTACTTCGGGCGACACCGCCATTTTTACTTAAGGATTTGAGCAGAATGCCCCAGGGTACAATCAAGCGCAAGACGGACAAGGGTTTTGGGTTCATCGACACCGGAACCGGTAAGGACATGTTTTTCCACTCGTCGAACGTCGAAGGCTCTGCCTATGAGCAGCTCCATGAGGGACAGAAGGTGTCCTACAACGAAGGGCGTGGCCCGAAAGGACCGAGGGCCGAAAACGTCCGACCGATCTAGACGCCATCACGTTTGAATCGATCAGAAAGCCGACGTGACCACGTCGGCTTTTTTCATGAACCCGTTGCTCGACGGCGTTTCGCAGATCCCGATTCACTCAGGACGAACGATCAACTCAAGAAGACGACTGGCAGTTTTCGACATCGGGCCGGTTTCAACGGACCAGGGTCCAGTTTCAACTCAACCGAACCGATTCTGCCTTCCGTCTCGCAAGGATGATGATCCCATGGAACAAACCACACTGTTGATCGTCGCGATGGCCGAGAAGTGCAACGCGATCCTCACTGGCAAAGCCGAAGACACGCGGTTCGCTCTGCAGCAGCAATTGCGACCCAAGCATCTTGCCTGGATGAGTAGACAAATCGTGAAACACGCCGACGACTGGCCGGCCGTGAAGTTGCACCGCTGGCTGGGATTCATTCAGTGCGGGATGATGGCCAACCTGATCCTCGACCTCGACGGAGCCCAAACGATGTTCAACGAGGCCAAGAAAGCTCACGGCAACATCGCGGATGATATCGACCTGGTCGACCACCTCGACTCCGACACCTCGTTCGAGATCGACCTCGGTGGACAGGGCTGATGTCGGCCAATGAAACAAACCCTCGCCCACTGAGGGAACGCCGGCGCCGCCTGTCCCGCGGCAGAATTCATCGGCCTGGCGATGAGCGTGCGTTTGAAAGTCACGCGGGTCAAACCGTGAGTTCGGCAAATATCCCGTCTGACCAAGCGACCGCGTCGAGGTAGAGCTCCATCATCGGGCTGGCACTCGTTCCGGGGTCAGCCGAGACGGAAGGCACGCTCAATTGCGTTTCGTAGTCCAGGACGGCCTGCAACGTCGCGCCGAGAGGTCCTTCTCGGTTTAAGAGAGCCGCCTTCACGTCGTCGGAGAGGGGCAGCTCTTCCAAAATCTCTTCCATCGGGCGGCCGGCCAGCGCGTCGAGCACCGAGAAGAGCCCGACTGTGAACGACGTCTCCGCTTCGAGTGTGGCGTCCCGCTTCGCCAGAGTTTCGCACATCCGAGCACGAATGTTCGCCGTCACCAGCACTTCACGGGGACAATGGGTAAGGCGGCCCAGCGTCAGCAAAGTGGCCCACGAGCGCAGCTTGCTGGGCCCTACCAATGCGACGGCCATCCCGATCGAATTCACCGGCACACGCATCCCGACGTGCGTCGAATTGATGAATTTGAGCAGCTTCTGGGCGAGCACCGGCTCGCGGACGATCAAGGACTCGACCTCCTTGAGCGACATATCCGGAGCGTTCAGGCTCGCAATGAGGCGGAGCGTCGTGAGACGGTCGGAGGGGGTCCTCTTCCCCGTGACGAGCCGCGGTCGCGCGAAGAAGTAGCCTTGGAACAGTCCGAAGCCCAGCTCTCGGCAGCGTTCATACTCTTCGTACGTCTCGACCTTTTCCGCCAGGAGCGTGACGGGGAACTGTTTCAGACGCTGCACTTCGGCACGAAACGCTTCCGGCCGCGCGCGGAGGTCCAGCTTGACGATCGAAGCCAGGTTCAAGAGCCGATCGTACCCGGGAAGATAGACAAAATCGTCGAGCGCCACCCGGAAGCCGTCTTGGATCAAGCCTTCCAAAGCGGTCACGAGTGCATCAGTCGCCTCGGCCTCTTCCAACAATTCCAGCACGATTCGTTCGGCGGGAAGGGCCTGGCAGTGGCCGCTGAGGATGAAGGTGGGCGCGAAATTGACGAACGCACTCTGCGTCCCGACGACATTGTTAAGACCGATCTCCACCAACGTGTTGGACAGGACCTGGCTGGTCGCGTCATCGGCTTCGCCGACGGAGGCTTTGTTTTGCTCGCTATCGCGAAAGAGCAGTTCGTACGCAACGACCTTCAAGTGCTGATCGAAAATCGGTTGGCGAGCCAGACAAACTGTGGGCATAACATTCGCCTCTTGGCTGCCGGACTCCGGCCGTCAGGGTCCTAATGATGCATCGCTGCGAATCTTATCGACCGATCATTTTTCCTCCTAGTGGCGAGTGACAGTGACCGTTTGGCGGGGCTTCGTGGCCTACGCGATCGAGCGGCCGGAGTACCGCACAAGCGGCGCACCGGTCTCTTCGTCGGCCCTGCGGCGCTGCCAGGTGGTCGACTCGGCGCTGACGACGCGGCTCTTCATCGACTGGACTGAATCGCGCGCTTCGATTCATTAGAATACGAGCACATCGACAATTCACGGCTTGATCTTCGTTAGACAAAATGAGGGGCGTCGCGCATGTCTATCGAGTCGGAGGTCGCGGCCAGCCCCGCTCAGACGACAAACACGGGAACCGAATCCACCGCGATTGTGCCCAGCAAACGGGGGAAGTTGCCGCGGTGGATACGCGTGGGAACGCCGGTTGTCATGCTCGTGCTGGCGGGTGCCGTCGAGGCGTCTATATGGACCAAGTACGAGGACGATGCCACCTCCCGTGTCATGCTGACGTGGTCTACCGGGGCCGTTTTGGTGCTCGGACTGTTGATCTGGTGGACACTCCTATCCGGACTTCGGTGGAGCACTCGGGTGATGGGGTTGGCCGTCATACCGATAGCGAGTCTCGCCTTCGGGCTGACCTTTCGGCTGAAGGAGTTCACGGGCGACATGGCGCCCGTGTTTGAGATCCGTTGGCAACCTTCGGCCGAACAACGGTCAGCCGAATACTGGCAGAACCAGGCGACCGGGGAGGAGACAGGTACGCCTGCCGCGGGAAAAACGCCAACGACGGTCGTCGAGCCAGTGTTGATCCGTCCGGACGACTGGCCCCAATTCAGCGGCCCGCACCGCAACGGGCGTGCGGACTCTGTGCGCGTCCACACGGGCTGGGAGGTGCGGAATCCGCACAAACTTTCCGACACCGAACCGCGACCGCCCCAGCAACTTTGGCGTCATCCTGTCGGGCCAGCTTGGTCGTCGTTCGCGGTCGTCGACAGGTTTGCGTTTACGCAAGAGCAACGCGGCGCCGACGAGGCGGTCGTCTGCTACGACGCACGGGACGGCAAGCAGATTTGGGTTCATCTCGACCGCAATCAGCGTTTCGAGCAACTGCTGAGCGGAATCGGGCCGCGGGCAACGCCCACCGTCTATGACTCGCGAGTTTATACATTCGGAGCGACGGGAATTCTGAATTGCTTGGCTGCTTCGACCGGCGCAAAGCTCTGGTCGACCAACGCGATCGAAGACGCGGGTAGCCAGCCGTTGCAATTGGGCATGGCAGGCTCGCCGCTCGTCTTCGACAATCTCGTCGTGGTCAATCCGGGTGGGCCAAGGCAGACGATTAATGGAAGCCGTACCAGCGGCCGCGCGGTCATCGCCTATGATCGCCTCACCGGGAAGGAAGTTTGGGCAGCCGGCGATTACCAGGCGGCTTATGCGTCACCCATTTTGGCGACACTTGGCGGCGTGAAGCAGGTCGTCATTTTCGATGCGCTCGGAGCGGCGGGACACGACCCAGCGAACGGGAAACAACTCTGGCGCACTCCCGTCTTTACAAACGAGTTCCACAACAACATCGCGCAGCCTGTCGTCGGCAAAGATGCCGGGGGCGCGGGGGCCGTGTTCTTAAGTAGCGGCTACGGGACGGGCAGCATCCTGTTCGACGTCCAGAAATCCGACGGCAACTGGACTGTGAGCGAACGCTGGCGAGCGCCGAACAAGTTCAAGCTCAAGTTCAATTCGGGCGTCGCGAGAGACGGGCTCGTTTACGGACTCGACGAAGGCATCCTCGCTTGCTTCGATCTTTCAACCGGCCATCAACGCTGGAAGCGTGGGCCGTACGGTTATGGCCAGCTTCTGATGTTTGAAAACCTGCTCTTCGTGATTTCCGAAGAAGGGGATGCGGTGTTCGTGGATGTCTCGTCGGGCCAACCGCAAGAAGTTGCCCACTTCCACGCCATCGACGGCAAAACTTGGAACCATCCCGCCTTTAGCAGAGGCCGCCTCTACCTTCGCAACGCGGAAGAGGCTGTCTGCTACGACCTCGAGCCGCTACAACCATTGTGGCACTGAGTAAGTCGGCCTAAAGAGCTGCGCACGCACTGAAGGGTCGATTTTGTTGCCTTTGTCGGCAGTCGCTGACCCGCGATTCAGCAGCGACCTCGCCACTTGATCTGAGGCGAGGTTTGCCATCGCTTGGCGGAGACAGCCGACTCGCGCACGGCTCAAGGTTTCACTTTGGTCACCGCGTGGGGCCCCGGGGTTGTGACGGGCTCTCTTCCTGCGAACTCGAGGTTGAATTCGTAGTCCTTTTTCCCGGGCGAAGCGTGGTCGATGACGAACTGCGGGTACGTCTTGGCGTTCAAGTCGGGGTCGTTGTAAAGATTGTTGAGCGCGTCGGGTCCGATGAAGTTCCCCGGTCCTTTGCGACGCAGAACGGCGAACGCCAAAACGTAGTGCCCGGGAGCAATCCCGTCTTCGGTGAACTTGAAGCTGCCGTCTTCTCTCACCAGAACGTGGAGGTGCTTTGCATCGGGCTTTTGCGGATCGTAAAGCGCGATTACCAGATGCTTCTTCCGATCGTCGGGAAAAGTGGGCGGCAGCCCGTCGATGGTCACGGTACCGGCCAGTGGGTTGAGGGCGGTCGCTTTCATCCCGGCCGTCTCAAGCGCGATTTTGATCCTTTGCTCCGATGACTGCTGGCTGGAACAACCCGCGGCGGCCGCGAGCACCAACAGCGACGACCACCGCCAGCCCCGTAATCCCCAACTGCTTCTCGAAATCATGGCGATCCCTGTTTGCCACCCCAAAGGCGAGTCGAGTGAGAATTTGCGAGACGGAGAAACCAAGGGCACTGACGGGCCGATCGCCCGCCAGTGCCGCTGGGAATTGGCCTCGCGAAGGCGAAGGACACTGTGACAGGCCGTTCGCCTTGAGACTGCACCGACTCAGAAGTTGTCCGTCACCGGCTGACCCCCGTGGTAGCTGAGCAGCCTGGCAAATACGACGGCGCTCATGTTCTCGCTAATCATCCGGGCCGAACCGTCGCACATCGCGACTCCGCCGGAGCCAGGATGAAAGCTGTAAAGCGCATTCACTCCGTTCTCGTTGGTGCAATTGAAGAAGCAGGTTGGCGCCGTGCCACCCGTGCGCCCGGTGCCGGTGTAGTTGCTACCCGTGATCGTGTGGATCGCGTTATTCCAGCACCCCCAGCATCCGCCGGGGTTGGTATCCCAGTAGCCAATTCCGCAGGAGCAGAGCCACCACGGGCTTTCTTGGGTCTTCGACATCGCGGTCTTCACGCCTCGGATCCAGAGATCCGGTTTCCCGGCGTTTTCCGTGCACAGGATGGTGGTCGAGGTCCCATCGGTGACCTGGTCAATACTCACGCCGGGCGACCCAAAATGTCCGCCGCCTCGAAAGCAGAACAAAACTGAGCAATGCTGGCTATTGCAATTCGGACCATCTCCGTGTTTTCTGCACTTGCAGCGCGTGCCAGGTGTCCCGAGGACGCAACAAATGTACGACTGCAGGCAGTGTTTCAATGCGCCCACCGCCATGTAATCCGAGGCGCCCGACAGCCGATAAATATCCTGATAACAAGGCCCGGGATGGCAGCAGGGGATCGCGCCGCAGCAGTTCCCGAACATGTAGTTGTGTTCGCGGAAGGGATTCTGGCTCCGCGGGGTCGACGGGCAAACGTACGACGGAATCACCTGGGCCACCGGCCTCTTCGCCGCGCACGGGTCAACCGCGCATTGCTTCGGGTTAACTGTATTAACCGAGCAATCCCCGGAGTTCGGGAAGGTCCATTTCGCCACGTAGCCACCGTCCTTGCAGCCGCAGACCTTCCAGGGCGAGTACAACGGCGCGTTTTGGCAAAGCTTGATCCAGACGTTGTTCGCCTCCGTGAAGGGCAACAAGAATTCGAGCCATACGTGAAAGTTGAAGCAGTTCGCGGCGCCGTGATATCCGCAGCACCAGCAGCAAACGCAATTGCTATAGGGGCCGCAAGCGCCCGGCGAGCCCTGGGTCACGATCATGTACGGAGGCGTGAAGAGACTATGGATGTCGTGGTAGTTGTGTTCCGCCAGAGCGATTTGTTTGAGGTTGTTGCGGCATTGCGCCCGACGAGCAGCTTCACGCGCCGCTTGCACGGCCGGAAGCAACAACGCCACCAAGACGGCGATGATTGCAATCACCACCAATAGCTCGATCAGCGTGAAACCATTTCGCCTGGTCGTCATGACTCGTCCTTTTCAAATGGGAGAATTGATCCCCAATGCACGACTGGCAAATGCACCCACATTGCCTCGTCTCTTCGAAGGCGGCGAGGCTCTGCAATTGCGAAAAGTTCAGCATCCGCGGCGGCTTGAGTGAGTTGACCGTGAGAAGGTGAAAAAGTGTTATTCATTAGTGTGAAGTTCTGGTAAATGAGGGTTGCTTCATGTGCCCATGGATCGGCGTTAATCTCAGTCGTGTACACTCGATGATCTTCGATGATTGAGAACGTTAAAAAAGCGACAGGGCATTGTGTCCACCACGTCTTTTCAACTCGACGACACAATTGGCGCGTTGGCGTCGGCCCTAGGGCCGGCGGCTCGGGGAATCGTCCGTCTCAGCGGCCCCGAAGCATTGAATTGTTTGGCGAGCTGGTTCGAGCCGACGGATGGCGTGCGCTGGCAGTCGGCCCGTGCTCCGGCTTGTCA
>Ga0210393_10001511_pt1 | contig 19399 bp, 7 predicted proteins | sample IncBWC27OmetaG_FD_160068 | JGI IMG/M metagenome (GOLD analysis project Ga0210393, IMG submission 160068) | Forest soil microbial communities from Barre Woods Harvard Forest LTER site, Petersham, Massachusetts, United States - Inc-BW-C-27-O ... | reverse complement strand
TGGTGTTGTTTTCTATTTCGGCAGCCACGACCATCGCATGCTCGCCCTTTCCCGCGCCGATCATCTGGACGCCGACCTGGCATGCGTTGAGGAATCCGACCGCGCCATTGAGCACGTCGAAGGCGATCGTCTTGGGCCCGTCCGGGGATTCGATGTCGTCATTCACCCCGAGCTCGCCCGCGACGAGTGCCGCGATGGCCGGTTCGGAAATGAAGTCGTCCCGGTACATGCCGGAATAGATCATCAGGCCTAACTCCGCCCGGTCGAGTCCACTGTCGTCGAGGCACGCCGTGGCGGCCTGGACAGCCAGGTCGACCGCACGCCGCGGGGTGGACTGCCCGGCAGGGGCCGTGCCGACCCCTTCGATCCGCACCCGGGGCGCCGCCGGTGGCTCTGGGGATGGTTCGCCGATCGAGAGGCTGCGCCCGCGGTGGCCATTGGACCCGCGGCGCAGCCGGTCGGGCAGGTCGTCGAATGTGTACAGCGCGGCGCCGACCGTCTGTCCCGAGCCGCTAATGCCGAAAACCACGTTGTCTCCGGACCTGATCCGGTTCCCACGGATGTGGTCGTCGAGGGCCACGAAGTGTGTTGTGCTGGCGGTGTTGCCCCTCTCCGCGAGGTTGGCAATGACGTTGCCCGGATGGGCGACGGTTTGCCCGAACATCCGGTTCACCGCGACGACCGCGTCGTTGAGTGATGCTTCCGACGTCTGGTGCATCACGATGTGATCGCAATGGTCGGGCCGCCATCCATGCCGCTTCATCACGGCGGCGACGTATGGCACGGAACGCTTGACCGCCACCGCGGTCGCGGCGATGGAGTCGACAAACATGATCGCGCCGCCGTCAGGCCCGTCGCTCGCCTTGGCAACGCATAAAGAGCTGTACCGGCCGAGCGTGGCCATATCGATGTCGTGAAAGCCGACCCGGCCGTTGGGGCCGCGCTCCAGAATCACTGCGGCGCCGGCGTCACCAAGGGTGAGGCAGGCGAGTCGCGCGTCCGTCGGCCCCTGAATTTCCTTCTGCGCGGTCTCGGTCAGGTGGGTGATGTATTCGCCGCTGACCACCATGGCGCGCCGGACCAATCCGGTCTGCAGGAACGCGTCGGCCACGCTAATGCCGGTGAACATCCCGGCGCACGCGTTGGTTACGTCGAAGGCCACTGCGTTTGCAAGCCCGCATTGATGCCGCAACCGTGCCGCGGTGCTGGGCTCGAACACGAATTTGTGGCCGGGTCCGTCGCACCGGGAGATGTTGCAGGAGATGAGCAGATCGATGTCTTCGGAACCATAGCTCGACCGGGCCAGGCAGTCGGCCACCGCCTGCCGGGCGAGGTCGACCGAAAACTCGCCTTGCCCGGCCATCCGCCTATTCTTGATGCCGGTCAGGCGTTCCAGCGGTATGCCGATCTCGGTGGCACATCCGGCGAGGACGCTGTCGGTCGACACCACCTCCGCGGGCAGGTATGTGCCGATGCTTTCGATCACCGTGTTTCGCGCCTGCTGGCCGGCCGCGCGCACCGGTACCGCAGGAGCGGGTGCGGCGAGGTGCTTCTCCGCCGTGCCCGAGCTGATCACTTGGCTGCCGTTGAAGTGTTTCGCGGTGTCGCCTAGATCCGTGCCATCCTCCATGGCCTGGCCGTACTCGGCGGCCAGCTCAGCGATCGTGCCGAATAAGAACACCGACTCGGGTTTCAGCGGCAGGCCGGCCGCGTTCGCTTTTACCGAAACCTCCAGGCTATGGGTCGAGGAGCCACCGCGAGCGAAGAAGTCGTCATGAACGCCAATCCGGTCCAGATCAAGTACGTCACACCAAATCTCGGCGAGGATCGTCTCCGCGCGCGTACGCGGAGCGACGAACACCGGCTCCTGCGCGGGCGACGCTTCGGCCGCCGCGGCTAAGGTCCGGCGGTCTATCTTTCCGCCCGACGTGCGGGGCAGTGCATCGGTCGCCCGGAAGGCGGCCGGGACCATAGCCGCTGGAAGCCACTCGAGGAGGAAGCGGCGCAGCTCAGCGGTTGTGGGCGCGGGCTCTCCTGCCACCACGACGTGCGCGACCAGGCGGGGGTTCCCGCGGCCGTCGTTCCCGGCGACCACTGCGCTCTCCCGAACGCCGGGGTGCTTGTCCAGCGCCGCTTCGACCTCGCCCGGCTCGATCCGCACGCCGCGGATCTCCACTTGGTCGTCGAGGCGCCCCAGGTACTCGATGTTGCCGTCGGGCAAGTAACGCGCCAAATCGCCTGTGCGGTAAAGCAACTGGGCCGGATCGTCGGCGGTCGGGTCCGCGATGAATCTGGCGGCCGTCGCGTCGGGTTGGTTGCGGTAGCCACGGCCCACGCCGGTCCCGCCGATGAACAGCTCGCCGGGCACACCCGACGGCACTGGTTGAAAGTTGGCGTCCAGCAGATGAATGCGGATGTTGGCGATTGGTCGCCCGATCGGGACTGGGGGGCCGGACGCACCGCGCTTGCACTGAAAGTAGGTAGCGGTGATCGCGGTCTCGGCGGGCCCGTACTCGTTCCACAGCTCGGCATCCAGCGTGGCCAGGAAGCGCTGAGCGAGCTCATACGGCAGCACCTCGCCGCCGCACGTTACCCTGCGCAGTCCAACGCAGGACTTGAATGCCGGCTCGGCGAGCAAGGAGCGCAATATCGACGGCACGACATGCACTACCTGGGTAATCGACTGCTCGGCGATGGTCCGAACCAGGTAGGCGGCGTCCTTGTGGCCCTCGGGTTTCGCGATCACAAGCCGTGCGCCGACGATCAACGGCAAGAAGATCTCTGCCACCGAGGCGTCGAAGGTCACCGGTGTGTGATGCAGCACCCGGTCCTCGGCGGTGAGCCTGTAGTTTTCCTGCATCCACAGCAACACGTTGCGGATTCCGCCGTGGGTGTTGAGCGCCCCCTTCGGCACGCCGGTGGAGCCGGACGTGTGGATGACGTACGCGAGGCTGGCCGCTGTCGTACCGGCGGGGGCCACGACGGCGTCCTCTGGCACCGGTGTCGACGGCAGGTCGAGGCACAGCCGGTGACCGGCGAACCCCGCCAGGCGGTCCAGATGTCGCCGGTGCGTGACGCAGACGGGCACGCCGGTCGCGTCGCTCAGCATGGCGGCAATGCGGTTGGTGGGTTGCGCCGGATCCAGCGGCATGAAGGCACCACCCGCCTTGAGCACGCCCAGCAGGGCCACGACCAGGTCTTCTGAACGGTCCAACAGGACCGCAACGATGCTGTCCGGGCCCACACCGTGGCGCTGGAGCCGGTGTGCCAGCGCGTCCGCCCGCCGGTCGAGCTCCGCGTACGTCATCTCGCGGTCGTCAAACGATACGGCTATGGCCGTCGGACTGTGTTGAGCCGTTGCCGCCACCATCTCGTGCAGACATTCGGGCGCGTCGTGGCAGACCTGGGTTTCGTTCCACACCGCCTGCTCACGGCGCTCGGTTTCAGTGCGGAGCGGCAACTCCGACAAGCGCCTGCCGGGATCGGTGACGATGCCGCCGAGCAGCATCGCGAAGTGCCCGGCCATCCGCTCAACCGTCGCGTCATCGAAAAGGTCTGTGTTGTATTGCAACTCGCAGATGAACTGTCCGCCCGTATCGGCCACCTGCATCATCAAGTCCAGGGGCGCACCGCCTTGTCCGATGTGGATAGTCGTCAGGTCAAGCGCCCCCCGACCCGGGGCCGCGCCGGTACCGCCCGGGCTGTCGTTGAAACGGCGGGGCTGTTCCCAGGCGAACGAGACCTGGAAGAGCGGCGTATGGCTCAGATCACGGGCCGGGCGGAGGCGCTCGACGAGCAGCGTGAAGGGATAATCCTGGTGTGCGAGTGCACCCAGAACCGTCTCTTTGACGCGGCCAAGCAACGACGCGAACGTCGGGTCGCCCTGCAGGTCGGCGCGCAGAACCACCGGGTTGGCAATGTAGCCGACCAGACTGTCCAGCCCCGCCCGATCGCGGCACCCGAATGGTGAGCCGATGAGGAGGTCGTCCTGGCCGCTGTAGCGGTGCAGCAACGTGGAGTACGCCGCGAACAGTGTCATGTATGGCGTCGCGCCGGCGCGCCGGCCTACCTCCTTGAGCCCGGCGGTCAGCCGACCGTCGAGGGCGAAGCGATGTACGGCGCCGCGGTAGGTCTGAACCGCCGGTCGCGGCCGGTCGATGGGTAACCGGAGGTTCGGCAGCTCCCCGGCCAGCTGCCGACTCCAGTACTGCCATTGGCGCTCTCCCTCGGCTCCCTCAACCATCCGGACCTGCTGGTCGGCATAGTCGACGTAGCGCTGTGGGCAGGGCGGGGGTGGCTCTGAACCGTGTTCTGCGGCGTAAAGCAGGCGGAGCTCGTCGAGCATGATGTCGATGGACCAGAAGTCGACGGCGATGTGATGCACCGCCAAGACGAGGACATGCTCGTCGGGTCCGCGCCGCAGCAAAGTCAGCCGGAGCACTGAGCCGGTTTGCAGATCGAACGGGCGATTCGACTCCCGACGCAGCCACTCGTCAAGCTCAACATCGTCGGGGCCGAGGTCGTGGCGGGCGATACGCACCGGCCACTGTGGATGGACGAGTTGAAGCGGCTGGCCGTCGCGCACGGTATATGTGGTGCGCAGTATCGCGTGCCGGTCGACGAGCGCCTCAGCGGCGCGTTCCAGCGCCGACACATCCAGGTCGCCGCTGATCCGCCCGGCATAGGTGATGGTGTATGCGGGACTGCCGGGTGCGAGTTGATGAAGGAACCACAGGGACTGCTGTCCGTACGACAACCGATGCACCGACGCCGAAACCGCCGCCTGCTCCATGAGCAGGCGGGACAGCAGCACGCGCTTCTCCTCAGCGGAGAGCCCCGAGATGTCGATGGAGTTATCCGTCATGTTTCCCCTCCCTGGCGGCCAGGAGTTCCCGAAGCAGCCCGTCCACATCGTCCTCTGGAATCTCCGGCAGCTGAGCAAGCAGGCCCATCCAACGTGAGCCGGCGCCACCGGTCGCCTCCGGCCCCGGCGCCCCGTTCGACCGCGCCGCCCGCGTGTCGGCTGCCACGGTCGGATCGGGCTCCGGTGGACCCGCGCTCGAGAGCCGGTCGCCGAGCCAGTCGGCGAGACCGGAGACGCTTGGTCCATCGAGCAGCTGGACGACCGGCACAACGATGCCCAAGTCGCGTTCAATCCGGGCACGCAGCTCCACCGCGATGAGCGAGTCGACCCCGAGTTGGTTGAGGGGCAACTGAATGTCCAGGCGCGACGGTGTCAAACCGAGTTTGCCGGCAACTTGATCGCGCAAGTACGACTGGAGCAACCGTCGGCGCTCCTGCGGGCCCGCGCGGCGCAGAGCGTCGTCAGCGGCCGGCGGACCCGCGGATGCCCGGAGCAGGTCCGCGATCAGCGGCGGGTTCAGACGTCGGCGCAATTCGGAGCGGCGCGGTGCCCAGTCCACGCGGAGGACGGCGACCTGCGTAGCGGACAGCGGGAGCAGATATGAAAGCGTCCGCACGCCGTCGGCCGCCGGCATGGCTTCAATGCCGTGCTGGGTGAGGTGACGCTGCTGCGCGGGCCGGGTGGCGAGACCGACCTCAGCCCATGGTCCCCAATTGATGCTCAGCGCGGGCCGGCCCTCTGCGCGTCGATGCCACGCCAACGCGTCGAGGAACGCGTTCGCCGCCGCGTAGTGCGCCTGCCCGGGCGAGCCCAGGAGTGACGCGGCCGACGAGAAGAGCATGAAGAAGTCCAGTGCCGTGTCCCGGGTCAGCGCGTGCAAATTCCAGGCGCCCTCGACCTTTGGCGCCATGACGTCCCGTAGGCGTCGCTCGTCGAGGCGCGCAAGGATGCCGTCGTCGAGGGTCCCCGCCGCGTGCACGACCCCACGTAGCGGCGGCATGGACGCGTTGATCGACGCGAGGACGGCCGCGAGCTGGTCCGCCCGGGCGACGTCGCCGCGCGCGACAACCACCTCGGTGCCTTCCGCCCGCAGCGCGTCGAGCGTCTTCTGCGCGGACTTCGAGGCAGGACCTCGCCCCATGAGGACCAGATGGCGGGCACCCTGCTCGGCCATCCACGTGGCGACTGCACGCCCGATCCCGCCTAGCCCGCCGGTGATCAGATAAGTGGCTTCGGCTTCGAATCCGGCTGGGAGCTGGGCCGGTGGACCAGTCGGTGGCACCGGCTGGTCCACCGAAACGACGACCTTGCCGATTTGTTTGCCCTGCGCGAGAGACCGAACGGCGGCGGCGGTCTCGGCAACCGGGAACGTTCGCACCGGCAGCGGCCGGAACACCCCTTGCTCGACGTGCGCCACGATGTCGCGCAACAGCGCACCCACGTAGGCGGGGCGATCCAAGATCAGCTGCGCCAAGTCGACGACAATGTAAGACGCGTTGTGCCGCAACTGCCACAGGCGTAGCCAGCCGTGCCCGTAGATGTCGCGCTTACCGATCTCCAGGAAGCGGCCGTACGGGCGCAGTGCCGCGAGGCCCTTGGCGATCGCCTCGCCCGTCAACGAGTTGAGCACGACGTCCACGCCGTCGCCGTCGGTGGCGGTCAGCACCTCGTCGGCGAACGCCAGGGACCGCGAGTCCGAGACGTGCCGGACGCCGAGTGCGCGAAGGTGCTCTCGTTTCTCCGGGGTGCCGGCGGTGGCGTACACCGTCGCGCCCAGCCAGCCCGCGACCTCGACCGCCGCAAGACCGACGCCACCGGCCGCCGAGTGGATGAGGACGCGCTCGCCATGGCGTAGCCGCGCCTGTTCATGGAGGGCGTAGTAGGCCGTCAGGAACGCGATGGGTACCGTGGCCGCCGCTTCGAAGCTCAGGTGCGCTGGCTTGGCGGCCACCAGGCACGCTTGAGTGGTGACAAAGGAGCCGACGCCGTCCATCGCCAAGGCGATGACGGCGTCCCCCACTTGTAAGTCGTCTTGTGAGCCGTCCAAGCCGTCGCCGATGGCGGTCACCGTGCCCGCGCATTCGATGCCCACCCGCACCGGCCCATCGTCCTGACCCGGGTACACGCCGAGGGCACGCATCGCGTCGATGAAGTTCAGACCGGTTGCGTGAACACGGATCTCGACCTCCTCCGAACCCGGCGGCCGTCGGGTTGCTGCCCGGGCGCGAATATCGTCGAGCCCGCCAGGCTCCGGATACTCCATCCGGAATGGCATGTCCCCGCCGGGCGCGGGCAGCTGAGCCGGTGCGGCAGAGGGTACGGGCTTGCGTACATCTGCGTCGTCTGCGTCGTCGTGGCGGGCCAATCTCGCTACGTAGCGCCGGTTGCCACGGAGCGCCACATCGGCCTCGGGGGTATCCGCGCGCAATTCCCGGACCAGTCCGTGAAGCTCTTCCGGACCTCCCCCCGAAGACAGGTCGACCCTCGAACAGCGCAGCTCCGGATACTCGTGGTCGATACTGCGGCCCATCCCCCAGAGGGGTGACTGAGCGATGGACACAGCCTCGACGTCGCTACCTATCGCCTGGGCTCCCCGCGTAACCAGCCAGAGGCGCGGTGTGTCCGGCCAGCCGGATACTGTCAGCGCCTGCACGAGATGCAGCACGCTTGTGGCGCCGAGGTTGCGCGCGGACTCCAACGAATCGGTCGTCGTCTCCGCCGGCGGTGCGGCCATCAGGCTCCACAGGTGCACCACGCCACGACAAGGTGGCCGCTCTGAGAACGCTTCCCCGAGGAGCCGCCGGAAGTGTTGCGGCTGCGCCGGATCGAGGCGGTAACTGTCAGGTCCGAGGCGCGCGAAGTCAACGCCCGGCTCGACGAGCACACACGTGTGAAAACGCTGTTTAAGCAGGTGCCGCAGCGTGTCGGAAGTGGTACTGCCGTCGCTGAAGATCAGCCAACTTCCAGGTTCAACCGGCCCGCTCGGCGCGTGCCGATCAGGCACGCCGAGTGTCGCAGGCTGCCAACGCAGCTCGTAGAGCCTGTCACGAAGATCCGTCACACCCGTCGCCGGCTCAGCTGGTCCAGCGTCCGGGATCCGCTGCAGACGCAGCCCGCGGACCGCCACGGCCACCTGCCCGTCCTCGCGGAGCAGGAACACGTCGCCTTCGACGACGTCGGGCTCGGGGTCCAGCCCCGGGCGCAGCAGCGCGTGGCACCAAATGCCATCTGGGAACGTCCCGCGGTTTTGTAACTCGGACACGCCCACCGGTAGGTACGTGTCGCGCGATCGGCCATTGCGTGGGGGAAGCGTCGCGGCCAGGACCTGAAAGCAGGCATCCAGGACAGGGGCGTCGAAGCCGCCGGCGTCGACTATGGAGGTGCCCGTTACCGGTGCCCTCAGCCGGGCGATCGCCTCGCCGTCGCGGCGCCAGACCTCTGCCACGGCCTGGAAGCCTGGCCCGTACTGCAGGCCATGCTCTGCCAGGCGACGGTAGAACGACGGCCCCGGGATCACGTCCGGGCAGAGAACCCGGGTGATCTCGGGGAGGTGCCGTTCGTCGTCGGCGACGTCCGACCTATCCGTGTCGATGGTGCCGCTGGCGAGGAGCGACCACTGCGACGATCCCGACGTGCCGGGTTCCAGACCGTAGCACTCGAACAAAACGGGGCCCGGCGGATCGCCCTGTAGTACGAGCTGGACGGTGCGCCGCTGCGCGTCGGCGAGCACCAGCGACCGGTGGAAAGCGACGTCTCGGAGCAAGCGCCTTGTTGCGCCGAAGGCTCGCATGGCCCCGGCCAAAACAAGCTCGAGGAGAGTCGCCGCCGGAAGGACCACCGAACCATGAACCCGGTGGTCCGTTAGCACCGGCATCAGTTCCGTGCCGACCTCGATTTCGGAGAACACCGTCTTCGGGTGCACCGACGAGCGGAGCGGCCCGCGCCACGCCATCTGGTCGGAGCCGGCGGGACCGGCCGGCCCGTTGCTCGTGGCGGTGGGATCCAGCCAGAAGCGATCGCGTTGCCACGGGTAGGTTGGCGCCGCCACGCATCGCCCACCCCAGGGATGCAGCTGCTCCCAGCTAACCGGCTGCCCGCGGGTGTAGAGGGTGCCGAGTGACGCGAGTAGCGTGGCGCGTCCCCCGTCGTCACGGCACATGGACTGCAGCAGGGTGCACGCGCGGCCCAGGTCCTCCGCATCCTCGCGCACCGCGCTCAACAGGATCGGATGCGGGCTGACCTCCAGAAACGCATCATGGCCGAGGTCGAGCAGCCGCCGTACTGCCGCCGAGAAGCGCACCGGCGAGCGGAGGTTCTCGACCCAGTAGGTGTCGTCGAGGACACCCTCGCCCAGCAGGTCGCCCGTCACTGTGGAGTACATGGGTATCGTTGCCGCAGCCGGCCGCAGTCCGGCGAGCACGTCTGTCAGATCGGCGCGCAGCGCGTCCATCTGTGGGCTGTGGGAGGCCACATCGACCTCCACCCACCGGCAGAATCGGCCGCGCTCCTGCAGTTCGGCGACGAGATCGGTTAACACCGCTGGATCGCCGGAGAGCACTGTCGATCGATGGCTGTTACTCGCTGCGACCGCGACCCGACCCTGCCGGCCGGCGATAAGCTCCTGCGCCTCTGTATAGGAGAGCTCCGCGGCTAACATGCCCCCGCTGCCATTCGCCCGCCGGAGCAGCCGGGCCCGCCCACAGATCACCCGTGCGGCGTCTTCCAGGCTGAGGGCCCCCGCGACGTGTGCCGCCGCTACCTCACCCAAGCTGTGCCCCACCACGGCCTCGGGCTCTACCCCCCACGATCGCCACAGCGCGGCCAGCGCGACCTGGACGGCGAAGATGGCGGGCTGGATCACGCTGATGTCGCTCAGCCGGGAGTGGTTCTGGTCGGCGAGAAGTTCAACGACTACGGATCCGTCCAGGTGCGGGCGCATAGCGCGGTCGCACCTGGCCAATGCGTCCCGGAACACCGGCTCCTCCGCGTATAACCGCTGTCCCATCCCGTACCACTGCGACCCCTGACCGGAAAAGACGAAGACCACGCCCGGTTGCTGAGCCGGACGGCAACGTCCGGCGAACAGTCCGGGGCGGGGCGATCCCTGTCGGTACGCGGCGAGACCCTCAGACAGCTCCGCGGGCGAGTCTCCAACGACGGCCAACCGATGGTCGTGGTGGCCGCGACGCGCGCCGGCCGTGTAGCAAAGGTCGGCAAGCGGCACGCCGGTCGCGAGGGCCAGCTCATACCGGCCCGCCAGTGCGGCCAGTGCCTCGGGGGAGCGGGCGGACAGCGGCAGGATCTCGACGCGATCCTCCGCCGTGTCGGCCGCCGGTTGCGTGACCCGAACCTGCGGGGCCTCAGACAGGACGATGTGCGCGTTGGCGCCGCCGAAGCCGAAGGCGCTGACTCCGGCGACTGCTCGGCCGCCGTTCTCGGGCCACGGCGTGAGGGTCTGCGGGACCCGCAACGGCAGCCTGTCGAACGGGATAAGCGGGTTGGGCTCCGCGAAGTGCAGGCTCGACGGGATCGCCCGGTGGCGCAGCGCCAGCGCTACTTTGATGAGCCCGGCCACCCCGGCCGCCGCCTCCAGGTGGCCAATGTTGGTCTTGACGGACCCGACCAGGCACCGGGTGCCCGGCGCGCGGCCCTGCGCCAGGATCGTGCCCAGGGCCTTCGCCTCGATCGCATCGCCCAGAGACGTGCCCGAGCCGTGCGCTTCGACGTACTGCACCATGCCTGGCGACAGATCCGCGCGGCGGTAGGCCTCGGCCAGCACGGCTTCCTGCGATAGTCGGCCGGGTGCCATCAACCCGTTGGTCCGACCGTCTTGGTTGGTGGCGCTGCCACGGATCACCGCGTAGATCGGGTCACCATTGGCCAACGCCTGACCCAACGGCTTGAGGACGACGATTCCGGCGCCTTCGCCCCGTACGTATCCGTCCGCCCGGGCGTCGAAAGTCTTGCAGCGGCCGTCCGCTGCCATCACTCCGGCCGCGCTGAAGTTCAAACCGAGCGCCGGCGACAGGATGACGTTCGCGCCACCGACGAGGGCGAGCGTGCACTCGCCGTCGCGCAGGCTGCGGCATGCCAGGTGGATGGCGACCAACGACGACGAACAGGCGGTGTCGATCGCCATGCTCGGCCCGCGGAAATCGTAAAAGTACGAGAGCCGGTTAGCCGCGATGCTCAACGCGCTCCCGGTACCGGTGTAGGGGTCGATGAGCGCAGGCTGACCAAGCTGGAAATGCCCGTAGTCATAGGTGGAGATGCCGATGAATACGCCGGTGCGGCTGCCGGCAAGCCGCTCCGGCACCTGCCCGCCATCTTCCAACGCCTCCCATGCCACCTCCAGCAGCAGGCGTTGCTGTGGGTCCATTCGCGCCGCCTCCCGCGGCGAGATGCCGAAAAAATGGGGGTCGAACCGGTCGACCTGATCGAGGAACCCGCCCCAGCGGGTGGCCGTGGTCTCCGGGGCGTCCGAACCCCAGCGGTCCGGCGGTGTGTCGGTGATGGCGTCCGTGCCGTCGGAGAGCAGCCGCCAAAAGGCCGCCGGCCCGTCTGCACCCGGAAACCGGCAGCCGATGCCAACAATCGCGATCGGCTCGTCGGCGCCTGGGGCCCGCCTATCGCCGACGGACCTGACCGCTGCGAGGGGGCGTTCGTCGGCGGGTGCGTCCTCGGCTAGTTGTTCGGACAGCAGGTCGATCGTGGGGTACTCGTACGCGACCATGGGCGAGAGCTCGCGCCCGAGCCAGGCTTCCAGGGCGGCGGTCAGCCGGATGGTACGAACCGAGTCAAGACCGTAGTGGGCGAACGGTAACGAGGTGTCGATCTCCGTCGCTGATAGGCCGAGCTCCTGAGCGAGCTGGGAGACGATCCAGGCCGCGATCTCCCCGGCGCCGCGCCCTACGCCAACCGGCGGCTCCTCGGCGGGCGGTGCGGCCGGGCGGGGATCGGGTGGAAACGGTGCGTGCCACTCGGCGAACACCTCGAGCTCGCCGTCGAGGAAGCGCTGGCGGCACCTGTTCCGCCGGATCTTTCCGCTCGACGTTGTCGGGATCCGTAGCGGCTCCAGCAGGACCACGGCGTACGGCTGGATTTCATGGTGCTCGGTGATCGCGGTGCGGATCGCGTCGATAACGACGTCGACGTCGACGTCGACGATCCGATCGCGGTCCACCTCCTGCGTGACGATGAGCCGTTCGGAGCCACCCGACTGCGGCGTTTCCGAGAAGGCTGCCCCGCGGCCGCGTAGCAGCGCCGGATGGCTGTCCTGCACCGTGGCCTCGATGTCTTCCGGGTAGTAGTTCCGGCCGCGGATGACGATGAGATCCTTGAGCCGGCCCGTGACGTACAGCACGCCGTCCAGTTGGAAGCCCAGGTCACCGCTGCGCAGGAACGATCCGCGGCCTGTGTCTGCGAGGAACGCCGAGAATGTCTCCTCCGTTTCGGCCGGCCTGCCCCAGTAGCCCTGGGCGATGCTCCCGCCGGCGAGCCAGATCTCCCCAACCTGGGCAGCCGCACACGGCCGCCGGTTCACCGGATCCGCAATGACGATCTCGTGGCCGCGCTGTGCGCGGCCGCAGCTTACGAACGAAGTGGCGGCCGGGTGCTCCGGCGGGACCTTCACGACATGGTGGTCGCGTAGTGCGACACCGTCCACGTGTCGCACCACCGGCACGGCCCAATCCGACCTACCGGACGCAAGCAGGGTGGCCTCCGCCAGCCCGTACACCGGATTGAACGCCTCCGGCCGGAAACCAGCCGGGCCGAAGGCGTCAGCGAACCGCTGCAGGGTGGCGGCATGCACCGGCTCCGCACCACACATGGCCGTCGACCAGGTGGACAGATCGAGGGCCGCGCGTTCCTCCATCGTGCTGCGTTCGACACAGAGCTCGTAGGCGAAGTTCGGCGCGGCGGTGATCGTGCCCCCGTGTCGGGAAAGAGCTTCCAGCCACCGCATTGGGCGCTCAATGAACGCCTCCGGCGGCATGAGGAAGGAAGTGCAGCCGACGTAAAGCGGTTCGAGGATGCTGCCGATGAGACCCATGTCGTGATGGAGAGGCAGCCAGAACACGGCGATCGCGTGGTCGCCTCCGCGTCCCCACGCCCTATAGATGGCATCCAGGTTGTGCAGCAGATTGCGGTGCGTCACCACAACGCCTTTCGGCGAGCTCGTCGAACCCGAGGTGTACTGCACGAGGGCGGTTGCGCTCGCGTCGACGTCTGGCGCGACCCACTCCACGGCGGCGGCTGGGATGACGGCGTCCACAGCACACCACCGCAGGGAACTCCCGTCGGCCAAGTCGTCCACCACAGCCTTGAGCTCCGCTTGCAACTCGGCGGTGGTGAGGACGAAGCCGGCTTGTGCATCCGCGACAATCGACGCGACGCGGCCGATTACCCGGTTGTGCACCGGCGGGTGCACCGGTACCGCGACGGCTCCGGCGTAGAGACACCCGAAGAAGCCGGCGATAAAGTCCAAGCCCGAGGGGCAGAGGACCAGTACGCGTTCGCCCGCAGCGCCCTGTCGTTGCAAAGTGGACGCGATTGCTCGGGCCTTGATGTCCAGCTCGTGATAGGTAAGCCGGCTATGTTCTTCCCCACCGGGAGGATAGTGGCAATAGTCGAACGCAACCTTTTCTCGATAGCGTTCGGCTCTCTGCCGCATAAGGTCTAGCAAAGTTGGCGTCGTCAACCCCGTGCCCTTTGACATGTCGTTACCCGATCTTGACCTCAACCAAGGGACGCCCAGCAACATCGCCGTCCCGGAGACGTGACCCTTCGCCGCGAGAAGAAGCTGCTAACCGCGACGAGCCCGGCGACGCTCGTGAAGGTGCCACGCCGGATCGCCTGACGGTTGATGATTCGGAAGAACACCTCCGCCAAGTTTAGCCATGACATCGAGGTGGGGGTGAGGTGCAGGGCGATCCGTGGGTGCTTGGCCAGCCAGTCATTGATCTCTTGGTGCATGTGGGTGTGGTAGTTATCACCACGACATGCAATTCGCGCCTTGGTAGGACCGGGCGACCTTCTTGCCGAAATTGAGGAATTCGGCGTTGCCGTGGTGCTGATCGCAGGCGTCGGTGACCCTTGCCGGTCGCTACCTCCGGGGCGGCGCCGACCCGCCGGCTCGGTCGCGCGCGGACAGCACGACCGGGGCCCCGCCGGCCGGCACCAGCAACGGGTGCCGGCTGGAGCGACCGCCGAGGCGACCCTGGACCGCGCTGAGCCGGCGATGCTGGAGCACGGTCCGCAACAGCACGCGCGCCTCGAACAGCGCGAACTCGTCGCCGAGACAACGGTGCACACCGCCGCCGAACGGCAGCCAGGTGTGGGTCTCGGGTCGCGAGCCCAGAAAGCGTTCGGGCCGAAAGGCCAGCGGGTCGGGGTGCAGGTCGGCGCGCTCGTGCAGTGCCATGATCGCGACGATGATGTATGCGCCGGGTGGGACGAGCAGCCCGTTGAGGTTGAAGGCCCGCTGCGCACGCCGACCGGTGACCGGCAACGCCGGGCGCAGCCGCAACGACTCGGCGATGACCGCGTCAAGGTAGCCGTCCTCGCCACGGTCGATGCTCTCCTCGAGCGCAGCGAGCACGTCGGGTTGGTAGACAAGCAAGTCGGCCAGCCAGCCGAGGGTGACCGCGGTGGCGGCGTAGCCGGCCAGCATCAGCCCACGCATCGAGCGCGCCACGAACGTGTCGTCATGCGGCTCATCCTCCTGCTCGTTGAGCTCCAGGAACATGGTCAGGCAGTCGTCGGGGCGTGAGCCCGTGCGCCGGCGCTCTGCGATCTCCTCGAGGACGATCGCGTCGACCGCGGCGGCGGTGCGCGCGACTTTGGGGATCGCCAGCCAGCGGCCGCGCACCGCCATCGAGAGGAGGCCGACGCCAAGGAACCTTGGGCTTTCGGTGACCGCGCAGTAGGCGAGCATTGCGCGCTCCAGGCGCTGCATCCGCTCGGGCTTCGAGACGCCGAAGATCACGGTCATCATCACGTCGAGCGAGAGTTGCCTACCGATCGCGCTGAACTCGACCGGCTGGCCGAGCGGCCACTGCGGCAGCCTCCGGAGCACACTGTCGACCATTGCCCGCTCGTAGGACTTCAGCACCTTGCCGTGCAACGCCGGCGCGATCTTGCGCCGCTCCTGAACGTGAGCCTCGCCATCAAGGAAAATGAACGCGTCGCTGCCAAACAGCGACTCGTGGGGCGTGAACCTGCGGAGCAGCTCGCCGAACGAGAGCGTGCCGTCGCGGTCGGAGAAGACCGCCTTGGCATCCTGAGGCGACGAGGTTACGACCAGCTTCGGACCCACCGGGAAATCGATCAGGAAGCGTTCGCCGAGCTCCCACAGCGGCGAATGCCGTCCGTTCGGCTTATAGAAGCGGCCGCGGTCACGCGCGAGGTCCCAGATTCCAACCCTCGGCAGGGTGTCCAGTGTGCGCAGCGGACGCTGGTGAAGTGGGTAGGGTTCTGGGTCGCGACCGGTGCTGGCGGTCATGGCTTGCCTCCGAGTTCACATAGGGCCGGACGGCCCGCCGCCATGTCTACCAGTCCGCCGAACGGCTTGTCTGTCGAGATCGAGGACCCTGTGCAGACGGGGGCGTCCACCAGTACCGCCTCTTACTCGCCGTAGATCAGCGTCGAGGTGATCGGATCCCAGCCGAGCGGCTCGCCGAATGGCCGTGGTCGCTCGCCGACAACGGCCTTGGCGGGTGCGGTAAAAACGTTGACGCCGAGTCGATTCGGTGGCGAGGTCGACGTCCGTGGGGTCGCTTGTCGTCCGCCTCAGTGCTGAGGGGAGGTCTCCGCCCATCTTGATGATCAACACAGCCAACAGATGATCGAGTCGGTAGCCCACCCCTTCGATGTCGGGGTCGTGGTGCAACATGCGTTCGGCGATGGTGTGATTGCCCATCAGGTACTCCGTTGCCTTCCAGAACGAACCTGACCCCGCCATTGCCACGGTCACATCGGTGCGGAGCAGATCGTCAGTCACAGAGCCAATCCCTTCCTAGCCGCCAACAAGGCGGTGCAAACACATCCGAACGCGTGTCGCGGGTTCGGTGACTACATGCCAGTCTTATTCGCTCAGCCCGCTTTCGTATCCGCCTGTGGACAGTCCGAGTGGTCGGGGGGGAGTGAATGACTCGCCCTCCGGTTGTTGTCATCGGCCGCGATTGAATCGTGCGGACTGTCCACCGGAGGATGCGAGCACGCGGCCAGCCGCACGAGACTGATGCCGAGAAAAGCTGCAGATCGCTCGGGAGGCCTCGGAATGTCGACGTACCGCGCATATCAGGTAACCGGCCAGCGTCGGTTCGAGTTGGTGGATCGCGAGGCGGTGCCGCCCAGCGCGGGTCACGTGCGGTTCCGGGCGCATACCTGCGGGGTCTGCCACAGCGACATGCTTGGCGTCGAGGGCATGCGCGACAACCCAGGTCGGCCGATCGTGCCGGGCCACGAGGTTGTCGGCGTGATCGACGCGGTCGGCGACGGCGTCACCGCGTGGCAGGTCGGTGATCGCGTCGGCCTGGGTTTCCTGGGTGGTCATTGCGGAGAATGCGAGTGGTGCCGTCGGGGCGATTTTATGAACTGCGAGAACCAGCCACAACCGGGCACCACCGAAGACGGCGGATACGCCGAGGTCGTCTACGCTCGCGCCAGCGGCCTGGTCCGGATTCCGGACTCGTTGAAATCGCTGGACGCGTCGCCGTTGCTGTGCGCCGGCATCACGACGTTTAACGCGTTGCGCAACCTGGACGTTGAGCCAGACGCACTGGTGGCCATTCAAGGCATCGGCGGGCTGGGTCATCTCGGGGTGCAGTACGCCAACAAGCTGGGTTATCGCGTCGCCGCCATCGCACGGGGCACCGAAAAGGCGACCTTGGCAACCCAACTCGGCGCGCACCACTACATCGACAGCTCAGCTGTCGATCCCGGAGCGGCGTTGAGGGAACTGGGTGGGGCCGCCGCGATCATCGCCACCGCAGCCAGCGGGGCCTCCATGTCACCGCTGCTGTCCGGCGTGGCCCCGCGTGGTCAACTCGTGGTCGTTGGGGCGGCCCTCGACCCTATCGAGGTGATGACCTCCGACCTCATCTTCGGGAGCCGGTCAATCGTCGGCAGCCTCACCGGCACGCCACGCGAGAACGAGACAAACTTGGCATTCAGTGCCGCGCGTGGGATCGCACCGATGATCGAACCGTTCCCATTCGAAGATGCCCCGAAGGCCTACGACCGCATGATGTCCGGTGACGCCCGCTTCCGCGTGGTACTCGATATCGCCGCTCAGTCATCACTCTGAGTCTCGTCGCCGCGCCGGGACCCCACGAAATGGTCGAACGGATTGCTGGCGACGCCGCCGCGCGACAGGCACCTCATCAGGATCCCGCAGGCTGGCGAGTACACATTGGTGACGGTGTCGGTGGCATCGCCGCCGTTGAAGACCCCGAAAACCGCGGACCCACTGGTGAAGACCAGGGCGCCGCGCGGCTACCGCATGGCTCGTACCGCATCGCCGTCCCGGGCGAAGGCGGCTTGGTCCCCGCTCGCTCCGCCGACGCGGGCGGTGCTCACCACGACGTCGGGTTTGGCTTCGCGAACGGCGTAAGCCAGGCTCAACGGGTCGCCGAAGTCGCCCATAACGGGCTCGATACCGCGCATGCGCGTGCACTAGCGGACCGCTCGGATCGGGCCAGTCCCAAGACTTGATGACCTCGCGCGGCGAGCGCCTCGGCGTCGGCCGCGCCGAGATAGCCGGTGGCGCCGGTGACCAGAACCTTCATGATTTTCCTTACTCGCAGAGTGCCTATGAGGTTTTGTGTTGCGGTTAGGACAGGTCGATCCAGACCGACTTGTACCTGTTCTCGCTCGATGGGTAGCGGTGCGTCTGGTGAGACAGGTATGAGTTCGTTCGCGCAAGCTCGATCGTCGGCCTCGGCAGCGGGGTGTTAGAGGTCCTGCTGTCCAGGGACCGACACGCCACCACCGTCACGAAATACTTCGTCGACAAGGCCGCCGACCTGGACATGTGGAGCAGCATGTTCTTCTTCGAAGGCAACCCCGCCCGTTTCGGGCCCGGCGAAAACGCCACGGCCGGAATCCAGGACTTCACCCAGAAATCAACACGCGACGAACGCCGCAAACTCGTCAAGAACTTCTGGCAAGACTAACCGTCGAGCTGGCCTGGGTTCTTTTCCATAGCATCTGCAGGATGCGAAGATCCTGGAAGCCGCTCAAGGTAAGCCAAGAAGCTGGCCGCGCTGAGTCGCTGCACCGATCACGACGTTTCAGTCTTCTTTTGATGGTTCGCTAGTTCCTCGGCGAGGATAGGTGCGCCGAGTTCGCAAGCGTCGACCCCTTGCGCCCCGCACAGCTTGAGGACTTCCATGATCTCTTCGATGGTGGCGCCGTGTGCGAGTGCGGCTGCAACGTGGCGGCGGATGCCCGGGGTGTAGAGGTGGGTGCAGGAGGCGTCGGCCGCGATAGCGATGAGTTCCACAAGTTTGGGCGGCAGGACACCACTGTAGAGGTCGGCGCCCATGGCCAGGAACAGCTCGAGCCATTGCGGGTCGAGCTGGTAGATCGCCTCCCAGGCTGGGTTGAACAGTCCCTCGGCCTTGACCCGGTCGATGACGGGGGTTCCGGCGCTCGCGGGTGGGCGAGGTGCCGGTCGCACGCTCGACTTCTCGGCTTCCTCGAACAGGATCGGCAACGTGACGGCTACCGAGTGGATGCCCAGAACACTGACGCCCTTGAGGGTTTCGCGGATTTCCTCGCCAGTCGCGCCAGCGTCCAGTGCCGTCCGGATGTGACAACGCATGCCGGATTCGTTGCGATAGGTGCAGGCGGCGTTGAGGGCGATACAGATTAGTTCGATCCACTTCACCGGCAGCACGCCGGTGGTCCACGGGTTGTTGGTCATGCGGGCGCATCGCTCTGTCCAGTCGGGGTCCCATTGGGCGAAGTTGTCCATCGCCGGGCCCCAGACACCGCGTTCCCGCAGCGCTTCGACGGTCGGGGTTGAAGAGGTACTGCTCATCGGTGCGGTCCTTCCGCAAATGCGCCCGCCACCAGTGTCGGAGAGCCGAACCCGTTCGGGCACAGTGGGCGTGCGTGGCGCCGCTACAGCCCCGGCCACCTTGCGCAGTTTGAATGTAGTCCACAATCGGGCCTACGCGGGCGCCTCGGACTCAGCGCGTAGCCCTCCCTGCACGCCGCAGATGCCGATTGTTCATCTTGCGGCGGAACAGGGCCAGCGTAGCGTGAAAATCAGCGGCGCGGTGTACCGCCGAATTTGGGCTTTCTGAAACGCAGCTTTGAGGAAAACTGAGGAGTCACAATGTATTTCACCGATCGATCACTGCTCCCGGAGAACCAGCCGCCCCTGATCATCACCGCCGCGCCGTACGGGCCGTCGTTGATCCCGTCCGACTTCCCCGAGGACATCCCAGTGACCTGGGATGAACAAGTGCAAAAGGCCATCGACTGCTTCGAGGCGGGTGCCCGAATCCTGCACATCCATGTCCG
>Ga0210393_10001509_pt1 | contig 19404 bp, 18 predicted proteins | sample IncBWC27OmetaG_FD_160068 | JGI IMG/M metagenome (GOLD analysis project Ga0210393, IMG submission 160068) | Forest soil microbial communities from Barre Woods Harvard Forest LTER site, Petersham, Massachusetts, United States - Inc-BW-C-27-O ... | reverse complement strand
GCCGGTTCGGCGCGAACCGTCGTCTTCACCGGCGCCGGCATCTCGACTGCATCCGGTATTCCAGATTTCCGCAGCCCCGGCGGAGTCTGGAGCCGGATGAAACCGATCGACTTCGACACATTCATGCACAACGAAGACGCGCGGCGCGAGGCTTGGCAGCGGACCTTTTCCGGGACGGCCGGCTGGGTCGGCGCCAAACCGAATGAGAGTCATTTCGCCATTGCGCGCCTGGTCGACACCGGCAAGGTCGGCCATGTGATCACGCAGAACGTGGACAATCTGCACCAGGATGCGGGCGTGCCCGCGCATCAGGTGATCGAGCTTCATGGCAATGCCGGCTATGCCACGTGCCTTACTTGCGGGCTGCGACACGAGCTGGCCGACTTAAGGGACTCGTTTCTAGAGCAAGGCACGCTCCCGGCCTGCCGAGCGTGCGGCGGCATCGTAAAGTCGGCGACAATCTCATTCGGTCAGCCGATGCCCGTCGAAGCGATGCGCCTTGCCGAAGCCGCTTCTCGTGAGTGCGACCTGTTCATCGTGCTCGGCTCGTCGCTGGTCGTCTATCCCGCTGCGGCACTACCGATGGTCGCAAAGTCGAACGGCGCCGCGCTCGCCATTGTCAACCGCGAGCCGACCAACATGGACGGCAGGGCGGATGTCGTCATTCACGCTGAAATCGGCGCGGTGCTGCGGGAAATAGTGCCCTGACGCCCCGGCGGTCCAGCAAGCCAATTTCAGCGTTCCGGCAGCAATATCGACGACCCTCTGGCGGTCGTGCGAATTGCGTCACGCCCCCGGAGGGTGGGAAAAAGCAAGATTGCTCGAATCGATGACTCTTTCTGAGCACTAAAGCCAAATTGCTGCACCGAACCTATTTGATCCGGCAATTTCGATGGAAAGGAGACGTTCATGAGCAATATGTCTGATTGCCGGTATCGCCACATCGTGACCGATTTGAGCGACTGTGAAGACGCGATTGACGAACTATTCAACGGCGTCACCGACGACGGGCAACCTTTGTCGGATGACGAACTGCACGCCGCGCGACGGCTAGTCTCATCCTGCATCAACATAGTCGCACTGGTCGCGGACATGGCGCACGTCGAGGTAGACCTTCACGGCGTCGAGCAATCAATCGAGACAGTGTTACGCAAAGCGAACAGCGCCCCACTCGAGGCTCGTTACGATGCCCGCGACGCGCGCGTATTGTTATCGAAGGTTGCGAAATGAGGCCCCAGTCCCCCACGTCGAAGCGGATCGCCGGGAGCGCCTGGCGCTCGGATCTCACACTACTTCGGTAGCTTCACCGCCAATAGGTCGACTTGCTCGATCTGAGGAGGCTGAGCGAGCAGCTGCGCCGCGTTGGCCATTAACGCGGCGGCGATGGGACCCGCGAGATGGGCTTTGCGGCCCGCGTCATCGCGAAACGCATCAAAGATCCCGAACGTGGACGGCCCCAATCGCAAGGCGAACCACACGGGAGTAGTACTCTCCTGATTTGCGAGTGGCAGTGCGCCCTCTAGGAACTGTGCGACGGCGGTTTCCTTTCCGGGCTTTGCTTCCAAGCGAACCAGCAATGCGACTTTGACCATGAGCTTCTCCTTTGTTAACGGGGAGTGCGGTACCGTGCGTTGCACCTGCCGCAACGCACGGCACCGGACTGAACCTTACTTCTTAGTTCAATTCGCGGCAATTCCATTCAGACCCGACGCTGCCGGTAGACTGCCGGCAGTCCCCAAATCGGTGAGAGTCCCGTTGGTGGGCTGAATCGCAAACATGCCGACGGCTCCGGTACCCGCATTCAAGGTGTACAGGAATTTCCCGTCCGCGCTGACGGTAATATCGATATTCGACGAACCGGTCGGGTTGATCGCGAGGATCGTTCCCGGAAGCGGCGTGAGCGTACCGCCACCGCCGATCGCAAATCCGGATACTGACCCGGAGCCTGCGTTCGACACGTAGACAAAGCGGCCGTCGGGCGTCACGACGTTCCAGCAATTGGCCGAGCCCAACGTCGGTACGCTGCTGCTGATCGGCGTCAGCGTGCCATTGCTTTGCACGGAATACGAGGAAATGGCTGACGAGTTCGGCGCGCTAGACCCGGTTTCCGAAACTACCGCCACATCGTTCCCTGTAAATCTCGCGCTGAACGCGCCGGGGCCGACGCTCTGCGTGATCTTGGCCTGCGACAGGGAGCCGTCGCTCAGCACTTTGAACACGTCAAGGTTGTTTGTCGCCTTCTCGGTCACGATCAAGAACTGCCCGTCCGGGCTGAACGCGACTGAACCGGATGCCGCGGCGTTGCCGCTGAGGAAGCGCAAGGAATTGGGGATGCGAAACAGCTTGCCGTTGTTGAAATTGAATCCGACGACGCTGCTGCTGCCGGCGGTGTTCAATACGTAAACAAGAGACCCAAACTGGGCGACAGAGTTGGGTTCGCTGCCTTCGGTCGCGACGCGATCCGTCAATTCCAGTTGAGCACCATTGACACGAAACACCGAAACGCTGCCGCTGCCGGCATTCACGGCGAACAACCACGCGCCGTCCGTACTCAATGTCAGTGAGCCTTGCGAAGCAAGCGGATCGACCGTACCACCGCTGCCGCGGCCGTCCGTGCCATAGCTGTGGGGATTTTCCAATGTGCCGTTTGGGTCGCGCTGGAAAGCAACCACCTGATTCGCATCGGCGTTATTCGTCATCACGAACACGCCGTGTGCGGCGTGATTGTTATCATTCGCTGCGCTGACTCCCGACCATGCGGCACCGGCGATGGCGCTCATTGCGATGGCCGATTTAATAGACTTCATGAATTAACTCTCCTATGCCCAATATGTATTGAAGTACTTGAGAGTGCGTCCCGAGGCTGGGGTCACCGGCGACGCGCCCTGTACGGCCGATTTGCGTCGGCCTTCTGTTAATTCGTTGGCACAAGGCAAAAAGTTACAGTGGAATAGTTTTCCGGTGGTCGGGCTACCAACGCAGCAGCCGCGGACCGAACCACGCGCCGATAGCGGTGGGGATCAGCATACCGAGCAGGTACCAAATAGCGAGAAACGGCGCCGCCAGCTCGGGGCAATGCAGGGTATATACGAGCGCACCGATGGATCCCGCCGCGAACCCGCTCGCGGCGCCCGCCCAGCGCAGCCGCGTAGGGGCAAGGCTCCGCATGACCCAAAGGAGCGCAATAAGCAGCGGGGCCGCGACAAGCGCGATCAGGAAAGGGCAAACGCCGGCGGTATCCCCAAGAATCATTCGTGCTCGATTCTGCGAGGCCGCCACCAAGGTCACAACCGCAAGAACCGACATCGCGATCACTGCGACAGGAATTCCCATCGGGGCGAGGCCGAGCCGCGACCCCGGGCGAGCCAATCTAACGACGGTAATAAAACCAAATACACCCAGTACGGCGCAGTAGCTCTCCCGAACCCAAAACATCGGCTTGGAGGCTTCATGCCAAAGCGCCGGATTCAGCTTGAGTAGCCCGGCGGTGAGGAGGAAGGCGATCAATGCGCCGCCGGCCAGCGCCAGCAGCCATCGCCGCGACGTCAGTCTGAGATCTACCGCATCGGCGCCGGTTGATAGCAATGAAACAAGATCCTCTGTTTTCATCCGATGCTCCGAATCCTCTCCGCAAGGGCCTTCAGGCCGCGATGGATACCTACTTTTACAGCGGACTCCGACATACCCGTGCGTACAGCCGTGTCGGTCACCGAAGCGCCCTCGATCTTGACGTAGAGAATCGGCAGCCGCTGACGATCCGGCAGCCCCCGCAACAGCTTCGCCACGTCATACCGCGCCTCCGCGGCATCGTTGGCCGTCGCGGCGAATACCTGATCGTCTTCGTCAAGGGGATCAGTGAGTACATCGCCACGCGAACGGCGGCGCAGCAAGTCCACGAGCTTATAACGTGCAATGGCCTGCACCCAGGCCGTCAGAGGTAGTTTCGGGTCGTAAGTATGGCGTTTGTTGTGAACTGCCAACAGCAATTCCTGCAGCAGATCCTCGACCTCGTCCGGCAAGCCTCCGAGCCGCCTTCGCAAATAGGATCGCAAATGCGTCGTCAGCTCGTCCAAGAAAATGCGGTAGGCCGCCGCGTCTCCTGCGAGACTCTGTAACATCAGGCTTCGGAGGCGCTCCTCAATCAATTGCGTCGGAACCTTCTAGTTACTGGAGCGGGAGGGTGAATTGGTGTCAATCCCCCGAGGGAGCCTGACACCCGCACAATTGACCGACCAGCCGACACATTTATTGCAAGGATGCGGCGGCGGCGCTCTCAAACGGCGATCGCAGCACCGGTGGCTGTAACCAATCCTTCATCTCCAACGAAATAACTAGGAGACGCGATTGCGCGCGAGGATACAGACGCCCGTATGAGAACAGAGAATCTAACTGCGTTACTAGCGGCGAGCCTCGAGCCGGTCGACGCCAGGCGGGCTACCAGGCGCTATGCGCTTGGAATGACCGCAGGCGCGGTGGCTGCGCTCATCCTGACCGCAGGACTCCTCCACGTAACTCCGGCGCTGCCTCGTGAGGTATCGGAGCTCGCGTTTTGGGTTCGTGAACTGTATTGCGCGAGCCTGGGTGTGCTCGCGGTCCTCTGCGTCGCACGCTTGGGGCGTCCAGGTACTCGGCTCGTTCTCTTGACGACTGGGATTGCGGTTGTCGTGCTCATCATGTGGATTCTGGCGGCGATTAGCCTGTATTCAGCCGCTTCGCAGAGCCGCGTCCACTTGCTCCTGGGTTCGACATTCACCGTGAGTCCGTTCCTGATCGCATTCATCTCCGCGCCGCTTTTCTTCTCCCATCTGTGGATCCTCAAAGATCTTGCGCCAACACGGCTGCGTTGGGCGGGCGCGGGTGCGGGGTTCGCCGCCGGAGCCATCGGTGCACTCGTTTATACCCTGCACTGCCCGGAGCTAGCCACACCCTTCATCGCAACATGGTATCTGCTCGGCATGTTGATCCCCACTGCTATCGGCGGGTGGCTCGGTCCATGGCTGTTGCGTTGGTGAATTCCGGAGGCATCCCATGACCTTTTCCGAACTTGAATTTCGTCAACACATTGCGTATGAGTGCGATATCGATGAACCTTGCGGGGTGAATTGAATGAACCATCAAGCCCCAAACCGCGGTGCAGCTGCCCTTTTTGGAGCGGCCATTGTGGCGGTTGCCGTCGCCGCTTTTGCCCAAACGCCGTCGTTGATTTCTCCAGAGGCGCAGAAACGGATTATTGACGCACCGGGTGTGTCCGTACTCGGGTCAACCAGTCCTGATGTCGTCGTGGTCGAGTATCTTGACTTCAACTGCCCGTTTTGCCGAAAGCTAGCGCCCAGCTTTCAATCTCTTCTTAAATCGGATCCCAAGGTCGCAGTCATTTTTAAGGATTGGCCTATCTTTGGCGGAGTGTCGGTGTATGCAGCACGTTGCGCCTTGGCGGCTCAGTGGCAGGGTCAGTACGAAAAGGCGCACGATGCTTTGATTTCGGCACCGCGTCTTTCTCAGAATGAACAGGTCGACGAAACATTGTCGCAAGCGGGTATTGACATCAGCCGGATGCATCACGATCTGCAACAACATGGCGCCGAGATCGAAGCGCTGCTGAAGCGAAATTCCAACGAAGCGCGGGCGTTAGGCATTCGCGGAACGCCCGGTATCCTCGTGGGCCGGCAGACGGTTTCAAATGTTGCCGACTTGGCGGATTTGCAAGCCGCCGTCTCCAACGCGCGCGCATCACTAACTAGATGATTTGGCGTCAAGCCCCGGGGGCCGTATGCTTCTTGCGCCTCCGTCTTAGCTTCGACAACGCGTCGTCGTTCTTGGCCGCCCACGTATAAAGCATCTCTATCGGCTCGATAAACAGCCTGCCCATGGGCGTCAGGGAGTATTCGACCATCGGCGGGACAACCGCATAGACCTTCCGATCGATCAGCCTGTCGCGTTCCATCTCGCGCAGCGTCTGAGTAAGCATCTTCTTCGAGCACCCCGGCAGGCTCCGCGCCAGCGCGCCCGTCCGGCACGTGCCGCCGTTGAAGTGCAACGAGTGCAGCACCATCGTGGTCCACTTGACGCTGAACAGCTCCAGCACTCGGCGGGGCGCGCAATCTTCGTCGAGTATGATCGGCTTAAACTTCGGCATCGTAATGGTTCCCAAATGGTGACTATATCCCTACATGGTGCCTTCTTGATGCAAGTGTACCAAGGCCCTACATTTCTCCCAGCTCGAAGGAGAAATCAAGATGGCGACAAAAAACATCCGCATTGGCATCATTGGAGCAAGTATGCGCAACGGCTGGGCGCGCGATGCCCATATTCCGGCCTTGAGAGCGCTTCCCGGGTTCGAGATTACCGCGGTCACCACGAGCCGCCAGGAAACCGCAAACGAAACGGCCAAGCATTTCGGAATTCCCCACGCGTTTGCCGACCCTTACAAAATGCTCCAGCATCCAGACGTCGACCTCGTCTCGATTTGTGTGCGGGTGCCTTTTCACCATCAGCTCGGGATGGCTGCTTTGAACGCCGGCAAGCATCTCTACTGCGAATGGCCGCTTGCGGCCACCACCGAGCAGGCTCAACAGATGCGTGATTTGGCTGTTCGTAAGGGGGTCCACCATATGGCAGGACTACAAGCCCGCGGCGCCCCCGCGTTCAATCGCGTCAGGGACCTGGTCGCCGAGGGCTACGTTGGCAAGGTGCTTTCCTGCACGATGATCGTAACGACGCCGGCATGGGGCACCGAATTCACGCTCGATTGGGCGTACATGGCAGATCGCTCGAGCGGCAATACTCTAATGACCAGCCCCGGGGGACACTCAATTGACGCTCTGTGCTACTGCCTTGGGGAGTTCAAAGAGCTGTCGAGCGTCGTCGCGAATCAACGCCGGCGAATCAAGATCGTCGAGACCGGCGAGACGATCGAGATGACCTCGCCTGACCAGGTGCTCCTCAGCGGCCTCCTGCAAAGCGGTGCGGTCGCATCGGTCCACCTCAAAGGCGGCACGACCAACGGGACAGGATTCCTGTTCGAGATCCACGGCACCGAGGGCGCTCTGGCCATTGTGCCGGCCGACCCTCGCCAGGCGACTTACATACAGGTCTCCGAATTCACTGTACGTGGTGCCCAAGCAGGCAAACCGCTGGCCGATCTTTCGATACCGGAGGGCTATCGCTGGGGTCCCGCCGCGGTCCCGGCGGGGCTACCTTTCAACGTTGCGCAGCTGTACATGCGGATGGCTGAAGGCATTCGCGAAGGAAAGTCCGTCAGCCCGGACTTCGACGTGGCCGTCAAACGCCACCAGTTGCTCGACGTGATTCAAAAGGCATCGGACACCGGAATTCGTCAGACTCCCTAGCGACGATCGCCGCCCATCACTGCCGCAACTGCATATGAAACGTTGCCGGGTCTGCCTCGCCGACCCGATCCCCCGCCAGCGGAAAGCCGGCCGAGTCGATTTTCATGGCAGTCGCGTGATCATTTTGCAAAACAAACGACACATGAGATTTCGGCGATGAACGCAGGGAAAAACTGCCATCCTCCTGCTTGAGCAGCCGCTCCGGGCCCTCGCCCAGCGGCTGGATCATTAGGCGTCCGTTTTCATCGAACACGCGATAGGTCCTCCTATATTGTGCGAAGGAATCGTGCAAATCGGCGGAGACGCGGTCGAGCTTCAGCACAAACGTTCCCGCAAGCCGCTTGCGCTCGGCATCCAATACGGGCATGTCAGCGAGCTTTGGCTCCGCAGCCGGCGTGGGAGAGGACAGTGCAGGCAACCCAAGGATGGCGCGAGACAGCGCGCGCGTGATCGCGTACGCGTTCTGGCCTTCTGTATTGGTAAGTACAACTATCGTGAGCTGATCTGCAGGAAAGTCATACAAACTGCCGCTGAATCCCAGCAGCGAACCATGCTGCCCGATGCGTCGGTGGTCATCTTCGTGGTTCAAAATCATGGCGAAGCCGTATTGCGCCTGTGGATCTTGCGCACTCATTTGTGCCGCGGCCCCTTCCGCGGTTGACATGAGCCGGAAAGTTTCCGGGCGAACCAAGTTTTTATCTTTGATTGCTCGCCACAACTGCAGAAGATCGCCGACGGTGCTGCAGAAGCGTAGGTCGGAGTTATAGGCCATGCCGTTTTCGTTGGCTGGGACATAGCTGCTCTCGAAGCGGCGGTATGCGTGGGCAAGGCCGTGGACCAAGACAAAATCGTCACAATAGGTCGTGGACTTGACACCTGCCGGCTGAAAAATGTTTTGCCGGACATAGTCCGGGAAACTCTGGCCAGTAACGCGCTCCACAATCGTGACCAGCAGCTGAAAGCCGGAGATGGACCAGTCCCACTTCTTGCCCGGGTCATTCACCCATTTCTTTCCGGCGTAAAGGGCCATGACTTCGTCGAGTGCTTTAGGCTGACGGCTGGTGGCCTCAATGGGATCGCCAAGATAATGGTAATCGACGATGCCGGAGGTGTGGTTTAGCAACTGGCGAATCGTTACATGGTGTCCCTGCAGAGGAAACTCAGGAAGGAATTTGGAGATATCGTCGTCGAGCGACAGCTTGCCCCGCTCAACCTGTTGCATCACGGCGATGCCGGTGAAGGGCAGCATGGGGCCAACCACATGGTAGACCGTTTCATCTTTGGTCGGCGCTTCCAGGCCGAGGTCCGCGAAGCCGTATCCTTTGTGCAGAAGCACCCGCCCGCCGCGCGCCACCAGCACCGAAGCACCGGCAACGTGCTCCTGCGCCATGACCTGTTGCACGATGACATCGAGATCAGCGCCGGTGCTCGCCGCCGGCAATGATTTGGCCGCGACGGAACACCAAAAAAACAGGGCAATCGTGAACAGTGGTGGCGTGCGCATGGCGGGCGATTATAACCGCGCCGCCGTATCTCATGGCGGCGAGACACATTTCGCACCCGTGGGCACGAAAGACAATATGTTTAACGGCCTGCGGCCTACGGGCGAGATTAAACGCACAGTTTCACCAGTCATTTCATACCTTTCACGAAACTATGTGCAAGATGCAGTGATTGCCCTTGTGTGTTGAATCACTATGCAAACAGACATTGGCGCACGGCTGCGGGGCCGCGTGCACCGTGCCGGCGCGTGGATTCGTCGAATATTTCCACTCGGAATAACGGCGCGGCTCGCCATTCCCTTCATCGCCGTTGCCGTGCTTGCGGCCACCGCAAATTTGATAGCCCGGGAAAGCGTTTCCGTCATCCTCTGGGTCACACAACCCCCCGCTCCAGCCCCGCGCACAGTCACTACGGTGCGCAAGATCGACAAAATACCCGCCGAGGCGCTGGCTTCCCTGGTCGATCGGTTTGAGCTGGCAAGCCAATTACGCGCCGAGACGAACTCGGCCATGAGCGAGGCCGAATACACCGCTGCGTTGGACGCGCTGCGCCGCAGGTCAAATGAGTATCTCGCTGCCGGACCTGACAGGACCGGAATAGGCCACGCGGCGGCTGACTACATCGATTACGGGCGCGAGGTCGTGCGCGTGGCGGACCAGCGCCGTTCGGCACGCGCCGAACATTCCAAGCTGTTGGAGGCAATCAACGATCAGCTGCAGATCACGCTCGATGGCGCCTGGAAAATCTTCGGCCGGGTGATGGCGCGTCAATCATTGATCCAGCTGCGCGTCGAACTTGACGCCGTCCGGCAGCATAGCGAACGCATAGTTTTTGGCGAGGCTGTCGACGCCGGTGAGCTTGAGGCGCTTGCAGCGAGTGAAAATGCCTTTGTGTCGACATTTGCGAACAACGCAACCAGCTTCGCCGGTGCACAGGGCGTTGACTGGGTTGAGCACACCCGCGCGGAGTTCGATGAACTCATTGCGCTGCGAGTGAGCCTGACAGCCCTCAATTCTCGCTACGATGATGCCATTCATCGCTTTTCTCAAAAACACATTTCTCTTTTCGCGGCCATAAGCGCGGCGCTGTCCGCGGTACCAGCGCCTTCCGCGCCACCGGAACAGCAAGCCTCACCGCCTCTGTCGTCCCAGACACCCGCTGTAACGACCCCCGACGTCACCGAAACCGCGTTAAGACACTTGGATCACCATTCGCGGAACTTGATGGCCGCGGTGACAGCGGTTGTCTTGCTTCTGGTAATCGCATTGTCGATTCTGACGGTGCGCAGCGTCGTCAAACCCGTGCGCAGAATTCTAAATGGCGCGGGCGCCCTCGCGGCCGGAGACTCGCAAGTCCATATCGCACGGGGCGGCATTCGGGAACTGGATACTTTGGCGGGCGCCTTCAACGACATGGCGTCCAGGATTGCCGCAGCCCAGGCGGCTAGCCGCCATCACGAAGAAACGCTGGAGCAAACGGTTTTAGAGCGCACGCATAAATTGCAAACGCTTGCGCTGCAAGACCCCCTCACCTCGCTGCCGAATCGCCGCCATTTGTCAACGTTGTTGACCGATGCGATAGCGCGCGCGACACGGGAGAAGCGCCATATCGGCGTGTATTTCCTCGATATCGATAACTTCAAGAATTTCAATGACAGCCTCGGCCATGTCTTCGGCGATCGCGTTCTCATGAGTGTGGCCAATCGCTTGGAGGAAATCGCCGACGGCTTAGGGTTTGCCGCGCGATTGGGAGGCGACGAATTCACTTTCGTGTATGAGGACGTCGGCTCGGAGCAGGCAATTCATGAAACCGGCTTGCGCCTGGTACAGGCGTTCCAGCAATTGCTTTCGGTAGACGATCGCGACCTCAGCGTCAGCGTCAGCGTGGGGGCAAGCATCTTTCCAGAGCACGGACGCGACGCTGCCGAATTGTTGCGAGCGGCCGATTCCGCGCTGTTTCGTGCAAAGGAATTGGGCCGAAGCCGGCTTGCTATGTTCACGCCGGAACTGATCGAATCTGCAGCCACCCTCTTTGGCATCGAACAGGGTTTGCGCCGCGCGTTTGCGCATGACGAATTCGAACTGGTTTACCAGCCGGAAATCGATCTTGCCACGATGGAGGTCGTACTGGTTGAGGCGCTCATCCGCTGGCGCATGCCTGATGGCCGGCTCGCCAAACCGGGAGAATTTCTCGCCGTTGCGGAACAGTCGGGGCTTATCGCGCAGATCAGCAAGTGGGTGCTGCGAACGGCTGTCCAAGCCGCCGCGCAATGGCACCACGGTGGATGGCCCGGGGCTCGAGTCGCCGTCAATATCTCACCAAAACAACTTCTGGACCCGCGATTTTCCCAGTCTCTTGGTGAACTATTGCAAGAATTTGCTCTGCCGCCTCAAGCCATTGAGCTCGAATTGACGGAGACGGTCATTCAGACCGGCTCGACCACCATCGCAGCTCTTCGGCTGCTGCAATCGCAAGGATATGGCATAGCACTCGACGATTTCGGCTCCGGATACTCTTCGTTGACTTCACTGGAGCAGTTGCCCCTGTCCCGGATCAAGCTGGACCGAAGCTTGATCGAGAGTATCGATTCCAGCCAGCGCTCTGCCGCAATCGCGCGTGCGATCATCGATCTGTGCGAGGGGTTGGGATTGGCGGTGACCGCCGAAGGCGTCGAAAGGCCGGCGCAACTCGCATGGCTGCTGGCAAATCGGTCCATATATGTACAGGGCTACCTGCTATCGGACGCCGTGCCATTTGACGAAGTTTTGCAGCGCCGGTCGATGGTAATTCCCAAACTCCGGAGCATCCTTCGGTCGCTGGAAATCGATGCGTATCGACGGCCGGCCGAGACGCGATCGAACGCCTCCACGGGTGGGCGGTCCTCCGTGATCCGTATCCCGCGCGCAACCAAATCCTGATTCTTTGGAGCACCGGCTGGTGCCCTCGCCGATGTTTCCGCTCGTCGGCCGTACTGGTACAGTAGTGGCTCATCCTTGGATTAGGGGGAGCCTCTATGAGAACGGCGAGCGGCTATCGAATTATTGCCGCAATTGCGGCGATGTTGGCTCTTTCAGGATGTGATATCTCGGTTGATGGCGATGGCTCCACCAAGGTCAACGGGTCCGTTCATATACCCGCCGGAAAGGCTGCGGATGACGCGAGGACGGTTAACGGCTCGATCCACATCGATGATAACGCCACGGTTACCTCGGCAAGCACCGTCAACGGCAGCATACGCCTAGGCGAGCATGCGACTGCGACTTCGGCGAAGACTGTTAACGGGGCCATAACGCTGGGTGCGGGATCGCATGTGTCAGAAAGCGCCGGAACGGTCAACGGCGATCTGACTCTGGCGAACGGCGCCGAAGTTACCGGTCACTTGACCAACGTCAACGGCAAGATCGCATTGAGCGCCGCGCACGTCGCCAGCGGCATCAAAACCGTCAATGGCAACATCAGCATCATGGGGGCATCCCATGTAGAAGGCGGGATCATGGTCGACAAGCCGTCTGGAATCATGTTTAACAGCGACGATCCGGTGATTGTCATCGGGCCCGGTGCGGTCGTTCAGGGCGACCTGCGGTTCGAGCGCAAGGTAAAGCTATACGTCAGCGACAAGGCGACCATCGGCACGGTCATCGGCGCGACGCCGGTATCGTTCAGCGGCGAAACTCCACCGAATTGAATCGAAGAGGACCAATCATGTTAATCACGTTCGTTCGTTCGTTTTTCGTGGCGGCGGTGATCACTGCCATGGGTTCTTCCACCGCATCAGCCGCTGCCGCCGATCCCGCGTTGGCCGCCGCGGTCGCGAGTCCCGCGCGCCCCGCCGCCTCGGTGGCGCGCGACAAAGCGCGCCACCCCGTCGAAGAGCTGACGTTCTTTGGAATCACTCCAAAAATGAACGTGGTGGAGCTGTGGCCGGGCGGCGGCTACTGGACGGACATTCTAGGCCCCTATCTTGCGCCAAGCGGTCACTACACCATTGCATTGCCGGCGCCCGGCGGCGAGGAGAGTGCCGGAGTGGCGCGCTTCCGTGCGCGCATCGCCGCGGAAAAGGACAGGCTCGGCACCATTCATGAGACTTCGCTGGGCACGGGGCACTTCGATATCGCTCCGCCCGGCTCGGCCGATCTCGTGCTCACCTTTCGCAACCTGCACAACTGGATGGGTGAAGGCTATGCCGACCAAGCATTGGCGGCATGCTTCACGGCACTGAAACCAGGCGGCATCCTCGGCATAGAAGAACATCGCGGCCGCAACGATGTGGCGCAGGACCCGAAGGGTGAGAGCGGCTACGTGCGCCAGGACTACGCCATTGCGTTGGCAAAGAAGGCCGGATTCGTGCTCGTGGGGTCTTCAGAAATCAACGCCAATCCCCGCGATACCAAGGATTGGCCCAAGGGTGTTTGGACGCTGCCGCCCAGCTTTGCGGAGGGTGACAAGGACCGCGCCAAATATGCGGCCATCGGCGAGGCGGATAATTTCGTACTGAAGTTCCAAAAACCGCGCTGAGGAGCCGAGCCTGAGAAACTATCAGGCGGTCTTTTCTTCCGACAGACCCAATTCCTTGACCATGTGGTCGCGCATGGCGAACTTCTGAACCTTTCCGGTGATGGTCATGGGGAATTCGGAGACGAAGCGAATGTATCGCGGGATTTTATAGTGGGCGATTTGACCTTTGCAGAATTCGCGGAATTCTTCCTCGGTGCTGCTCGTTCCCGCCTTTAATTGAATCCACGCACACAGCTCTTCGCCGAACTTGATGTCCGGTACTCCGCACACCTGTACCGCCTGCACCTTGTTGTGCCGATACAAGAACTCCTCCACCTCGCGCGGATATACGTTCTCACCGCCTCTGATAACCATGTCCTTCAAGCGCCCGGTCACATTGCCGTAGCCTTGAGCATCGATGACACCCAGGTCTCCGGTGTGCATCCAGCCGGCGTCATCGAGAACCTCGCGAGTCCTCTCCGGATCGTCCCAGTAGCCCTTCATCACAGAATAGCCTCGGGTGTGTATCTCGCCTTGCACTCCGCGCGGCACGCAGCGTCCTTGTGAATCGACCACCTTGACCTGGACATGCGGATGCACTCGACCGACGGTTGACACGCGCCGCTCGAAGGGATCGTCTCTGGCGGTTTGAAAGCTCACGGGGCTCGTCTCTGTCATGCCGTAGCAATTGGTGATTTCCGCAAGATTCATGCTGGCAATCACGCGTTTCATGACTTCGATCGGGCACGGCGAGCCCGCCATGATTCCGGTTCGCAGACTGGACAAGTCATAACGCGCAAAATCAGGGTTTTCCAATTCAGCAATGAACATGGTTGGCACGCCATACAGGGCCGTCGCCCGCTCCGCATCGATGGCTTCCAATGTTTTCACCGGATCGAAACTCTCGGCCGGGTAAATCATCGCCGCCCCATGCGTGATGGCTCCGAGGTTTCCCATCACCATGCCGAAGCAATGATATAGCGGCACGGGAATGCAGATTCGATCACGTTCCGTCAGTCCAATTCCGCGCGCAACGAAGTAACCATTATTCAAAATGTTGTAGTGACTTAAAGTTGCTCCCTTTGGCAGCCCGGTGGTACCACTGGTGAACTGGATATTGATGGCCTGGTCCGGCTGCAAGTCCGACCCAATCTGATCCAGACGTGCGCGATCTGCCTGCGTTCCACGCTGCAGCACTTCGTCAAAATTGAGGCATCCGGCGGTGTGCGCGCGCCCCAATCGGATCACCAGTTGAAGTTGCCGCAGCTTCGCGCTGATCAATCCATTGGGGGTGCAGCTATCAAGCTCCGGCGCCAAGACACGAAGCATCGCGAGATAATCGCTGCTCTTGAGCCGCTCCGCCGTGATGAGTGCGCGACAACCTACTTTGTTGAGGCAGAACTCCAATTCGGAAAGGCGATACGCGGGGTTAATATTCACCAGAATGAGACCCGCTTTGGCGCTGGCGAATTGGGTCACAGTCCACTCGGCGCAGTTTGGCGCCCAAATGCCGATCCGATCACCCGGATTCAACCCCAGCGAAAGCAGTCCGGCGGCGAGCAAATCAACGCGACGCTTGAGTTCCGCGTAGCTCCACCGAACCTGCTGTGCGGGGACAATGAGCGCATCGCGCTGAGCGAATCGATGCGCGGTTTCGTCGAATGCCCTGCCGATGGTTTCGTATTTCAGGGGCGCGTCACCGGTGCCTTCGACGAAACTTAGATTCACTTGATTCCCCCGCTCTTGAAGTTTCATTGTACCGCCACCACTGTTCATTGGGATGAACTCCGTCCGGACCGTTCGCCGCCTTTTCTTGCATCCTCTCTGGCTGTACCTCGCATTGCCGGGTTATGTGGGATGGCGGCTGCTGTCTGCGATGTCGCTCGGCTCGATGGTGATGGCTGCAGGCATCGTGCTGTTAGTCGCTATTTGCCTGTCTATTCCTTTCTCCATGCGAGCGCGGACCATGCTCGATCGGAAGTTGGCCGACCGCGTTTCCTGGGTGGGCTTAACGGCGATGGGGTTTTTCTCTTCTCTTTTGGTGCTCACGCTGCTACGCGACTTCGTGCTGGCGGGCACGCATCTGTTCATGTCCGACGAACAAGCGCGGCACTGGATCGCACCGAGTGCTCAAGCGACACTATGGCTCACTTTTTTTATGACGGTGATCGGCCTGTTCGTCGCGCGGCGCAGACCCGGACTTGTCGAGGTGAGCATTCCGGTGCTGGGTCTTCCGCGTGCCTTGCATGGCTTTTCGATCGCGCAGATTAGCGATGTGCACGTGGGTCCGACGATCAAACGGGGATTCGTCGAAGGGATCGTTAGCCGCGTCAATGGCTTGAACGCGGATCTGATCGCGGTGACTGGCGACCTGGTCGATGGCTCCGTGCAGCAGCTATCGGTTCATACGGCGCCATTGGCCGGACTGGCCGCCCGCCACGGTACCTTCTTCGTCACGGGCAATCACGAGTACTACTCCGGAGAGCGCGCATGGACCGAGGAGATTCGGCGTCTCGGCATGCACGTGCTCAAGAATGAGCACGTCGTCTTGCGGCACGACGGCGCATCCTTGGTACTCGCCGGCGTGACCGACTACAGCGCACATCACTTTGATCCAACGCAGCGCAGTGACCCTGCGGCTGCCTTGAGTGGCGCACCCGCTGATGCGGGGGCAAAGATATTGCTTGCCCATCAACCAAGCTCGGCGACAGCTGCCGCCGAGGCAGGTTTCGACGTGCAGATTTCGGGTCACACGCACGGCGGACAGTTCTGGCCTTGGAATCTATTCGTGCATTTCTTCCAGCCCTACACCGGCGGCTTGCATCGATTGAAGGACCTGTGGATCTACGTAAGCCGTGGCACCGGCTACTGGGGGCCACCGAATCGTTTCGGCGTCCCTTCGGAAATTACGCGCATACGCTTGGTGCCCGCGGCTCCATAAGGACCCGTTGCGGTCGACTGATCCAGGCCTCGCAGAATTGATGTCACGAGTGGCGGAGAGGGTGGGATTGCTCGCGGCCGGGGACGGCCGCTCGTCCTCCGCTTCGCTCCGGACCGACGCATTCGCGTCGTCCAAAATCGCTCCTGCGATTTTGTCGAACCCACGTAGACGCAAATAGAAATCAGTAAGTTGCTGAAAACGTGAGGTTCGCCGTCCCCTGGAATCCCCTCGTCTCCCCGCTTTTGGCAGTAGATTTGGCAGTAGGTCCAGCCGAGCATCGGATCGCCGCCGCCAGCCACATCGAACAGTCGGCTACTCAGCTTGCAGGACCGGCGGCGCGGTAACATGACGTATGGCGGACCTGACACCGGATGAGCAGCAGCTACAAGAGCAGGCGCTGGAATATGCGCGCAGAAACAAAAAAGCCATCGCGCGTGAGTTGACGGATCCCGCGATATTCATACCAGAGGCAAATCCCGTAGCAGTATTCATGGCCGGATCACCAGGCGCCGGCAAGACTGAGTCTTCAAAGGAGCTTCTCGCCGAGCTGGAATCCAAGGAGCCAAAAACGCGAATACTAAGGGTGGATCCCGACGACTTACGCTGTCGGTTTCCATCCTACACGGGTAAAAATTCCTATCTTTTCCAGGGTGCGATTTCCATTCTGACGGGCAAGATTCTAGATTTCGCGCATTCGCAACGTCAGAGTTTCCTGCTGGACGGCACCTTGTCGAACTTGAAGCAAGCCAGGGAAAACGTGCTTAGGTGCTTGAAAAATAAGCGGCCGGTCCAGATATTGTACGTTTACCAGGACCCGCTTCAGGCTTGGAGGTTTGTTCAGGCCCGAGAGGCGGAAGAAGGTCGAAATGTGCCTATCGGGCGCTTTATTGAGCAATATTTCGCCGCTAGGGACGTGGTGAACGCTTTAAAAACTGAATTTGCGACCGATATCATGGTCGACCTCTTGGTGAAACCCAATGATAGTGTGGATAGACTGTACAAGGCTGGAATTGATCGAATTGACAACCATGTCAAGGAAAAATACGATCGTGCCGAGCTTGAAAAGGTCCTGCATGACGGGAATTAATTATGTCGCTCTTTAAATTTAAGGATGATCATCCTACGGACGTTTCATCGACGCCATTCTCCGAGTTCATTCGTACCGCGTCATCTGAAGACAAGAAAAAGGTCTATTCAAAGGTTTTGAGGCGTGCGTCTGAGAGCCAGAACGAGGTTCTTGCGCGCGTGAGCAAGAAGCGCGCTACCCGTTAGCGTGTAATTTGCACGAGGGCGATCGCCCTCGTGACTTACTTCAAATCGACAATAAGCAACGAAGCGTCCCGCCCGCAAGCGATTCTCGCAAATCGCAAACACGTGTCTTCTCCGGAAACAATCTTCAATCGCGCCTTAGGCGAATAAATTCGGACGGCTGATGTCGACCCTCAGCTACTCAGCTACCCGATGCGACGGGCAGCTTCCCAAGAATCAATTCGCGAACTTTCCCAAAAACTCTTTATGGGAAAGTCTCCTGACCTCATTTGAGCGTCACCCACGATAGCACTACACCAGAGGTCTCCAAACTGGACGTTACCTGATCGCGCATAGCGACAAACTGATTTGCAGATAATGGGACCGCATCTCGAACGCTGAATGACGAATATTGCGGAATGGGAACGGACATCGCTCTTACGGCATCCAGCTTCCAGGGTCGATTTACCCAAGCAATCGCCGATCGATAGGCCTGACCGACCACATTGCCAAAGAGCACGATTGACCCGTCTGTGAGGGCGTAAGCGCAACCATTACCGATGTTTATTGGAGTGACCCGCTTACTCGAGACCTTATCTTGAAGCTGATCGTTGAGGGTCAAAAGAACGTTGTTTTTGGTGTTGTCGCCAGCAATCAGTTTGATCTCGCTCGATATGTCAACGGACCGTATTGGTCGTGCGTCAAGAAAATTGGTTTTTCGCCTAGCGACGATCGTTCCTTGCTGATTGAGGCGTACGACTGTCACACCCTCTAGACCGGTGGGGCTTCCCATTAGGACAAGATCCGATGTCGGAGTGCTTTCGCCACTGATGCCCGGCAAATCCGAGGTGGTATTCTCGAATAGCCTTGCGCCGTTTTTATCGACCTGCATTAGCCAGACGAAACCCTTTTTACCGTCATATCCTCCGCCAGTAAGTGCAAATCCGGTGCCCCAAGGAAAACATGCCCTGAAGGCTGAGGCAGGAGTAATTTGGTCGTCGTTTGGAAACACATTGCGGCGTTCTACGACTTGACCGTCGGCGCTCATAATGACTATGAGTCCGATACCGGCTTGGTGATCTTTGTTCGACGTCTCCCCGCAAAGCAACGCCCCTCCATTTGCAAGCGCCACCACGCCATGAAACTCGGATTGATCTGGAAGCCTGACCTGCGGATCCCGTGCTTCTTCATATTTCCAAAGTAACTTCCCGTTCGCATCCGTCCCGACGGCCCAAGCAGTACCGAAGGCTCCCACAATGACAAACCTGCCGTTGTTTAAGCGCGCCATGGCATTGGGCTTTCCGCGAAGCCCTGGCACTAGCACTTCGCGATCGATGACAATCGAACTGTCATTATTCTGGGAATTAGCGCGGGGCCACAGGAGGAATAGCGCAGCAGCGACGGACGCGATGATCGCCAAAGTCCTGAGGAACCGAGGTAGAGGCGCAAACGATCCGTGTTTCATTGCTTCCTCGAGAGGAAATCAGTCTCCGGCGACCATCATGGCATTAAATGCCGCTCGATTTCTGTGACATGCGGCATATCGAGCAACTCGCCCATTTCATTCTTAGGAAAGTTCCGACGTCTGGCCTGGGCCTGCATCCGTTCAGTTTACCGCGCGTCGTAAATGACAGTACCGGCGTTCACTTTCGGCAGTCGAATGTTTCCACCCCCTGTGCCCGATTTGAGTCGCTCAGGGGACTGCTAGGGAGAGCCCTGCTCCCAAGACTTGAGGTTCGCCAGAAGCACCCGCTTCAGGCTATCGCGAAGCGTCCGACAGACGCGGAGCATTGCCGTAAGGTCGTCGCGCCCAGGACTGGTCACGAGCTGGCCTTGGTTGGCCGCACGGGCGATCTGGTTCAAGTTGCG
>Ga0210393_10001507_pt1 | contig 19423 bp, 12 predicted proteins | sample IncBWC27OmetaG_FD_160068 | JGI IMG/M metagenome (GOLD analysis project Ga0210393, IMG submission 160068) | Forest soil microbial communities from Barre Woods Harvard Forest LTER site, Petersham, Massachusetts, United States - Inc-BW-C-27-O ... | reverse complement strand
GTGCCGTTGGTCGTGGGTGATGTAGGCCCCGGGAACGTAGTCGGTGATCATGGCCAAACTGTTGCTGCGGGCTGCGCCGGGCGTGTGCTCGATATCGAGCCGGCCGACCAGCGTGGTGGTGGTGGCGGAATCAGTCGGAATGGCTTCGGGCGCTCCCGAGACTTGGACGGTTTCTTTGTTTGTTGCGACGCTAAGCGAAAAATGCAGAACCGGCTGCGATCCGGAATTCACACGAAGATTCGCCGTGGCCTGATTAAAACTGGGCGCCACAACCGTCAAGCTATATTCACCGAGAGCGACCGCGTTGAAAATGAATTGGCCAGAGGAATCTGTGTTGCTAGTCGCGGCCCAGTCCGAGGTTGTGGATCGTAGCGTGACCATAGCGTTTTCCACGGGCCGATGCTGAGCATCGTGGACGATGCCCCGGACCGATCCGAAAACCGAGCCGAAGGCGGCCAGAGTCAGCATCAGGAACGGCGCCAATAGAACAATGCGAGTGGAACGCATGCAGTCTCCCCTGACATCTTCAGTCCAGCGCTTAAGCCCAAGGTCATGATGAGCATTTATCGCAGCGCTGAAGCGTTGCGCCAGCAACCAGAACTCCTGGCGGGCGGCACTTTGAACTTGTTGAGTATGAGACTTAGATCAGGCGATCGAGGAATGCGGCGGGGCGCGGCTGAGTTGCAAACCGAGGACGCCAGCGTCGAGAAAAACTGGATCTCGCGGGTTCAGGCGATTGGCGACGCTGCGGACGTAGAAAGTTCTGACCAGGCTCTGCCCATGAGCCCACCGGACCTTAGTTACAGCCCGGCAGCAGTCATGGTTACAGCAATCACCACCGCGCAACGCCAGCTGTTCGCTTGCTATAAGCTGCGATTCGTGGCAGTGGCGAACTGATTTCCTGAGGCAGCAGGCATGCGGCGGTGGGGCGCAGATCGCCAACGCGACCGGGACGAGGTTACCCACGAGTGCGAGTAGTAACAGGAACTTGGCGATCCGTTGATGCATGCTTAACTCTTGAAGCTTATCAACCTACAGATGCCGAAGGCAACGAGAAGGCAACAAAATGTCTCGTTGCTCCCCGGTTAAGAGTGCGACCTGAAGCTGGAAACAGATTGGCTAATGCATGAGGACGTACCAGCCGCCATTGGTGAAGGTGGCGACCAGGTTCATCATGACAAACATGAGTCGTAATGCCAGCCCGAACCGTTTCCCGCCCCAGAAGCCTCTGTGCCAGTTGAAATCTTTTTCTGAAATGGCGCCGAACATGATCAGGATCAGACCGAAAGCAGCGAGCTGGGTGAGAACTCCAAAAGCCACGCCCAAGCTTCCCGCGACCTCGGCGATGCCAAGAAAGTTGTGAAGCCCATTCCGATGCTCCTGGCGCGGCCCGTTGGATCTTTAAGATCGCCATAGCCGCTCGCCGCGGTCATGCTCTGCCGTTAATTTTGGCCCACCACCAGCGTACGCCGACGAAAAGGAAACGCCAGTCCTGAAAAAACTCGGGAGGTTTGCCTTCGAACGCATGCCCGATGAATTGGAATATCCATCCCAGAATAAAAAGACCGAGGGCGTAGGGCCACAGCCGATGCTTAAAGATGGCACCGACAAAAACGAGGATGGCAATGAGAATCGTCGGAATGCCCAGGGTATGGCAGGCTCGGTTTACCGGATGGCGATGGCTGGAGGCGTATTGGGCGATCCATTGCTCACTGGTGCGGTTGCCTAACATGGCCAGAGGATAATACACCGGATGCAGGTTCTCCGCATGTTTTCACAAGTTGAGGCTGCCGCTTCCCGCGTGGTAGCATCCTAGGTTTTGGCGGGTGATGTTGGGCTGGCCTGTCTACTGCGGTTTTCTTCTGGCCTTCTCTTTTTTCACCCCGCGAAGGAGCCTACTCGTGAAAGTTTATACCGGAGAAAACATTCGAAATGTTGCGATTGTGGGACATGGGCACGCAGGGAAAACCACGTTGCTCTCGGCCATGCTTTATACGGCGGGAGCAACCCCTCGGCTGGGACGGGTGGACGATGGAACGGCGACAACAGATCACGACGAAGAAGAAGTCGCCCGCAAGATGTCGATTGCGGCCTCTGCAGCCTATGCGGAATGGGGCAAGACGAAAATCAATGTGATCGATACGCCCGGGTTCAATATGTTCGTTCACGAGGCCCGGATGGTCCTGCCGGTGGTGGATGCCGCCATCGTGGTGGTGGACGGTGTGGCGGGCGTGGAAGTGGTGACGCAGCGAGTGTGGAACGATTGCGAAGAGTACAAGACGCCGCGACTGATTGTGGTAAACCGAATGGACCGCGACCGGGCGAATGCGGAGCGCGTGCTGGAAAGCTTGATCAATGCCTTCGGGAGGAACGTGATTCCGATCGAACTGCCGATCGGAAGCGAAAAAAATCTGACCGGCGTGGTCGACCTGGTCCGCATGAAAGCTTACACCTACGAGTTAGGCGGGAATGGCAAGGGAAAAGAGACTGAGATCCCGGCCAACATGCGGGCCGAGGTCCAGGAATCTCACGAACAGTTGGTCGAACTGGTGGCGGAGGGCGATGACAAGCTGATGGAGGAGTTCTTCGAGAAGGGTACGATTCCGGAGGAAGATCTAATTCCTGCGCTGCATAACGCCATTCGCGAGGACAAACTTTTTCCGGTGATCTTTTCTTCGGGGCTGGGCAACATTGGGGCCGACCGGGTGATGGATTTCATCGTCGATTACACTCCTGCGCCTTCAGAACATGAGTGGGTTCAGGGCGAGCCGGCGTCCTCGGGTAACGGGGACGCGCCCAAGCGGCATGAGGCGGATACCGAACCGGTGTCGCTGTACGTGTTTAAGACCGTCTCGGACGCGTTTGCGGGAAGGATTTCCTACTTCAAAGTCTTTTCAGGGGTGCTGAAGAATGAAGCGATGGTGCAGAATTTTTCGCGTGGATCGAGCGAGAAACTGTCGCATGTTTCCATCATGGAGGGGAAGACTGCTGTGCCAGTGACGGAGTTGCATGCGGGAGACATTGGGGCGGTGGCGAAGTTGAAGGACACGCTGACTGGCGACACACTGGGCGATAAGTCGGCACCCATTCTCTATCCGCGAGTCAAGCTGCCGGAGCCGGCGATTACTTTTGCCATCGAGCCGAAGAGCCGTGCGGATGAAGACAAGCTGGGGCCGGGGATCCACAAACTCATGGAAGAAGATGCGATGCTGCGCTTCTTTCGGGACGCGCAGACTCAGGAATTTCTGATTGCGGGGACAGGACAGCAACATATTGAAGTAGTGGTGGCGAAGCTGAAGAAGCGGTATCACACGGAAGTAGTGCTGAAGGCGCCTAAAGTACCGTATCGCGAGACCATCCGGGGGAAGGCTGACGTGCAGGGCCGCCACAAAAAACAGACCGGGGGGCACGGACAGTACGGCGATTGCAAGATCAAGATGGAGCCCATGCCTCGGGGCGGCCAGTTTGAATTCGTGAACGACATTTTCGGCGGAGCGATTCCGAAGAACTACATTCCGGCGATTGAAAAGGGAATTAAAGATGCGGCGGGGCGCGGATATCTGGCGGGATTTCCGGTGGTGGATTTCCGCGTAATTCTTTATGACGGGTCGTATCACGATGTTGATTCGAACGATATGTCGTTCCAGATGGCGGGGCGTATTGCCTTCAGAAAAGCGATGGAACAGGCGAAACCCACTCTGCTGGAGCCGGTGATGGCGGTCGAAATCACGGTGCCGGACGACTTTGCGGGCTCCATCATGGGCGATCTGAACAGTAGACGCGGGCGCATCCAGGGCATGGATAACAAAGGCGGCAATACCATTGTGAAAGCTGAAGTTCCCATGGCCGAAATGCTGACTTACGGCGTGGACTTGACCTCCATGACCCAAGGCCGCGGCAGCTTCAACATGGAAATGCACCACTACGACACAGTGCCGGGAGCGCTGCAGGAGAAGATTGTTGAGAAGGCTAAGGCGGCGCGGGGCGAGGTGAAGGAAGAGGAAGAGTAATTATTAGCGGGAGCCAGTCCAAGGTGCGGTGCCTCCCATTAAGATGGCTTTTCTGAAGCTCTGGATTGCTGCCCTCCGCCTTGGGTAGTGTCTCAGTTCGCCTGCAGAGCATTTGGCACAAGCACGAACAGGAGCACAAAAACCGGCCTTCGGAAACGAGAGAGGCACTAGGCCGCGCAATCGAAGATGAGCTTTTGGAAGACCCCCAAGTTGATCGCAAAGACATACTTGCGTCCCAGATGGCTGCGGCTCTTCGCAAAGAAATGGCTATGGATGCCAAAGGGCGGCGCTACCGAGTAAATCACGCTGTACGAATCACCCGCGCAGGTGTGCAATATACATTCTGGGCGAGTATGGCTTTGCACCCCACGATGCCACCGCCGTCATTGCCGCTTAAAATCAAAACTGAAACACTACCCCGGCTGGGGAATCCTTGCGGCAATTGAATTGGAAGAGTAACTTCCTGTCGGCGAAGGCGTGAATGGACGCGACACTAAAAGCGGTCCACACGGCGGTGGCGGCATCGCCATGGTTGAGCATTTCGAGCAAGTCACCCGATGATCACGACTTCGACTCTTCTTCGGAGATTCCGCTAGAAAAAGCTAGTAACATATTGGTGTCTCGTCCTTGAAAAAGTCGATTCCACTGTGAACTGCGACTGGATTACTGTTACAGCAACGTCCATTTTCCCGGACCCCGATTGAACTACGGTTACCTCCCTGAGAGCACAGCCCTCGGCGTACTCTTTTCAAACAGCCATGACCACAATGGATTCTCCCCAACGTCTACCGCGAAGCAGTATTCGCCGCCAGTTGCATCTTCCCGTCTCACTCAAGCTTGCCAACAAGGAACTGCATGGTCAGTCAGAGAACATCAGTAGTAATGGCATTCTGCTCTCCAGTGCTTTTCTGATTCCCGAGGGCTCTTCCGTAGTGATAGCGGTCGAAATTGTGCGATCTCGACCGGGTACCTTTTTGAGCGGTCGCGGCAAGGTTGTTCGAGCAGAGTCGCGAGGGACTGGAGATTTCGCCTTGGCGATCAAGCTGGATCGGGATTTCGAATTTGGCCAGGGAGCGAAATTCTTCCCAGCCAAGGATCGTGTCATTGCGAACAGAGGGGCCGCAACGGGCTGATAATCGCCATCTTCGCGGGGTTTATCGGGCCACTGATCGCGTGGCATATTGCAGAACGCCAAATCGAGTCCCCAGCCAACGTTGCAAACCGACAGATCACTGCCCCGATGGGGCAAGAGTGGAATCGTGCGCTTCTCGCCTGATGGCAAGAGCCTGATTTACACGCAGGGACTGCTCGCATCACAGGACTTCTGGCTACTCGATCTCGCCTCCATGAAGTCGCGCTCCCCCACCAGGCTGCAAAACCGTGCCGCCATGCGGACGTTCGACGTCACAAGCGACGGGAAACAAATCGTCTTCGACCGCTTACGCGAAAACTCGCAGGTCGTCATGATCGATCTTCCAAAGGAATAGCCCTAGTCCAATAACGAGCAGTCGCAGTTTCTGACCACTCGATTTCGGAGGGATCAGCTGGTGGCGCCCCGAGAAGCGGAGGTGTCTAGAAACGCTCGAGTCACGGGCAAACTCTGACGTAACGCGATTGGGTAAGAGTTGCCCACAAACCAATACCGATCAGATCAACTCTTGATCGGGTTTGCTCAGAGACAGAGTGGTACCAAGGCCAGCATGAAGATATTAATCACTGAAAGCCTTTCTGAGTGCGGTGAATGCAGGTTCCCCAGTGCAGCGGCCGGGGTGCGATGTAGTCGACTTTGAACCGGTCATGGAGAGCTGTAACGATCCTAATCAATGTCCGAGTGACCCGCCGTCAAGAGATGAAACCCTCCGGCATCAGATAAACGCGGGGATTAATCGAGCTCGCACGTCGCAGCTCATTGTTTCCTCCTCCCGTGCACCAAAGTCCCCGTGAGTTGGAAAGCAATTACTCTCCAGCAGAAACAGTCAGTCAAGACCACCGAAGCAGCAACGGGGCAGCCCCAGAGCGAGAAAACGCATTCCTGCCAAGTGACGGGCAAACCTAACCTTATCGATTAGGGAAGGTTTGGCCGACCAACCGTCCGGAACTTGGCCTAGTTCGGCCCAACTGCGTTAGGGAGTCATTCGTTGACTGGCAGATGCCGCGTCCATAAGATGAATCGACCGGAAGGCTTGGGGTCTCCCGTTGATCGGTCAAACCATCTCGCACTACCGCATCGTTGAGAAGCTTGGCGGCGGAGGGATGGGTGTGGTTTATAAGGCCGAAGATGTGAAGCTCGGCCGGTTTGTTGCCCTCAAGTTCCTGCCCGACGAGGTAGCCAAAGACCCGCAAGCACTCGCCCGTTTTCAGCGTGAGGCGAAGGCTGCCTCGGCTCTGAATCATCCAAACATCTGCACCATCCACGAGATTGATGAACACCACGGCGAAGCGTTCATCGCCATGGAGTTTCTTGACGGACTGACGCTGAAGCACCGCATTGCGGGGCGTCCGATGGAACCCGAGGTGATTCTCTCTCTCGCTATCGAGATTGCAGACGCACTCGACGCGGCACACACCGAAGGCATAGTCCACCGCGACATTAAGCCTGCGAACATCTTTGTGACGAAGCGCGGTCATGCCAAGATTCTCGACTTCGGTTTAGCCAAGGTTATAAGCGCTGCGAGTTCTTCCAGCCAGCTCGCAGCCGCGCACACGCGGACGACGATGGACGAGGAGCACTTGACCAGTCCTGGCGCCACTCTTGGTACGGTCGCATATATGTCGCCGGAGCAGGCGCGAGCAAAAGAGTTGGACGCTCGCACTGATCTGTTCTCGTTTGGAGCCGTCCTCTATGAGATGGCCACCGGCAAGTTGCCCTTCCGAGGGGACAGTACAGCAACAATCTTCGATTCGATCCTAAACCGGGTTCCGGTAGCGCCTGTGCGGCTGAATCCCGATTCCCCACCTGAACTGGACCGCATCATCAAGCGTGCGCTGGAGAAAGATCGCAACCTGCGGTATCAAAACGCCTCGGACATGAGAGCCGAGCTGTGCCGTCTTAAGCGCGACATGGACTCATCGCAGAATTCCGTCGTTGTTGCCGCAGACGATGAAACGCAGACGTTGCAGGTGGTTGCTCCAACCCGAACATCCAGTACGAAAAACCGAGTCGCGTCGTTCAACGAGTCCAGCGATCGGGCAGATATCCCGAATCGATCACGTGCTTTTTCGTGGAAGATGATTGCGGCGGCTTGTTTGCTGTGTGTCTCAGGGCTTGCTGGTGGAGTTTACTGGCGCTCGCACCGTGCAGCGAAACTGACTGACCAAGATACCCTGGTGCTGGCAGACTTCAAAAACACCACTGGCGACCCCATCTTCGACGACACCCTGAAGCAGGCGATTTCGGTGCAACTGGGCCAGTCTCCCTTCCTGAACATACTGTCGGACGCAAGAGCTCGCGCCACACTGAAGTTGATGGCGAAGCCATCTGGTACCAAAGTGACCCCGGACATAGCGCGTGATCTCTGTCAACGCGCGGGCGCGAAAGCTTATGTCGCAGGGGCGATTGGGAGTTTGGGCACCCAGTATGTAATTGGCCTTGATGCCATCAATTGCAAAACGGGGGATCCCTTGGTACAGGAGCAGGTAACGGCGGAAAATAAGGAACACGTCCTACGAGCGCTGGGCGAGGCGGTGACCAACCTTCGGGCGAAACTGGGCGAATCCCTGAGCACGGTTGAAAAGTTTGACATTCCCCTGGATCAAGCGACGACGCCTTCTCTCGAAGCCCTGAAGGCACTTTCCGTGGGGAGGACAACCCTGCAGGAGCAAGGGAGTGCCGCGGCGATTCCGTTTTTCAACCGCGCCATCGAACTCGACCCTAATTTCGCCGCGGGCTACGCGGCTTTGGGAATCTCGTACTCTAATCTCAGAGAGCCCGGTCGTGCCAGTGAGAACTTGCGAAAGGCCTACGACTTGCGCGACAAGGTGAGCGAGCGGGAAAGATTCCGGATCTCCGCTACCTACTATCTTCTAGTCACGGGTGAACTTGAGAAAGCAGTTCAGACATACGAGATGTGGGCCCAAACCTATCCGCGCAGCAATGAACCTTTCGGTAACCTAGGGGTCGATTACACTTATTTGGGACAGTACGAAAAAGGAGTGGAAGCAAGCCTCGAAGATCTCCGCCTCAACCCGGGCAGCGCAGCTGCCTTTACCAACCTCGTAGGTCTGTATGCCGCCCTTGACCGCCTCAATGATGCGAAAGCGATGTTCGAGCAGGCCATCGAGCACAAGGTTAACAATCCCTTCCTGCATGGGAATCGCTACGGAGTCGCCTTTCTTGAAAGCGACACTTCCGAGATGCAGCGACAAGTCGCCGATGCGAGCGCCAAATTGGGGGAGGATGTGCTTTTTTCGTTCGAGTCGGATACCGAAGCATTCCATGGTCATCTCGCAAGAGCACGGGACCTATCCAAACGCGCGGCCGACTCGGCGCTGCGCAACGATTCACCAGAAACAGCAGCAGCATGGCAGATGGATGTCGCCTTACGCGACGCCGAGTTTAACAATGTCGCGCTCTCCCGGCAGGAGACCACCTCTGCCCTCGCTACCGCCTCCACGCGAGACGTGAGTATTCTCGCGGCTCTGGCCTTCGCGCGTATCGGAGACACCGACCAGGCAAAGCGCATGGCGGACGACTTAGCTGCACGGTTTCCGCTTAACACTGTGATAAATCGTTATTGGCTGCCCACCATTTACGCCTCGATCGAGATTCAGCGCCGCAATCCGGCGAGAGCCGTGGAGCTTCTCCAAACCACAGCGCAGTACGAACTCGGCTCTCCTCTTCCGCAATTCGAGGTTGGCGGCACGCTCTATCCCGTATATGTCCGGGGCCAGTCCTATTTGTTGTTGCATCAGGGCACGGCGGCGGTGGGTGAGTTTAAAAAGTTTCTGGACCAGCGAGGGGTTGCGGTGAATTGCCCTCTAGCGGCGTTGGCACGGCTCCAACTCGCTCGGGCCTATGTACTGACGGGAGATTCGAAAACGGCTGGCGGAAGCTACCAAGAGTTTTTTGCTCTCTGGAAAGACGCTGATCCCGACATTCCCATCCTGAAGCAAGCCAAACAGGAGTACGCGAAGCTGGAGTAATTCCAACGATCAGACTAAAACAGCCCAAGCTCTTGATACTTCCAAGGCTCCCGGCACAACAAAGTGAGCTTCGCTAGCGATGATCGACAATTCTCGCGCGATTGGTCCCGAGTCACGTTAGTGCTGTATCGGCGCACCCCTGCCTGTTCCCGCCTTTCGTCCCATGGTCGGCGTCTAGCCGTAACCGTGCTGCGATTTGTCCCGGGAGACATTGACCCGGTTTGTACTTGAGGGAAAAGTTAACAATAACCCAGGCCCACCCCACCTAATCTCTAACTTAAGGAAAAGGTTCTAGCGTTTGCGGATATATGCTTGGTGAATGCGTATCGTCGAAGACAATTGGAAGGGGTTCGCGTCGTTGTTTCCGAAGGATGGGAGCAAACGGCTTGGCACTCGGGTGCGGTCGAGCGACTGCGGAGTTTCAATCAGCTGACGTCCTGCTACGATGCTAGCTACATGTGGCGCGGGGTTACTCTCTGCGGGAAACGGTCGCGCGCGCTAAGCTGGCGAACCGGGCCGATATTTCGCATGTCGCCTTGCTCAAACGCCTGCGCAACAGTGACGAGTGGCTGCGTTTGTTGTGTATGGAATTGCTTAATGGAGGATTCTCTTATTGCATCGGGTTGCCGAGTTTAGTGTGTGATTTTTTCGAGGTGAGGGCCACGATTGACGAAGGCAGCGGAGAGTCATTGAACCGTCTGCCGGCGGGTCCGCACGAACTTAATTCTTGCGGATGCCGAGTACTGCTCAGTCGCTGGGATTGAGTATGTTTGGCAACGTGGTGCCGACATGTGGGTTCGCGTCAACCCTCAGAGCTTCGTGGCGTACTCTGAATCCGGCAGACGCTTCTCCCTCTGTAGTTTAAGGCAAGGGCGGGCAGGTTTCGGACTGGAAGTAGCCTTGGCACTCCTCGGGAGTGAAGGTCCGGGTGACGCGGCTGCGAGCTAGGTTGAGCAATTCGCCGAGGTCGAGCGCGTAGACCCGAACCCCCCGGTCCTCACCCTCACTGGCGGTGGCGAGGCGCTTGCCATCTGGGCTGAAGGCCACAGCGTCTACAGGGCCCGAGTGGCGCAGGGTCAGCAATTCCTGGCCGCTCTCCGCGTCCCACTCCTTCGCCGTTTTGTCCCCACTGGCGGTGGCGAGGCGCTGGCCACCAGGGCTGAAGGCCACACCGTAGACATAGTCCGAGTGGCCGCGCAGGGTCAGCAATTCCTTGCCGTTCTCCGCGTCCCACACCTTCCCGGTTTTGTCCCCACTGGCGGTGGCGAGGCGCCGGCCATCGGGGCTGAAGGCCACACTGTCTACCGGGCCCGAGTGGCCGCGCAGGGTCAGCAATTCCTTGCCGCTCTCCGCGTCCCACACCTTCGCCGTTTGGTCCACACTGGCGGTGGCGAGGCGCTCACCATCGGGGCTGAAGGCCACACCGTAAACCGAGTCCGAGTGGCCGCGCAGGGTCAGCAATTCCTTGCCGCTCTCCGCATCCCACACCTTCGCCGTGTGGTCCCCACTGGCAGTGGCGAGGCGCTTGCCATCGGGGCTGAAGGCCACACCGATAACCGGGTAGCCGCGCAGGGTCAGCAATTCCTTACCGCTCTCCGCGTCCCACACCTTCGCCGTGTGGTCCGCACTGGCGGTGGCGAGGCGCTTGCCATCGGGACTGAAAGCCACCGCGATAACCGAGTCCGAGTGGCCGCGCAGGGTCAGCAATTCCTTGCCGCTCTCCGCGTCCCACACCTTCCCGGTTTTGTCCGCACTGGCGGTGGCGAAGCGCTTGCCATCAGGGCTGAAGGCCACACCGATAACCGAGTGGAGGCGCAGGGTAAGTAACTCCTTGCTGCTCTCCGCATCCCACACCTTCGCCGTTTTGTCCCCACTAGCGGTGACGAGGCGCTTACCGCCCGGGCTGAAGGCCACACCGTTTAAAGAGTCCGAGTGGCCGAGCAGGGTCAGCAACTCCTTGCCGCTCTCCGCGTCCCATAGCTTCGCCGTTTGGTCCACACTGGCGGTGGCGAGGCGCTTGCCATCGGGGCTGAAGGCCACACCCATAACCCAGTTCAAGTGCCCGCGCAGGGTCAGCAATTCTTTGCCACTCTCCGCGTCCCAGACCTTTGCCGTTGTGTCCCAACTGGAGGTGGCGAGGCGCTCACCATCGGAGCTGTAAGCGACATGGTAAACAGGGCCCAGGTGGCCGCGCAGGGTCAGCAATTTCTTGCCACTTTCCGCGTCCCAGATCTTCGCCGTTTTGTCCGCACTGGCGGTGGCGAGGCGCTTGCCATCGGGGCTGAAGGCCACACAGTCTACAGCGTCTGAGTGGCCGCGCAGGGTCAGCAATTCCTTGCCGGTCTCCGCGTCCCACACCTTCGCCGTTTGGTCCGCACTGGCGGTGGCGAGGCGCTTACCATCGGGGCTGAAAGCCACTCCGTAAACAGAGTCCGAATGGCCGCGCAGGGTCCGTAATTCCATGCCGGTCTCCGCGTCCCGCACTTTTGCCGTGTGGTCTTCACTGGCGGTAGCGAGGCGCTTGCCATCGGGGCTGAAAGCCACAGCGATAACCGAGTCCGCGTGGCCACGCAGGGTCAGCAATTCCTTGCCGGTCTCCGCGTCCCACACCTTCGCGGTCTGGTCGTCACTGGCGGTGGCGATGTGCTTGCCATCGGGGCTAAAGGCCACACCTCGAACCACGTCCGAGTGGCCGCGCAGGGTCGCACGTACCTGAGAAGACAGGAGCGCCTGATGCAGTGCCTCTTCCGCAGGGGGCAGAGCAAGTTGCCCAAATCGAAGCGTGGCGTTCACTGCCTGCATGCCCAGAAGGATGCTCTTTTCCGGATCCTCGCTGAGACTTTCAGTCGAGAGCGCCGCCAACTCCCTGGCTTTGGACTCGCGCTCGTTTTGTTGAGCTATCCGGGTCTCGCGCTGGGCGAAGTTCTTTTGTATAAAGGCGTAGACTGCCAGTCCCGTGGCAACCAAAAACGCAACGACAACGGCGGCAATAACGATTCTCTGCAGCATAGTTGCGGCCTGGCGGCTAGCCAGGATGTATTGCGATTGCAGAGTTGTAGGCTTGGGATCTTTTTCGGAGCTTTTGGCAACCCACCATTCGGCCTCGCGCAGATCTTTGCCGTGAAGAAGGAAGCTTTTGTCTTTTCCCTCCCGTTCCCACTCTTTGGCCCGGGTTAGTAGGCGAGTATGTACCTTAACCCAAGCTAGATCGGTATCAAGAGCCGCAATCAACGTTGCAAATCTTGCTTCGAACGTGTCGTCATCACTGAAATCGATCCATTGAAACTTACCGAGAGCCTCTGGAACCGCATCATCCGGTACACGTCGGCGAACGATCGGAAACATCCGCTTGTTGTTAGCTACCGCGTGATCGATCTCTATCCTGCAGCTGGGCGAAGTAACTGAATCCGGACTGATGACGAAGAGAAAGTTTTCTGCGCCTTCGATATTCGTCAGGATCTCCTGCTGCCACTCCGCGGTCAGCGGAATGTCTTTCCAGTCGATCCAGGTGTCACGCTTTTGATTGGCGAAAGCGTCGCTAAGCTTGCGAACGAAATCCTTGTCCTTGCGGGAATACGACGTGAAGACTTGAGCCACGGTGTCCCATCCTCACAGATTGCGCGTTCTTTGGGCGCCCACATGTTACTGCCCTTCGGTTGCTTTTCTTCTCCATTATTTTGACACCGCCTCCGAAACCGTTGCATAGCGGCCGATGACCTGCAGAGTGGAGTGGTCAGATGCGGTTATTTTTGCGATGTTTCGTCAACTGCTGTCGCGACCTTCGGCACGGGTTGGTCGAGCGCCTGCAGAAAACTGTGGGACGTCGGTCCCGCGCGCGATGAAGGAGTCATTTGCACCGAGCGCCTGTTCCATCAGCGTGCGTTGGCTAAGCAGATTCGATTGGATCGCACAGACGACCTTGCCGGTTCCCGCTGCCTTTTTTCATTTCTGAGAGGAACCGTGGCGGGTTGCGCCGATGCCCCAAGGAACCGGTTCGGGGGTCGGGGATGATTGTGAACCCAAGTCTCGCTTCTTCAGTCGGCCGAGCCACCAGGCGGCTACGCGCTGCAGCCGGGCTTCGCCATGGCGGGACAGCCGAGGGCGGCTTTCCCGCCATGGTCTGTCCCAACCTGGGGCGTGGTAATATCCGGCGGGTGGCTACCGCGAAGAACAATCCCAATCTGAATTACAGTCCTGACCGTCTGGTGTCGGCGGCGCCGGTCGAGGACGATTCTTCGTTCGAACTGAAGCTGCGTCCGCAACGGCTCGGCGAGTTTATTGGCCAGGCTAAGGTCAAAGAAAATCTGGCGGTGGCGATCGAGGCGGCGCGCTCGCGCGGCGAGGCCATGGATCATGTGTTGCTGTATGGGCCGCCGGGGCTGGGGAAGACGACGCTGGCCAACATTATCGCCAACGAGCTGGGCGTACACTTCCAGCCGACGGCAGCGCCGCTTCTGCAGATCAAGGGCGATCTGACGGCAATCATCACCAACATGCAGGAGAAGCAAGTCCTGTTCATCGACGAAATCCACCGGCTGCAGCCGGTGCTCGAAGAGTTGCTGTATTCGGCACTGGAAGATTACAAACTGGACATCATTATTGGCCAGGGCCCTTCCGCACGCACGCACACGCTGGAGGTGAAGCCGTTTACGTTTGTGGGCGCGACTACGCGGGCGGGATTGATCTCGGCGCCGCTGCGGTCGCGGTTTGGGATCGTGCTGCGCCTGGAGTTTTATACTCCGGAGGATCTGCGTGTCATCGTGGAACGCTCAGCGGAGATACTGGGCGTGCAAGTCGACGATGCGGGTGCGATCGAAATTGCCAGCCGGTCCCGGGGAACGCCCCGAATCGCGAACCGATTGCTGCGTCGGGTGCGCGATTATGCGCAGGTGCGCGGCGCTGGGAAGATCGATTTGACCACGGCGCAGGCGGCTCTGCAGATGCTCGAAGTGGATAAATACGGATTCGACGAAGTTGACCGGAAGCTGCTCCTGACGATTATCGAGAAGTACCAGGGCGGTCCGGTCGGTTTGAGTACACTCGCAGCGGTTCTCGCGGAAGAGCCGGACGCGATCGAGGAGATCTACGAGCCATTCCTGATGCAGATCGGATTCCTGAACCGCACTCCTCGCGGGCGCGTCGCGACGCAGCTCGCTTACGACCACTTCAAGATCACGCCCAGCCGGCGACAAAGTTCGTTGTTCTAGATCTTAAGTCCGCGATTCTCTCAACCGCGAAATTGCTGTTCCCCTGGTAATGGATGCCTGCCTAGCCGCTAATTTCTTCGGGGATCGTTACAAACATTAGTTTTATGTTTTGTCAGGTCGCAGATGGTGTATCTTCACTCAGTTCCCCGTTGGGAGCGGCGACGATTGAGTCTGTCTTTGGGGCGGCGTCTGGAGATAACGCATCCTGTGAGGTTGCCGATCCTGGCCGCCTTGCTGTTCTGCGGGTTTGCGTCGAATGCTTCAGCTGCCTCCTGGTTGCAGGCGGCGTCTCAGGAAGTCTCTTCCGCGCAAAATGCCGCGCAAGCGACTCCACAGAATCCACCTCCGCCGTCGGAAGCGAATCCAGCCCCGCCGGGGCAAAAGCCCGCACCCTCGCCACAGAATCCGGCACCCTCGGCGCAGTTGCCCGAGCCGGCCATCAGAAATCCAGAGGTGCGGCCAGCGCCCAGGCCGGAAATCGCTCCCCCCACGCTTAGCATTCCGCGACTGACCCACGCGCCCGCGCTCGAGGATTTCCTCAACATGAAGCCCCAAGGGGAGGGTGCGATGCAGATGGCGAAGGTGACCGGCTTCGTGCAACGGAATCCCCATGATGGCGCGAAGGTTACGGAGGAAACCGCAGCTTATCTCGGCTACGACCAGAAAAATCTCTACGTTGTGTTTATTTGTTTCGACGATCCGAAAAAAGTGCGGGCACGAATGTCGCGGCGAGAAGATATTTACGACGACGATGAAGTCGAAGTCATGCTGGACACGTTTCACGACCTCCGACGCGCCTATGCATTCCAGACCACTCCACTCGGCGTGCAGTGGGATGCAATCTGGAGCGAGGCCACGCGAGACGAGATAAGCGGCAATTTCGATACGTCGTTCGACACCGTCTGGGACTCAAAGGGGAAAGTCACCAGTCGCGGATTCGTGGTGTGGATGGCAATTCCATTTAAGAGCCTGCGCTTTCCCTCGACAAAAAATCAAGACTGGGGAATCATCCTGTACCGCGGAATCACCCGCAAAAACGAGGATGCATTCTGGCCAAGTGTTTCCTACAAAGTGGCGGGAAGATTGGGGCAGGCAGCGACTCTTTCTGGGCTTGAAGGAATCTCGCCCGGCCGCAGCATTGAGCTGATTCCTTATGGAATTATGCGTGGCTTCCGTGCCCTGGATACCCGCGATCCCACGAACCCGTATTTTCAGAACGCGATAGCGCAGGGACAGTTTGGCATGGACGCGAAGTTCGTGATCCGCGATCACTTCGTTGTCGACATGACTGCGAATCCTGATTTCAGCCAAGTGGAGTCGGAGGATCCGCAGATCACCGTGAATCAGCGCTTCGAGGTGTATTTCCCGGAGAAGAGGCCGTTCTTTCTGGAGAACGAGGACTACTTCCGCACACCCCTGGATTTGTTTTTCACTCGGAATATCGAAGACCCATCCGCAGGCATACGGCTGACGGGTAAAGAGGGACCGTACTCCGTCGGCCTAATGGCAACCGACGATCGCGCTCCCGGGCAAGCGGTCTCGCCGTATTTTCCGCTGTCCAGCACGCGCTCCTACTTCACTATCGCGCGGGTGAGCCGCGACATTTTCAAGGAGTCAAGCGTGGGCGCGCTTTACACGGATTGGGAATGCCCGACCACGGGCGAATTCAATCGTGTGGGTGGTGTCGACACCCGGCTGAAGTTTAACGCCAACTGGAGCCTCGATGCCCAGGCGGTGGTTAGTTCAAGCAATCTGGCGGGCAATTTCTACGCCGCCTCCGGCTATTCGGGCAACAACTGCGAGACCAACCTGTTTCCCTTCGATGCCGGCAATGCCGGGAAAGGCGATCACTACGCAGGCCCCGCGGACAAACTGCACCTAAAGCGCGACGGGCTGCATTTATCCTACGACGGAGTGTACGACGATATCAGCCCGGGATTTGTCACTGTACCCGGATTTGTGAACCGCGTCGACATTCGCGGACTCTACCAGATGATCGATTACCGGTTCCGCCCGAAGAAAGGCTGGATTGTCGACTGGGGTCCTTCGCTGAATCAGCGTTTCGTTTTCGATCACGAAGGCAATCGCCTAGATGCGGATTATCAACCGTACCTCGCGATCCAGGGGCGCGGGCAAACATTTATCTACTTATTTCCCTATGAAGAATTAAGGGAGCGGCTGCGGTCCCAGGATTTTTGTTTTCTGGGTTTTTCCTGCCAGTCCCAGCCTAACCTGGACTACCACGAACACAGCAGCGGAGCTTCCGTCCAGACCAGCATTTTGCCGGAAGTAACTGCTGGGGCCAGCTATCACTGGGGGGACGGCGCAAACTTCGTGGCGTCTCCCAACGCGCCTGCACCGCTCAACGATCCGTTTCTTGCGCGGCAGGACACGGCAACCGGCACGCTTACGCTCCGTCCCATCAAGCCTTTGAAGATCGAGAATACTTATCTGTTCGAGCGCCTGCGGACGATTGGCAGCAACCGCGGCATCTTCGATGACCACATCGTGCGCAGCAAATGGAACTGGCAGTTTACGCCGCAACTCTCCCTGCGCTTGATTTTGCAATACAACTCCCTGCTGGCGAACACGCCCGGAACCACCGATCTGTATACCTATCTGCCAACCTCCCGGCAGTTCAACGCCGACCTCCTGCTTACCTATCTGGTGCATCCAGGTACGGCGGTGTATGTAGGTTACAACAGCGATTTACAGAACCTGAATGTGGTCCCCGGCGTCGGCGTGTTCAGTACCGCGAAGGGGTATTTAAATGACAGCCGTCAGTTTTTCGTGAAGGTTTCCTATCAGTTCCGGTTTTAAGCCCGCCAAGCCGTTCCGGGATTGCTGAATCCTGGGGCATTCCGGTAGAATCTAAGGATTCGTATCGAGGTCTGAACCCTATGAAAGCAGCCATTCATCCCGCTTACAACGAAATTCGAGTGCATTGCGCGTGCGGCAATGCCTTTGTTACCCGCTCCACTCATAAGGGCGACATCAGCGTAGAAATTTGCTCCGCCTGCCATCCGTTCTTCACTGGCAAGCAGAAGCTTATGGATACCGCCGGGCGGGTTGAGCGGTTCCGTCGCAAATACGCCAAGAATGCACCCGCGCCCGCCAAGGTTGAGGCTTCGAAGAACTAAGTTCTGGGCTGCGGTGTAACGCTTGAAAATTTGGCCCTCGCCGTGCGGCGGGGGCTTTGGTTTTGGAAGGCCAAGTAGAATAGAGCCGTGCGCAAAATGTGGGACAATCCGGTCTCGTGTGGGGCGGACCTTCCCTTCGACAAGCTCAGGGCAGACTTTGTCCGCCAATCTCCAACCCTGAGGCCGGTTCCCGCAGCCCTTTCCATCGGCAGCGTCAAAATTGCTCCCGCCACAGTCCTCGCACCCATGGCGGGAGTTACGGACACGGTTTTTCGTCGCTTCATACGAAACCTCGGCGGCTGCGGTCTCATCATGACCGAGTTCACTTCGGCTGACGGCGTGCTCCGAAAGAAAGATCAGAAAGCTAAGCGCTATCTCCATTTTTATGAAGACGAGCATCCGATTTCGGCGCAGCTTTTCGGCAGCAATCCGCAAGTCATGGCGGAGGCAGCGCGCATGGTCGAAGGCTTAGGCTTCGACCTGGTGGATTTGAACCTGGGCTGTCCGGCGAAAAAGGTGGTGAAGTGCAACGGAGGGTCCGGTCTGCTGCGCGATCTTCCCGCGATCGGCCGTATTTTCGAAGCGGTGCGCGCTGCGGTGACAATTCCTTTCACCGTGAAGTTCCGCGCCGGTTGGAGTGATGACGAGATAGTGTGCGTGGAACTGGCGCGCATGGCGGAATCGTGCGGGTTGGCGGCGGTCGCGTTGCACGCGCGCACCCGCGAACAAGGTTATAGCGGCCAGGCGCGCTGGGAGTGGATCACCGCGGTAAAAGATGCAGTGAAGATTCCGGTGATCGGCAACGGCGACATCCGCACCCCGGAAGATGCCTGTGCCATGGTCACGCAGACTGGATGCGATGCGGTGATGATCGGACGGACCGCGCCGTCGAACCCGTGGATCTTCCGGCAAATTCAGCAGTATTGCGCTGGGATGGAGAATTTCGCCTGGGAAAATGCTCATGTAGGGACAGCCGCTCCTTCGACAGGCTCAGGGCAGGCTCTCGGCTGTCAGGTCGAGCCAAGCTCGACTGGTCTTGATGCTGGCATCTTATTAGGTGCAAAGCCATCGGGCCTTTGGCCCGACGGACATCCCAGGGCGGCGGGCGCCACATGGTCCTCGCCAGAAACCTCAGCATTCGGCAAGTCCTATGACCACCCCACCGAAGCCGACCGCTACCAGATGATTCGCACCTACTTCCAGATGTTGATCGAAGAAGAACTCCCAGATGCCGTTGGCAAGATGAAGCAGTTTGCCTCCTGGTTCACGCACGGGGTCCCAGGCGGAGCAGGTCTGCGCAAGACGATCTATGAGTCGAAGAGCGCGCTGGAAATCCTGGGTAGGGTAGAAGATTTCTTCGAAGCCAGACTGCAGCCGTGTGGCGCGGGCGCCCCTTCGACGAGCTCAGGGCAGGCTCCCGCCCGGGAAACGGCCGATGCGATCCAGCACTCTTAACTCAGCGCTCTTAATAGATCCGCCGGCCTACTTCATCTGATCGAGGATCGATCCAACGATTCCCCCCACCACCCCGCCCTGCACGGTTTCTCTTCTTGTCTCGTGAGGCATGTATTCGGAGAGGGCATGCGCGAGCTTCGATATCGGGAGCGTTTGCAGCCAGATTCTTCCCGGACCGGTTAGTGCGGCGAGAAAGATTCCGTCGCCGCCGAAGATCATATTCTTGATGCCCGGCACGGTCGTAATTTGAAACGACACGCTGGATTGGAACGCTCCCACGTGGCCAGGATGTACTCGCAGGGTCTCGCCCGGCAGAAGGTCGCGAACGACCAGTTCACCGGAGAGCTCGAGCCACGCGATGCCTTGTCCGCTAGCCCGCTGCAGCAGAAAACCGTCGCCGCCGAAAATCCCCGCACCCAGCGACTGCTGGAAACCGACGCCGATTTGAATCTGCGGCGTGGCGCAGAGA
>Ga0210393_10001505_pt1 | contig 19426 bp, 11 predicted proteins | sample IncBWC27OmetaG_FD_160068 | JGI IMG/M metagenome (GOLD analysis project Ga0210393, IMG submission 160068) | Forest soil microbial communities from Barre Woods Harvard Forest LTER site, Petersham, Massachusetts, United States - Inc-BW-C-27-O ... | reverse complement strand
CGGCCTTCGCGGCCCCGGGACGATGGCGAGGATCCATCAGGTTGATTCCGAATGCTTTGATGCTCGCCGAATCGGGCACGATAAGCTCAACCCTCGTGCCACTGTCCCGTATCGTTGCGATTTCTTTGTCAAGGATTTTTCTGAACTGGTCAGCCATCGCTGGGTTCGCAGCGGCGCCCGTCACCGCCACGACGACCGCGATATCGCAGCCCTTTGCGAGATCGGCGTTGGTAGGAGATCGCATCCCGCCATCGACGTAGCGTCGGCCTTTGATTGTAATCGGCGGGAAAACGCCAGGAACGCTGCAACTGGAGGCGACAGCGCGCTTGACGCCAACAGCAGAGTCTCGCTTCCATACCACGAATTCTCCGGAGAGCGCATCGACCGCTGTGCACGCGTAATCGCGATCCGGCCAGAGGTCGTCGGGCAGTTCGTTGAATGATCGTCCAAAGCCCGCGAGAAACGCTTCTTCGCTGATGGTCCTTGCTTCGAGCGCCCATCTGCCGATTTCGGCGCGCACTTCTTGGGCAGGGCGCTTGCCGGAAACAGCCTCGCCCATCTTGGCGATAAGCGTCGTCAGGTCAGGTGCCGGTCCGGACCGAGTCGGTGAGCTTCCAGCTTTCTGAATGGGAGCATCTTCCGCGATTATCGCCGTAGCGAGTGCACCGGGCGTCTTGCCAAGCGCTATCTGTGCGCCGACGAACGATCCCGCCGAGGTGCCCACAATAAGATCTGCGTGTTCGAGGTTCACGCCGCCTTCCGCGAAGCCCGCTAGAAGACCCGATTCCCATGCGATTCCGACCGGGCCGCCACCACCTAGAATAACCGCTCGTTTTGGCATCGAGGATGCTCCCTCCTAAGAATGTGAATCTTTATATCCCGTTTGCAGGGCTGCTTTGAAGGTCTTAACTCGAGCGGTCCTTGCTCAGGCGCGGTCTTCGAGTACAATTGACGGCTACGTGCTGTAGCATTTGCTTCACAAGTGGCTCAGTAATTTTGACTTGCGTCACGTGCTCTGGATCGTCTACATCGGATCCGACTTACTCAAGGGCGGATACAACCGAGAAATAACGACGGGGCCGGAGGAGCCCCTGGAAGTGGAAGGTACGAAGCCATGAGCTCGGCTGAACAGCGGATGCTCCGAATATCGCTGTTGTGCCTCGTCGTAACTCTCATCGCATGGACCGGCATCGCGGCGCCGGAACCACGGCTACGCGCATGCTGGGTCAGCCTGACTTTACCCACAAAGCTACCAATACGCTTTCGGCCGGCTCGCCGAATTTCCCCGGCAATCATGGTTCGGGCGCGGTCGTCGTCGACGAGATCAATGACCATGTGTACGTGGCCGACACGGGGAACAATCGCGTGCTCGGATGGCAGTCGATTAGCGCGCTCACTACCGGCAAATTCCCCCGACATTGTGATCGGCCAGCTCGACTTCGAATCTGCCGTCGCCGGCACTAGTCCCACCAATCTTTCGAGTCCCAACGGCGTCGCGGTGGTACGATAAGCCTCTCGCCACAACGCCCACTGCGACTGCCACGCCCACGGCCACTTCGACAGCATCGACGCCCACCGCGACAGCTAGTGCGACCGTGACCGCGACTCCGACCGGAACACCCAGCGCGACGTCAACTGCGACTGCGACTGACCAGAACTGCCATCTCGACGTCTACCGGCGGACCGACTCCAACAGCAACCGCGACCGCCACGCAGACCGCGACGACGACGATGACCCGGACGTCCACTCCAACGCCGACGTCCACCCCGGTCATCTCGATCAGCGGCACAGGGCTGGCCTTCCCCGCAACGACCAGAGTCGGAAAGACCAGCAAACCGAAATCGGTTACGCTCAAGAACGACGGCAAGAAGAAGACCGGTGCGATCTTGAAGATTTCGGGGGGGACCGTGTCGTCGAGCGCGTTCGCAATCAAGAAGTCGTGCAAAAAAAGCCTCAAGCCGGGCAAGAACTGCAAGGTGTCGGTCACTTTCAAGCCGCCCGATACTTCGCCGCAAACCGCAGTGCTGACGATCATGGGCGACGCCGGCACCGGCTCGCAGACGGTGCAACTGTCCGGAACGGGCTTGCCGCCCAAGTAGCGCACTCACGTTCGGCACGCTGACCGCAAAGACATCGCCGAAGAGTGATGCTGGTCTTGGTCTCGAGAAATCTGAAACTATCTCGATTGCCGGTCGTGAGGTCGCTACGACGCCGGTGTTCTACGCGTATTGTCGGTTCGCAGCCGAAAGGACCACCTGCGCATGCTCGCGCACCTCATCGATCAGAACTATCCTTCGCGTCTGCGTCCGATGGATGCGGACGAAGTTGTAGTGCGCGTTGTGGCGGGCGGACCGACGCTTTCGGATTCGCCAGCTTCTTTCTGAATGCCAGCGTCAGCGAGCGAATCAATGCGGGCTGCGGTCACTCTGTTCGGATAGGTCTTGAATAGAAACTCTCATTCGGCCATCTAGGTCATCAAGGAGCGCCTTCGCGTCTTTCAGATCGGCGGTGTCGAAGCCCTCGGTGAACCAACCCTCAATCTCGGCGAGCATGGTGCGAGCCTGCTCGCGGCTGCCCTGTTTCGCAAGCAAACGTGCAAGGCTCGTCGTGGCGCGCAACTCAAACCACTTCGCGCCTTGTCGCGTTGCCAGAGAGACTGCGCGCCTTAGGCATTGCTCGGCCTCCGCGGCTTTTTCCGCATCCATCAGGATGAGAGTTTCGCCCGCCACTCGCTCAATCTCGGATTCCGCGTAATGCTCGCCTGTTCGCGATGAATGATCGCGGCCGGCGACAACTGCATCGATTGCTTCCTGGTAGCGGCCAGCCCTCAAGCAGGCCTCGGCAAGAATTGAACTAACGACTGTAGTGAATAGCGGATTGGCCCAGTTCGCGATGCCGTCGCGAATCATCGCGATTCCCCGCTCATGTTCTCCCTGCCTGCTGGCGACCCAGCCCTGATAGATGCGATTCAGCCCGGAAAACGCCGTAAATCCACCTTCCTCGGACACTGCTTCAAGCTGTTCGCACACCTGCTGAGTGGCAAGTACGTCGCCCCGTGCGGCGCAAATCCAGGTTTGATGAAACAACACGTAGCCCAGTGAAAACGGCTGCTTGAGCTCGCGACACCGCTTAATCGCGGACTCAAACAAATTGATAGCGCGGTCAGGATAACCTGCGATGCAGTTGCTGAGCCCCGAAAAAGAGAGTGTGGCTGCTTGTGGATCGCTCCCGTCAAAACTGATTCGTCCGGCGCCATCGGGGCAGAGCGCGACCGCCTGATTGAATACAGTCAAGGCATCGCCGAGCTCGCCTCTGAAATACCGGGTCAATCCTTGCAGGAAGAACGCATTGGCAAGTTCGCCGGGGTTTCCGCGGCGCTCGGCCAGCTCGATCATTTGCCGAGCCAGTTCCGCTCCTTGCTTGTAACGGGCGGCTATGTGGTGATCGAGCCACATCCCTTGCAACGCCGTAAAAAGCGCCACATCATCACCCGATTCGCGTGCGAGTTCGAGCATTCGCTGACATCCCTGCGTCGTCTGCGGCGAGCCCCATCCTTCGACGGCGATCGCGCCGCGCACCAGCGTAGAAAGCAGATCGAACTCCAGGCGGCCGCGCTCGGCGGTCGCCGCCAACGTAGGAACAATCGCGAGGCCGGCGCGAGCATAGGCCAGGGCCTCGCCCAATGCAGAACGTGACGCCGCCTGGTGCGCCGCCCGGCCGAGGTATTCGACAGCCTTTTCGAGATTGTTGCCACGGCCAAAATGATGCGCAAGCTCAGCCAGATGGTCGTCGAGCGAAGTTGCGTAGAGAGTTTCGAGTGCGGCGCCTATTCGGTCGTGCAATTGCCTGCGCCGTTCCATCAACACCGAGTTGTAGGCGACTTCCTGCGTCAGCGAGTGCTTGAAGGTGTATTCCGCGTCGCCCACCGCTGGCTGCTCGTAGATGAACTCGCTCAGTTGCAAGTCATTGAGCAGCCGATTGAGTTCGTCATCAGAGTGTCCAACAGCCTCACGCACCAGAGACAGCGTAAATTCCCGCCCGATGACCGCCAACGTCTGCAGCAGGTCTTTCGCGTCTGGTGGCAAGCGGTCAATGCGTGAGGCGAGAATGGCCTGCACGGTCGGCGGAATCTTCAACTCTGCCAGCGGCCGGGTCAGCTTGACCGTGCCGTTGCGCACCAATGAACCCTCGTCCAGCAGCACCTGCACCGTTTCTTCAATGAAGAAGGGCGTACCTTCGGTCCTTTCTATGATGATGCGTTTAAGCGCTGCCAGTTCGTCGCCGTCGCCCAGCATGTGGGAGAGCATTTCCTCGGCGCTCGCTTTGCCCAACGGATCCAGCCGCAAGTACGTGTAATGCGCCTTGCCGCTCCATAGATGGAAGTACTCGGGCCGGTAATTCACTATCATTAAGATCTTCGCGCCGCCGATCGAATCGGCGATCAGGTCAAAAAGCTTCTGGGTCTCTCCGTCAATCCACTGGAGGTCCTCGAAGATCATCATCAGCGGCTGGTTGAGGGATTCGCGCAGCAACAACCGCTTGATCGCATTCAGCGTTCGCTGCTTGCGCACTTGCGCGTCCATTTGCGCGTGCGGATCGTCGCTCTCGACGATACCCAGCAATCCGAACAGGTATGGAAGAATGTCTTCAAGACTGCGGTCCAGCGCGATGACTCGTCCGGTCACTTTCTCGCGCCTGGCGCGACGGTCATCTTCACTCGTGATCCCGAAATAGTTCCACAGCAAGTCGAGCACCGGCAGATAGGCGCTGGCTTTGCCGTGCGAAACCGAGAACGTCTCCAGCACCATAAAGCCAGACTGCGAGGTCAGCTTGAATTCATGGAACAATCGCGACTTACCCACGCCAGCCTCCGCCATCACCGAGACAATCTGTCCGTGCCCGGCGCGCGCCTTTTCGGCCGCGTGTTGGAGGGCGCTCATTTCCTTTTGCCGGCCGACAAACCTCGTGTACCCCCGATTCGCGGAGCGTTGTAGCCGGGTGCGAATCGGGCCCAGTCCGGTCACCTCGTAAACATTGACCGGGTGGCTGACGCCCTTAATCCGCGCCGGGCCAAGCGGCTTCAGCGTGAAGTAGCCCTCGACCAGCTTGCGCACTGGTTCGCTGATCGCGATTGAACCAGGGCTCGCCAGCGACTGTAGGCGCGAGGCCAGACTGGTCGAATGGCCTATCGGCGTGTACTCGCTGCGAGTCTCGTCGGTCTTGATCGTGCGTACCACCACCTCGCCAGTGTTGACTCCGACTCGAATTATTACTGGCGCCCGTCCCTGTTTGCGCAACTCGTCTGAGTAACGTTTGAGGTCTTCTTGCATCCGCAGCGCGGCGTAGAGCGCCCGCTGCGCATGGTCTTCGTACGCGATCGGTGCGCCGAACAGTGCGAAGATCCCGTCTCCAGTCGACTGCGCAACGTACCCGTCATAGCGATGGACCGCGTCCATCATCAGCGCGAGGGCGGGATCGACGATCGCACGCGCCTCCTCGGGATCGAGATCCTCGATCAGCTCCATTGACCCTTTGATGTCGGCGAACAGCGGCGAGACGGTCTTGCGCTCCCCCTCGATAATCGCGGCGCCCTGTTCCCGGCCAAGATGCAGCGAAGAAATGCGAGACAAGGGCCCAACGGAGCTGACGGTTCTTGTTTTGGCTGGTGCAGCGGAGATCAGCGTCGTACCGCAGTCGCCGCAGAATCTGTTGTCGGGCGGGTTCTCAGTTCCGCACTTCGGACAACGAGCGGCCAGCCTCGCGCCGCACTTACCGCAGAACTTCTTGTCCTCGGGATTTTCGCACTTACAGGCCAGACAAAGCATTACTGATGCTTTCACGTACGAATCGTGTTGATAAAATATCGAATAAGCTAATAAACTAAACAAACACAACTAGTAACTAAATAAACACTAGTAAAGGTTACAAACGAGTATAAACTCTGTCAAGATGTAGGAATGGGTGCCCGGCACCCGGTAGCATTGGCGTTCCGAGCATGAGAAATAGCTTTCCGACCAGCGAAATACGTATGAGCGAACAAGTAGTGCGAGCGTGATCGATTGACTCAGGGGAGGTTTGGCAACTAGAACGCTCCATGGTCTCGTACGCTGTTAGTAAGCACCTCCACGTGCAACGGTAACTTATGGCAGATCCAGTCGCGGGTCATCGCGAGGTGACCGTCATGACCCTGAACGTCTACTTCGGGACAGACTTGGGGCCACTGTTCGGCGCTAAAGATCCGCCGCAGTTGATCGAGGCGGTCGCAAAAGCATGGGCTGAGGTTCTAGCGACTGATATTCCTGCCCGGGCCGCGAGCATCGCGCATGAGATCGCGGCATCCGAGCCAGACTTGGTGGGCTTGCAAGAGGTCATACAGTGGTCCACCGGAACGGCCGGCGCGATGTCTCCCAAGTTAGATTTTCTGCTGCTGATTCTTGAAGCGCTGCGTAACGAGGGGTACTTTTACGCCCCGATCGCAATCAGGAAGGATCTCGATCAGACCGGACCCTTAGATATGAGTGGAAATCTCGTACGGTTGGAGGATCGCCACGCGATACTCATCAGGATCGAGCCGGTGCCCACAAAAATGCGCCCGCACAACATCCAGGCGGAAACTTTCTCGAAGCTCTTTGGAATGGCGAGCCCAATCATGGGATCGCTGGCAATCCCGCGTAGCTGGATTGCGATCGACGCAATGCTAGGTGACAAGAAATTCCGCCTCGTCGAAACTCACATCGAATCGCTGGATGAGGATGTGCAGTTGGCGCAGGGAAGGGAACTGATAGCCTCGCTCGCAAACATCGACTCACCAATCGTCGTGATGGGGGATTTCAATTCGAACGGAAATCAGGAACGCGGCGTGCCGGACAATACCGCGACTTACCCTGAATTGATCGCCGCGGGTTTCAAGGACGCCTGGGGCGCGGTGAATCCCGGCGATCTCGGCAACACCTGTTGCCATGCGCCAGACCTACGCAATTCCGCCTTGGAACACAGCAGGCGACTCGACCTGGTCCTTACGCGCGGCGCAGTTACTCCTGTCTCGGCGAGGCTGGTTGCCGCGGAACCCGCCGCTCGCACCGCCTCGGGAGTGTGGCCCACGGACCATGCGGGCCTTCTGGTGAAACTGCGATTCGACTAGGACCGTGCGTCAAGCCAACTTGACCGGAGCGGCGGCACCTCCTCGCTTCGCTTAATCCGTCCAGTACTGCCGAGACCCGGAATTGCTGTGCCGTCACCTCGAGAAGCGACCGCGCTCGCTCGCCGCCATAGCTTCCACCGCAGACCAGCTCGTTGAACAACTCCAGCGACCCTTGATCCTGCGCAAGGGGAATCTTGTATCGCCACAACCATTTTGCTACTTTTTGTTTAGTTTATGACAAATATTCACTATTATTATCGCTGCTAGAGGACTTTAAAAGAAATTATCACTTTTTACATCTAAATAATCAGCTATGGCACAGTTTGACATCTTTACGTTTTTGTTCGCTGCCCCAGTCAACTCGAGTGATTTGATGAGTGCGCAGCGATTTCTCGTCATCTCGTTGGTGCAGTTTGGCGCGCTAGACATGCCTGTACGGATAAGTCGCGCCGATCAATCGAACGAGATCCATGCGAGTCGATAATGCTGCGGCGGCTGTCGAAATTGGTTTTGCTTGCGGCCTTTGCGGTCGGCCCTTTCGGATGTACCCCGGACGATCCGCCCGCGCCTCCGCGCATCGCGGTCACCGTTATCACCGTCAGTCCGGGTGCGGCCGAGGCGGGCTCGGGAGCCTACACGGCGAGCCTCCAACCCTATCAGCAGGTTTCCGCGGCCTTTCAGGTTAGCGGTTACATCAACTCCATCAAGCAGGTTACGGGTGCCGACGGCCGCATGCGCGAGATCCAGGGAGGCGATCTCGTCAAAGCCCACGAGCTGCTCGCGACGGCCACCTCCGACACCTACCAGGACCTGGTTAGCCAGTCCGCGTCGGGCCTTGTAAGCGCGCAAGCTTCGTATGTGAGAGCCAAGCAGGACTTCGATCGCGACTCGGCACTACTGAAGCAGCAGGTCATCGCGCAGGCCACCTTCGATCAAGCGTTGCAGGTTTATCAGTCTGCGCGTTCGCAGGTCGACGAGGCCCAAGCTGCCCTTCGGCAGGCGCAGGTCAAGCTAGACTACTGCAAACTCACTTCGCCGATGGACGGCGTCGTGCTCGATCGCCACATCGAAGTCGGATCGCTGGTTGAACCGACTACGGTTGCCTTTGAGGTCGCCGACCTGAGCGACATGAAGGCGGTTTTCGGCGTCTCCGATATGGAGGTTGGCGAGCTGAAGCAAGGCAGCTTGCAAACTCTCACCGCTGAGGCGCTGCCGGGTGTTCCTTTGATCGGCAAGATAACCAGCGTCGCGCCGAATGCCGATCCCACGACGCGAACCTTCGATGTCGAGGTCACCGTGCCCAACAAGGACGGCAAGCTGCGCTCCGGCATGATTGCATCGCTCCAGATTGCCATGGCGGGAACGCCTGCCACCTCATCGGCGACGGTCCCACTAAACGCAATCGTCCGCCCGCCCCACGATCGCAACGATTTCGCCGTTTATGTTGTTGAAGATCGCGACGGTAAGTCTTTCGCGCGACTGCGCAAGGTCACGCTCGGCGAAATTGTGGGCAACGAAATCGCTGTCTCCAAGGGGGTTAGCATTGGCGACCACGTCGTCATGCGTGGCGCGACGATGGTGTCGGAAGGCGCCGAGGTCAAGGTCATTCCCTGATGGCACATCGCGACGACGAGATTATCCGCTCTACTCATAATCTCGCGCGTTTTTGCGTCGAAAATCGGGCGATCTCATGGGTGTTGCTGGTCGGCGTCGTGGTGTGGGGGATTTTCGGATATGTGCGGATGCCCAAGCGCAAAGACCCGGACGTTCCAGTGCGCGAGGCAGTAGCAATTTGCCCGTGGCCCGGTGTCAGCGCGCAGAAGGTCGAGCAGATGGTGACGCGGAAAATCGAGGCCAGGATGGCGCAAAACTCGTTCATCCATCCGGCCGGCGCAAGCACTTCCTATGGCATCAGATCGGTGACCTTGGACGGTGTCGCGATTGTGTATGTTCAACTCGATGAAAAACTCGCCGACGCCGCAAAACAGTTCAACGACATAAATCTCAAGCTCAACAGCATCGACGATCTTCCGAGTGGCGCCGGACCGATCCAGTTTCAGAGCGATTTCGGCGATACCGCCGCACTGATGCTGACGGTCGCAAGCCCCAAGGAAGGCGAGGTCCAACTCGCGATGAAAGCGCGAGCAATTCGCGAGACAATCGAACGCACGCGCGAGGCTGCCCGCGCCGACGCGACGGCGGATAGAATCTCACTGGTAACTCTTTATCCGCCGTCAATCGGCACCGACAACGTGGAGCGAGCGCGCGATGCACTCGCGGAATATTTAAGCGCCCACGGCATCATTCGCGATCTACGGTCCTTCGGTGGTAGCGGTTTCGCCGGAATTGACGGGGTTCTCCGGCCCGGCGCCGATCTTCCCATTATCGCCAGTAAGTTCATCGCCGATCATATTGGAACCTCCGTGTTTCCCGCGGTGCACCCCGACGCATGGCCTCCGGTGCTCATTCGAAATCCGGCAGATACCGAATCGGTGCTGATGGCTTCGGCCGGCGACAAGTACACCTATCGCGAACTCGACCGTTACACCGATTTGATCCAAAGGACACTGGAAACTCTGCCTAACGTCCAGAAGGTCTCGCGCTCAGGCGTCCTGCCGCAATGGGTGCAGCTCGCCTATTCACAGAAGCGCCTTGCGTCTTACGGAGTCACGCCGGCGCGGCTTTCGGAGATTATTGCCGAGCGCAACATCACGCGCTCCGGTGGGATGATCAATGCTGAAGGCACCGATGTCACGGTGCACCCAACCGGCGAATTCAGCAGCGCGTCCGAAATAGGCGATGTGATCATTCAGCAATCGGTGGGCTCCGGAGTTCCTCTGTACTTGCGCGATCTTGTCGACGTCTTACCCGGCTATGAGAATCCGCCGCGGCTGCTCAATTTCTATACCTGGCGCGACAGCGATGGGCGCTGGAATCGGAGTCGCGCCATCACGTTCTCGATCTTCATGCGGCCGGGACAACAAATTGGAAAATTCGGCGCGGCGATCGATCAGTCTCTCGAGGCGTTGAAAAGCCGGCTGCCCGAAGATCTCATCATGGCGCGAACGTCGGACCAGCCGCGCCAGGTCCGGGAAAACCTCGACCTGCTGATGACCGCGCTGTACGAGGCGATCATCCTGGTCGTCCTCGTCGCGTGGCTGGGGTTCTGGGAGTGGCGCTCGGCGCTGCTGATAGCGCTGTCGATTCCTATCACGCTCGCGATGACGTTCGGGATGATGTACGTGCTGGGCATCGATTTGCAACAAGTATCTATCGCAACACTCATCATCGCGCTTGGACTGTTGGTCGATGATCCAGTCGTTGCCGGTGATGCGATCAAGCACGAGCTTGGCATGGGACGTCCGGCCACCGTGGCCGCCTGGCTCGGGCCGACCAAGCTCGCGCGCGCAATCCTTTTCGCGACCATCACCAACATCGTGGCGTATCTGCCGTTTCTGATGATCAGCGGCGACACGGGAGAATTTCTCTACAGTCTGCCAATTGTTATGACCTGCGCTCTGGTCGCGTCGCGCATCGTGTCGATGACGTTCATCCCGCAACTCGGCTACTACCTGATGCGTCCGGGCAAACCGCTGCCGCCGATCGAGTATCGGCGCACGCACGGCGTCACCGGCGTTTACTACAGGCTCGGCCATTACGCACTCGAGCATCGCAAAGTGTTTGTCGCATGCTCGTTTCTCTTTCTTGCCGTCGGCATTGTGATCGGCACGCATCTGCGCAGCGCGTTCTTCCCTGAAGATGTCCAGTACCTCGCCTACGTCGATGTCTGGCTGCGCAATGGTGCGGCGATCTCCGACACCAATACGGTTGCTGCCGAGGCAGAGGCGGTGATCCGTCGCACCGCCGCGACTTATGGCCACGAGCATCCCGGTAAAGGCGGCGAGCCCCGCGAAATTCTGAAGTCCATCACGAGCTTCGTCGGTGGCGGCGGCCCGCGATTCTGGTTCTCCGCGGCTTCCGAGGCCGAGCAGAGCAACTACGCGCAGCTCATCCTTGAGATCTATGACAAGGAAGACATGCCGAAGTTGGTCGGTCCGCTGCAAATCGCGTTGTCAGACAATGTACCCGGCGCGTATCTGGACGTGCGACAATTGCTGACCAATCCGGTGCAAAATCCAATCGAGGTTCACGTACAGGGTCAAGCGGACGTCGACCCGGCGGACGAAAATACCGAGATAGTTGCGCTGCGGGACACCGCCGATCAGGTCGAAGACATCCTGCGCGCCACCTCGGGCGCTTTGCGCGTTCGCACCGACTGGATGGAGGAAAGTCCAGTAGTCCAGCTTCCGATCAACTCCGACCGCGCGAACATGGCTGGCGTCAGCAACGCTGACATTGCGCGGTCAGCGGCGGGCGGCCTTAGTGGATGGCAGGTTGGCTCTCTCCTCGACGGCGATATTCAGGTTCCGATTGTCGCGCGGCTCAGACAGGAGGAACGCGCGCGCCTAACCGACGTGAACAACCTCTACGTGTATGGCACCAACGGAAATAACCGCGTGCCGATCGATTCGCTGGTGCCAATGGTGTTCCAGATGAGCGAAGAACGAATCGTAAGACGCGATCATTTTCGCACCATGACCGTGACCGCATTTCCAGCGCCCGGCGTGCTGCCGTCGGAGGTTTTGTCAAAGGCCCTTCCCAAAATCGATGCACTTCGCGCCGAACTTCCCCCTGGATTTCGAATTCTGATCGGCGGCGAGCAGGCAAACCAGGACCAGGGTTTCGGCGAACTGGCGGTAGTGCTCGCAACCTCGGTCACGATGATCTTCATCGCGCTCGTGCTGCAGTTCAACAATCTGATCAAACCCTGGCTGGTGTTTACCGCCGTGCCCTACGGCGCCGTCGGAGCGCTGGGCGCGCTATGGCTGACCGGGACGCCGTTCGGGTTCATGGCGTTTCTCGGCGTCGCGAGTTTGGTCGGCGTAATCGTCAGCCATGTAATCGTGCTCTTCGAGTTCATCGAGGAGCGCCAGGAACTCGGAGAGGAATTGATCCAGGGGTTACTCGATGCCGGTATCGAGCGGCTGCGTCCCGTGATGGTGACGGTGGGCGCGACTCTGCTGGCGCTGTTTCCACTCGCGTTGCATGGCGGCCCGCTTTGGCGGCCCCTGTGCTTCGCGCAGATCGGCGGCCTTAGTCTCGCCACCGTGATCGAGCTGCTGTTGGTGAAGTCCTTCTACGCAATTTTCGTGGCCGATCTCGGAATCCTTAAGTGGGGTCCGCGTCCCGTCGCGCATCCCGAGTGAGTGTTTATTTGTTGAACGGACTGGAACCAAAATCGGATGTTGCGGCGGCCGAGCCGCCGATAAGCCTCGTCGAGAAACTCGCCGCCTTGCCGCTGCTCGAGAGTGTAGAGCCTCGTCTTCTGGGCGCGATAGCGCAGGAGTTCGAGTGGTTCAGCCTGCCGGGCGGCCAACTGCTTTTCAGCGAGGGAGACACCGGCGATTCGCTGTACGTGGTGCTGTCGGGCCGCCTCGGAGCTTTTCAGCTCAGTGACGACGGCAAGGAAATACTCATTCGGCAGATGACGGCCGGCGAGACGGTGGGCGAGATGGCACTGCTGTCGGGCGAGCCGCGTTCAGCCACGGTGGTTGCGCTGCGCGATACTGAGCTTGCGCGGCTCTCCAAGACCGCCTTCACCAAGCTGATTGACGAGCACCCGAAGGCGCTGCGCTTCGTGACCGATTTGCTGGTGCGGCGGTTGCGCCAACCGCCGCGGCTCGCGCCCGCGGCCCAGGCGGCCAGAACCGCAGCCATCTTTCCGCTCGATCGCGATCTGGCCGCCAGCGGATTCGCGCGATCCTTTGCCAAGGCGTTTGAAGAACTCGGGCTCAAGGCCTGCGTGGTAGACCGCACCTCAGCGGCGCGCCCGATCGAATGGTTCAACGCGCTGGAAGAAGTCCACGACATGGTTCTGTACGAGGCCGACTTCGAGGCGTCGCAATGGACACGTCACTGCCTGCGCCAGGCTGATCGGCTTGTCATGCTGGCGGACGCGACGCGCCCTTTGACCGAGATGCCTCCAGCACTCGACGCGGTGTCGGCCAACCCGCGCCGCGCTCCTATCGAACTGGCGCTCTATTGCCGGCGATCGCTATCGCCTTCACAAACGTTGGCCTTCCTCCAGCGTTTCGGCGTGACCCATCAGCACCACGTTCGAGAAGGCGTGCCGCGCGATTTGCGGCGACTCGCCCGGATGATCACCGGGCGCGCGATTGGAGTTGTCTTGTCGGGCGGCGGCGCGCGAGGCCTGGCGCACATCGGCGTGATTCACGCGCTGCGCGAGGCGGGTTTCGAATTGGATCTCTTCGGCGGCGCCAGCATGGGCTCGATCGTCGCGGCAGGCGCCGCGATCGAATGGAATGATGAAGAGCTGCGGACTCACATGCGCGAGGCATTCTTCGACGATAACCCTGTTAGCGACTACACGGTTCCGCTGATTTCGCTGGTACGCGGCCGCAAGACTTCCAATTTCCTGCGCACCCACTTTGGCAACCGCCAGATAGAGGACGTGCCGTGTCCATACTTCTGCGTATCGGCAAATCTAACCACCGGCCAGTTGAAGATTCATCGAACCGGTCCGCTGTGGCTGGCGACGCGGGCAAGCGTCGCGATCCCCGGCGTGCTGCCGCCCGTAATCGACGGCTCCGACATCCTGGTTGACGGTGGGACTCTGAACAATCTGCCGATCGACGTGATGAGCTACATGCAGCGTGGTCCAATCGTTGCGGTCGATGTCTCAAGAGACTGGGCATTCAAGGCCACCATCGACGATATAGATCAGCGGCCGCTCCGGGAGCTTCTCACTCACGCGCGAAAGGGTACGCCCAACATCATCAATATCCTGATGGCCGCCGGAGCAATGAGCAGTTATGCGCAGGTGAGGGCTCTGCGCAACCACGTCGATCTGCTGATCGAGCCGCCGCTGGGAGAGATCAACATGCTCGACTGGAAAGCGTTCCACAAAACGGTCGATGCCGGGTATCGGCATGCAATGGAGATATTGGAAAAGAGAAAGGGCGTGCTCCTCCCAGCTTAGCATCAATGCCATCAAAGTGAATCTGCAATGGCACAGGCAGACTTCGCAGTCCCGGGATAATGGGTCGTCTCTGGAAAGCAATCTCCGGCTTGTATCAGCGAACGCGGGAGCGAGAGCGTTGACGGGGGTCCCGGCCTAATAGACAGCGACGCGTTTCTTTCCGTCTTTCAGTTTTAGCTTCCGGAACTCGGGTTCGACTCGAGCATACAGGGCACCATCCCGATCCTCCACGGAGAGGATCGAGCTCGATTCAGAACTATGAGGAGAGAATCACACTACCCGCCGCGCGATTGTCTGAATTGACTGATTAATTTCGAGTTGGACTTTGGCGCGTTCGGAGCTTCTAATACAGTGCCGTCGACCTGAAATGACGCTCATCGGAGGAATTGTAAAATGGCATCAACGGATTTGAGGAATCTGGGTCGGTCGGGGCTACGCGTGTCACCGCTGTGCCTGGGCGCGATGAACTTCGGCAACGAGCAGTTTGGCTGCGACGAGAAGGCGTCAATTCCGATAATTGATGCGTACCTTGACGCTGGACACAACTTTATCGACACCGCGAACGTGTACTCTGGCACAAAATCGGAAACAATCGTCGGCAAGGCGGTGAAGAACCGGCGCGATGCTGTCGTCATCGCAACCAAGGCGTCGTCACCGCTTGGACCAGGTGCGTTTGATTCAGGATCAAGTCGCAAGCACCTCATGAAGGCATGCGAGGACAGTCTGCGCAGACTCGACACCGATTACATCGATCTCTATCAGATGCATCGATACGACGAGAACACTCCGGTCGAGGAAACACTCAGCACGCTCAACGATCTGGTCCGCCAGGGGAAGGTGCGTTACATCGGCGTGTCCAACTGGACCGCGTCGCAAATCGTCGAAGCCTGCTCGATCATCGTTGCGAATGGTTGGGAGCCGCTGGTCAGCATGCAGCCGCAGTACAGCATTCTGAGCCGCGACATCGAGGTCGAGATCCTGCCCGCCTGCCGGAAGTTCGGACTGGGCGTGATTCCCTGGAGTCCGCTGGCTGGCGGCATGCTCACCGGCAAGTACAGGGCCGGCGAGGAACCGCAGCAGGGCACGCGATTCGCCGCCCCGGGACCGTTTCAGCGCATTTGGCGCACGCGCGCGCTCAACGAGCGCAATCATGCCATCGTTTCGTTGGTGCTCGAGGAAGCCGCCAAGCTCGAGGTTTCGCCGATCGCACTGGCACTCGCGTGGAACTTGGCGCGTCCGGGAATCGTCTCGCCGATCATTGGGCCGAAGTCCGAACGACAATTGAAGGATAACCTGGCTGCGCTCGACGTGGTGTTACCCAAAGAGACGGTTGAGCGGATAGACGAGGCCAGCGAACCGTATCTGCCGTATCCACATGACTTCATGCGGATGGCACGGCAGCTTACTGCGATGATGGTCCAGCAGAACTCGTCGGCGAAGAGTTAGCCGAACACTGGAGTACATTTCGACGATCCGTCGTATGCGTTGAGCCTACGTTGCGGTCCTCTTTTCGCTCGACCACGCAGTCGACATGAGAAAGTCGGGATTGGTCGCCGAGTTGGGCCGCGACGTTTTCGATTTCGGTGGGCAGAGCGTCCCATGGCTGGTTGGAAGAGTTCGAGTTTTCGGTGCTATAGGATTCGAAGCGGGAGGCTTTCACATGGCCGACTATAAAATTGAAGGTGAAATCGACAAGCGCTTCGAGGGTGTACGCAAAGCGTTTGCGGAGAATCTGGAAAAACGCGGAGAACTCGGCGCCGCCTGCTCAATCGTTCTCGACGGCAAGCCGGTCGTCGATATCTGGGGCGGTCATGCCGACAAGTTGAAGACCAAACCATGGCAGCGCGACACGTTGGTCAACGTCTACTCTACGACCAAAGGTCTCACGGCGACCTGCGCCCATCGTTTGATCGATCAGGGCAAGCTCGATCCCGATGAGCCGGTTTCGAAGTACTGGCCCGAGTTCGCACAGGCCGGCAAGAAGGATCTGCCGGTGCGCTACATCCTGAGCCATCGCGCGGGCCTGCCCGGGATCACCAAGCCACTGAAGGATGAGGACATCTATAACTGGGACACAATGGCTTCCGCACTGGCCGAGCAGACGCCGTTTTGGCAACCCGGCACCAAGCACGGATACCATGCGATCACTATTGGATGGCTGGTGGGAGAGGTTATTCGGCGCATTAGCGGTAAGGGCCTCGGCACTTATTTCCGTACCGAGATTGCCGAGCCGCTGGGACTCGACGCGCATATCGGTCTTGACGCGAAACATGATCCGCGGGTGACCGACATCCTGCCGGCGCCGCCGCCGGAACCCGGCATGCCAAATCTGTTTGAGGAAGCGCAGAAGGATCCCAAGGGAGCGACTTACGCGGCGTTCATGAATCCTCCCGTCCTGACCAAGCCGAACGTGCCCAACTCGCGCGCCTGGCGCGGCGCGGAAATCGGCGGTGCCAATGCGCATACGACGGCGCGCTCGCTGGCGCGTATGTACGGCGCCCTCGCGCGCGGCGGCGAGGTCGATGGCTATCGCATCGTGCGGCCGGAATCGATCGAGCGCTTCTGGGCTGAGCAATCGTTCGGTCCCGACCAGACCCTGATGCAAATGCCGACGCGCTTCTCGATGGGCTTCATGCTGTCGCAGCCTGGGATGGGCTTCGGTCCCAACATCAAGGCGTTCGGGCACCCGGGCGCGGGCGGCTCGCTGGGATTCGCCGATCCGATCAAGAAAGTTGGCTTCGGTTACACCATGAACCAGATGGCGAATGGTTTGCTGATCGATGCGCGCGCGGCGGCTCTATTCGACGCATTCTACGCCGCACTATAGGCCTCACCCCGAACTTCTCTCTCCGCAGAAGAGGGGAACCGAAGGGGAAACATTTGTTGCACAGTTTTTTGCTGTGTCTTGAATGACGCCACTAACTCCGTGGAACGAAAAATGGAGGATCGAGCATGCCCGGATATGAAGAATTGCTAACGGAACTCGCAGATCGCGAGGCTATCCGCGACCTGCCGGTGCGCTATTGCGATTGCGTGTGGCAGAACGCCCTCGACGTGATGATCGATCTGTTCGCCAAGGACGGGCAGTTCGTTTCCAAGGGTCGCAAGCGCGAGTTCATCAGCAAAGGCCACGCGGAGCTGCGTAAGATGTATGCGGGCGCGCTCGACGAGGTCAATCCGCGCCCCTACATCCACAATCACGTGGTCGATTTGAAAAGCAAGACCACCGCGAGCGGGCGATGCTACGTCGAGCTGCGCAGCGCGAAGAAGAATTTCGAATGGATCGGTACCGGCTTCTATGACGACGAATATGTGAAGGTTGACGGCAAGTGGAAATTCGCCTCGCGCAAGTTCACCAGCTTCGCGATGCAACAGCGAGAGGAATAACTGACATGGCAGGAATCCTGGAAGGAAAAGTCGCGCTCATCACCGGCGCGGGTTCGGGTATCGGTCGCGCCACTTCGAAAATCTTCGCGCGCGAGGGCGCCAAGCTCGTGCTCGCCGACGTTGTCGAAGACGGCGGCAAGCAAACCCTCGCGATGCTCGCCGACACTGGACATCACGACGCCATCTTCATCAAGGCCGATGTTTCGAAGACCGAGGATGTCGAAGCGGCGATCGCGAAAGCCGTCGCGACCTACGGACAGCTCGATTGCGCGTTCAACAATGCAGGCATCGAGGGCAAAAACGGCCTCACTCACGAGTGCGAGCGCGACAACTGGGACCGCGTCCTGGCGATCAACTTGACCGGCGTGTGGTTGTGCATGAAGGCCGAGCTCGCGCAGATGCTCAAGCAAGGCAAGGGCGGCGCGATCGTCAATACGTCGTCGGGCGCGGGACTGGCCGGAGTCCGCGGAATGCCGGCCTACGTGGCGGCGAAGCATGGGGTCGCGGGACTGACGCGCGCAGCCGCGATCGAATACGGCAAGCATGGCATCCGCGTCAACGCCGTATGCCCCGGTCCCATTCGTACTCCGATGATGGATCGCTTGCTCGGCAAGCGGCCCGAGGCCGAGGAGCGTTTCGCGCGTGGCGGCCCGCTGCGGCGTCTCGGCGAGCCCTCGGAAATCGGCGAGACAGTCGCGTGGCTGTGCTCGGATCACGCATCGTACGTGACGGGCCTGCCGATGCCGGTAGATGGCGGCTTCATGGCGCAATGACTGAGATCGAGTGACTCGAGCGTTGATCGCGAGAGCGCGCGCAAGCCAGCCTCGGACCTTGGGAAACTTGCGTCGGGGACGCAAGCGTTCAACTACGATCATCATTGCGCCAAAGCACGAAAAACATAATCTAAGCCGTCTGAAGTGTCGTCGAGGTTCTTCCCTGGCGCCAGCCGCCGTGTAGAGGGAACCTTAAGGAGCGATCATAAGGAAGTTAAGAAGACATGCAGCGACATAGCACCAGCGCCGCACTTGTCAACGCTGCATACGCGGGCTCTCCAACGAACGATCGCGACTTCGTCGGCGCCTGTCACTCGGTCCCGTCTGTATTCTTGGGCGGCGCATTTGTCACCGGCTGCTCTCCGTTTCCGAATCTTAGCCAGCCAAGCCGCTCAGCTTTAACGGTTGTCTATGATCGAGTGTCGGCCGGATCCTTCGGCGCCGCTGGCGCCATAGGATCGATCCTGAAGGGAATCTCGAAAGCGACCGACTGCGGAATCTTGCATATCTGCTCGCTGCATTCCTGAAACCCGAGCGTGCCCTTTAGCTTGTAGTCGCCAGGCTTCAATCCGGAACGGACGAGGATCGTTCCTTTGGCCCGGAAGTCGCCCGCGTAGACCGGCAGGGTCTCGCCAAGTTCGGGGAAAGCGACTTTCTGTGGATCGGGATATTCGAACGACTGCTGCGCGACGCAGTCGCTGTCAAACACAATCGTCGTCGCCGTATAGTTCGCCGGAAGCGGCTGCCCGTAAATGTGCCATCCCTTGGCAATTGAGAAGTCTGCGGCGACCCCGATCTCCTGCCCGGCTACCGCGTGATCCATCGAAGGAGTGATCACTATTCGAATGTCTCCGGCGGTTAACGATACAGATTTGCCACTCGGGTCCGCACCGAGTCCATTAACCAGAATTTCCGACGAGGCCACCCTCGTCTGATAATCGGGCAGAAAATACTTGGCCTGAATTACGCCATCGGGAGAGATAAGGTAATCGCCCGGGAACGGAATACCGTAGAACGGATGATCCTTTGGAATATTCGAATTGAGGATTCCGAACTCGCGAATG
>Ga0210393_10001504_pt1 | contig 19429 bp, 20 predicted proteins | sample IncBWC27OmetaG_FD_160068 | JGI IMG/M metagenome (GOLD analysis project Ga0210393, IMG submission 160068) | Forest soil microbial communities from Barre Woods Harvard Forest LTER site, Petersham, Massachusetts, United States - Inc-BW-C-27-O ... | reverse complement strand
CCGGCAGTACGTCAAGCGCGCAGTCGACGAGGACAAGGGCTGGCTGTGCATCGGCGACATCATATCCTCCGAGCGCGAGCGCGCAGAGGGCCTCGCCACCGCGAGGAGTGGTGTAGGCGGGGACGAGCGCCCAGACAGCGACAGCGTGAGCCCACACGAGGGGATTGCGAACAAGTTGCGCGAGCGCCGTGCTGCGGAGCTGCGCCGGTGGGGAGCGCCGGACGGCGGCGCGACGGCCGAGCAACTTGCGCTGGCCGAGGCGTGCGCGGAGGCGGCGAGCGCGCCGGAGTGCGTTGTGCCGGTTCTGTCCCTTGCGTACAGGCGCTTTCGCACCGAGGTGCTCGAGCCGCTGCTCGCCGTGCCCAAGGCGAAAGGCGAGGGCAAGAAGAAGAAAAAGAAGGGGACGCGTGGGAGAGGCGGCCCCGTCAACACGATGACGGCGGTCGTCGTCCCTGTCGCGGAGGCCGACAAGGCTGCCTTGGGTCCCAGAGGCCGGCTTGCTCGCTCGGTGAAGGAGTTTCTCGAGTCGAAGGGAGGGGACGAGGAAGAAAAGAACAGGTTCGCATGCGAGATGGCTGACATGTTGATGCGCGTGGGGGTTCGCCAAGAACATCCTCTTCGAAGGAAGCTGGGAAAGTATTGTATGGCTGTAACATGACACTGGTCACTGGTCTCGCGTGGTGGAAAATAGCGGCATTGGCGCCGCCTGCACAAGTCATCCTTTGGAGCGAGACAGTATCGCCTGGTTCCTTAGGCCATGTGGAAGTCCTCGATTCGGGGAAAAATCCTTTTTTCGCTGAAGATTTAGGCACCCCACTGAGTCGCTCGGTGTGGAAAATGAGGAATTAACAGTTGTTTCCTGTCTGTATCCCGGATGCCAATACGAAATTAAGTACATACTAAGCATCGCCTGCACCGTTCTGACCTTCCGGCTGAGTCCCCGCCTCCGAACCTATGTTAAGCAACGCGTTCATATCTATCATTCCCATGTCGGAAGTGTTCATCATTGACTCGAACTTGGTAAAGTCGAGGTTGTCCACTTCGTCCATAGCCATGTCGAAAGGTAGCGCTGTAACACTAGCCTGGGTAACCCCTTCGAAAGCCTCGAGCAGAGACGGCGGCGATGACACAGTGGCCCCAGCGGTTGTCGCTGTATTGTTAAATGGGTTTGCGGAGGGAATGTCGTTAGTAGGTTCGTCGCCGAACAGGTCAATATCCATCCCCTCCAGCTCCAGGTCGAGTTCGATGGGTCGATCGGCGGAGCTTCCGAGTGACGGATCGAGGCCAACGTGAGCTGTTGTCGTGCCCTCTTCTGGCAACATAGTCAAATCTATGTCTACGGTTCGTGTTGACATCTCTGAGGCCGCCAACGCGGCCATGAAATCTGGGGGGAATTCACTTGAGGCGGTTGTTCGGCCAGACTTCGGGGCCAATGTGACGGGCGAGGGAAGGCCGCCGCCCAGACCTTGTACGAATTCTCCAGGATTGATACGCAGCGCATCTGGAGACAAATCGAGTTTGGGCGGAACCTGTGGGCGACTGAGCGAGGACAATGATATCGTAGATTGACGACGCGCTGCCGAGAAAGAGCTTGCCCCAGGGACCAACTTTTGAGTCCCGGGTGCTGATGGACCGGAAATGTCCATAGGAACCACAGAGGGAGTACCCGTGCTGGGGTTATTGGCTTCTGCAACGACCTCTGGCCGCGGAGGAGGTAAGTTCCTCAGAGCCTCTGCCTCTCTTTCTGCCTGTTCCCTGGCCTTGGCGAGGTCGAGGTCTCGCTGAAGCACGGCGATGGCGCGTGACTAGAATACAATTTAACCTCTGCGGGGTAGCAATCAGGGAGTGTTGCCTGTACCAGTTGTGCCTCCATGAGGTCGCAGATCTGATCGTACTTCTCGATTTCGCGACACAAGGCATCGGTGAGAGCGTGGGGAGGACGTGTGGCGAAATTGTTGATGTCACTGCGAACAAAGGCGTTGGCTTTTTGACGGCCAGGTTTATCTGGTCGACTCGAACTTACAGTCTCTTGGTATCAGCAAAGAACGCATGGACCTGGCTCGTCTTCACTGCAGCATTCTGATGGTTTCACATTAAACACGACAACACATCAAACGCAATGCCAGTAGAATTCCGCACTCGAAGGCAAATTGCTAGCGCGTCTAGCTCCGGCTCAAGGATAGCTTTCGGGGGAGATGGGTCGGGAGGTGGTAACATGGCGCCTTCCTTGGAAGTGGTGACTGCTCCTGTCGAGTTGGACGTGGATGATTTGGCCGCAGACGACATTGTTGCCACGGGAGGGACGGTTGAAGGAGGCTTTGGGGACGTTGTTGACCCGTTAACGGATGGCTTACGGATGATACGCGCTTTAGGGGGCATCGTTATGGCATGAGTTACCCACTGTAGTGCAAGTGCCAGTGTATGAGGAAAGAGAGTGGCCGTCAGCCGTGGCTAGGCCGGAACCCGTTCGGCTTGGAGCTGCCTTGCTCATCGACAACGCGTTTTCCTCTCAACACACCGTGTGTATGCTTCTAACTCGGTCCCCTCATTCACTCTGGGGCCAACTTCCTTCCTGACGCCCTTTTCCGCGGCGCGATGGACGTTGACTCTTACAATCGTGTTCAAATTGAGCGAAACGGGACGGCGAGTAATTCAGATAGCTATTTAACACCTGTTGAGTACCGAGTCACTATGTATGTTTAAATACACGCTCAAATGAGTTCGTAGATGCGCCAGCATCTGCTTAGACACATCACTCACATTCATGTCCGGAACTTCACACCGTTTCCAGGCCGCGACGCCTTTGCCTCTGCCCTAACCCAGCCGTCCGAGCAATCACAATTTACGGCGTACGGATGTTTCTCTGATGACCTGGATGTCGCCCTTGCTCGAAAGAGGTCTCGGAGGTTGTCATCCGCATCTATCGTAACTGTGAAGAGCCAGGGACTTGAAGATCACACCAATGAGGACTCACACACAGCTGGCTCGGCGCTGTTCGGAGAGCAGAGGACCAGAAAACGCACAATATCGCGGGTTAGCGCACGGGAATTCCCTACGAGCGTGGGCTCAGGAAGCCATCCACCTCTCTCTGGTACCGGGACGGCCTCGAAGACAAACCGCCCTCGAACGCTATCTTCTATGTCGTCCACCTCAGGGAAGGGAACGGCCCCTACGGTCACCCTGTGGCAAAGTTATACACAGAGGGGATTGGAGAAAGTTTTGCGACCACGTCTGGTGGAGACATTCATCACTATCGACGTCCCAAGCTCTCCCACACAGTCCAGTCCTCAGGCGAAACCATCAACGCTAGCTTCTCGCCCTTCGTCCCGTGATCGCCGCTCTAGTCCTAGAGCAGGTCCTGCATCGAAGAACAGGCTTCCCTTTCCCCAAAACTCGCCGACGAGGTCTACCTTGAGTTCCAGAGAAGAACAACCCGCGAAGCGCCACTCCAGGACAGGCACCACTATGTCTACCGATAGCCTTGCACCAACGCCCGCCTCTCCAAACCGCAGAGGCCTGACGAGCCCCACAAAGCCCAACGGCAACACTTCCAAGTCAGCATCACTTGCATCGCAAGTGAAGGCAGATCCTGAAACCCGGACTGTGCCAAATTTCATCTCTGCGATTCACAGACCTTCGACAAACCCACATTTCACACTGGATGTCAACGAATTCTCCCAATGGACAGATCTTTCGGCCACCCACGTGACCGTGCAGCTTTGGGCAAAACTGTGCCCGGACCCACCAAATGACAATGACAAAGGGAAGGAGAAGATATCTGATGACGTAGATACCTGGGACCCGCAGTGGAGGGTGACCGGAAAGTGGGATATATGCTTGAATGACCTTGTTCCATTGCCAGACGAGGTGTGTGTTCTTGTAATTCTGGCGACAGCTTTTTAAGGAAAGGAGAACCACAGATGTCTGCTCAACCATCTAGTCTTCTATCAAATACGCTACTCCTCACACTTTCGCCACCAGGCGAGACGTTCTACTTGTCAGTTCCTCGATCATCAGGGCCTACTAGATCACCGTCTCCCGCAAGTGGTTATAACTCCGATCCCGAAGTTCATACGTCCGGAAATTCTCTCACTACCAGATCTGCTCTGCCACGTCGCAAGGATGTCTCTTTATCCAGAACCAAAATCCGTCAATCGCGAGCTCAATATGCCGCAAGTTCAACCTGGGAAGACCTCGTGAGGTAAGGACCAAACAAGTCAACTCAGCGTTGAGGCGTTGCTGATATGTGGAGCCGTTTAGGCTGGTTAACCTACAGTGCTCGGTCTCCGATATGCGACAGTCGCTATCCAAAGTGATTGACAATCTCAACGCAGGATTTGCCCCTTTCGACGTCAACTGGTTGGTACGTGGAAGTTATGCCAGGTCGAGACTGTTGGTTCTCAACTTCCCTTGTGGTGCTTGGCCCTTCGTTTACAGATCCGGGAGGTCTATGAGCGAGAAGCGAAAGTAGCCTACTGGCGGGCCGCGGAAGCCCAGGTGCGAGTTGAGGCAGAGGGCTGTGAGTTTTATAGCACATGATCATCACGGTCATGGGTCCTCAGGTCCCTCTCAGTGTCAGGGCGCATCCGTGATCGAAGGGAGGCACTAAATCGCCGTCGGGAGGCATTATCTTTGGCGACGTCCATGATTAGTCAAGACGTTGCTGCTGAGGCCATTACAGAACAAGAGTTGTCACGCGAGAGGTGTGCAAAGTCTTATGTTGACGTTACGTCGTTCATTGACAACTGTCCACAGAGAGTCGGCCATGGCACTTCAGCATCGTATCCTGCCCGTTCGGGCTTCCCTAATCACGACTCTGGCATCTCTCTTCCCCATCGACCTGATTTCTGGCTCCGATCTCTTATTCAGCATTCTTAATGTGCCGTTGCCTATACCGCTAAGTGCCACGGATCCTGCGCCACCTTTATCGTTGGCCGCGTACAAAGAAGTGAACGAGGAAAGCGTCGCTACTGCACTAGCGTATGCTGCTTTCGTTGTCCAACTGCTTGCTGTATACCTGGACAAGATGCTTGTTTATCCAATTACCTTTTGCGGAAGCAGGAGTATGATCCGGGACGGCATCTCCGCCATGGTGGGCCCAAGAATGTGCGTGCTCGGTTCGGAAATGTGTACGGTGATTGACTTTTAGTGTAGGTTCCCTTTATTTTCCAGAGGCGTGGACACATACCGGTTCGAGTATGGAGTGTTCTTACTAAACAAGAACATTGAGATGGTATGCTTTCCCCTTTTTCGACCGTTTTGGTAAGTAGAAGCTAACTACCATTGATGTTGATGACAGCTCATGTCCGATCGCAATCTGCGCGCCTTGGACATGCGACACACTCTTCCCAACCTCAAAAATTTGTTATTGACGCTCTCAGATGAAGAAGGCGCACAGCCCAGTGTTGTCAGCTGAAACGCCTATGCCGCTAGCCTCGACTCGGGGCCCGCTGCAAGATCGGCTAGTTGGTGTACTCAGCTCTCTGACAAATGGTCTGGGGCATTTTTCATTTAGAAATAAATTCACCCATGACACCTTGCAAGCTGCTGGTGCAAGTGGTGATGATGAGATACCAATCACGTAATTATAGGTGGACAATTTATGGAACCACTTTATTACATTAGTTTAATGATATCTGGTATTTTGACATCCTTTGCAAAGTGCTATCATTGGCAGAAAATGATAATGTCCTTTATGTTTTAGATGAAATGACTGGACAGCTTCAACAAAGTGGGATTGTATTCCCTGCACTTATTAGAGCAATAAGTTACATGTGGTTGCTCTAGACTCATAGATCTCATTAGGCCTATAGTATGTCCTTAGTATCATGCAGTGTATAAACAGAATGATGCAAGTCAATGGCAAGTTGTTACTCATTGAGAGGGCTTCAAAGTGAAATGCACTACACAGATCTGACTGCAAGGGCTATTTAGAAGCCATTCAAGATTTACCAGTCCCCTTTCCGGAATTCCAGCAGACCTCTCCGTAAGCAGATAGAACAGAGACTGCAGTGCGGTGCCGCCCTGGTCTCCAGAGTCGGGTGGTTAAGCCGGTTAAGGATTGGTGGTTGCAATATTACAGTAATCTGCGTGTCGCCGTGCTTGTTAGAATGCCGTGCCATGACCATATTGCCGGGTGCACGCGCTCCGATCAGATGCTACGATGCATTTGTGAAAGGGTTGTGTGAATTACGGTGTGAAGTTGCTTGTGTGGTCTATTCACACTAGTATTAAAGGTGTCCATGTATTTATTGGGTGGATGAATGGAGGATGGGTGGGTGAACCAAGTAACAATAGGCATTGCATCGCACAGAGAAGGGAGGGGCGTGTCCGGTGAGTGGCGAGAGGCGAGAGGCTGGGTACATTTAGAGCTTACATAAAGGAGTGTTCCTGGGAGCGGCTACTTAGGGCCGCGTGAGGGATCGAGCCGGGGCCCCCAATGTGTCATGTCGCTCATCGTACTAATGCTAACCGGAGCGGGATAAGGAAAGTGCCTGGTCAAATGGGGCCTCGCGGCAATGACAATTCAAAGTGAAATAGACGATACAGTACGTCTGTGTCTTCGTAACCGACATCGAATGGCCCTCAAGGGTACAGCAGAACTGTCTTGGTACGCTGGAGAGCGCACCTACCTAATCTTCGAAGCTCGAAACTAGTGTACTGTACGCATACACTCTTGTCTCATGCGAAACTGAGGCCAGGAAAGACGTTGGTATCATGCCTACGCATCCTTTGGGGAGCGGGAGCAAAGCGGGGACTATCAAGTAATCATTAAGCGATAAACCGGTAGGGACGGGGGCGCATGAAAGAACGGGAAAAGGGTCTAGCCAAGGAACAATTGGAATGGGTAGCTAGCCGCGGGATAGGAAAAAGAGTAAGCTGTGAACACGTTGCAGGCGGGAATGGGAGGGAGACGGGAGAATGAATGAGAGCTAAAGTCAAAAGAGTGCGGTGCGATGGCAAAAAAAAACGAGGGTGGGTTGTGACGAGACGAGTGTCACCGCGCCGCGCGCTACAAGCGAAGCAAAGCACCCCCCTTCCCCCCATTTATATAATAAATATTTCCACTCCACCTTGCCTCACTCCTCTCACCTCGTCGTGTCGGTCTCTGCACCAATTGCAGTGAGCGTCCTTCTCCTTATCCTCTCCCTGCCCTTGCTCACTGTTCTTGAGAAGCCCATCAGTGTACCATCAGTCCTTTTTAGACGGGCTCAAATTTCCTCTCAGGTACGCATCAAACGCCCCCAGCGGACTCCTCCCTCATTTTCTCTTCTGTACAGCCATCTTTACCTTTTTGTGCAATTAGGCCTTTCGCTTTCTCTTCCCCCTCTATCTCTCCTCCGTCACTCTCTGCTTCAAATTTTCGTCCGGAACCTAAACCTTCGAAAAAAAAACGTCACTCTTAATACTTTTTATTCGCCATGGCCGCTAGCCTTCAACCGTCTACTTCCTCTACTGATACACGCCCCACCGCCGATGAGCTGAAGCAGAGTCCACCTGCATTTTTGGACTTGGCTGATTCTGTAAGCTCTTCACATTGCGCACCGTGTTACCCGTCATCTCCTCTAATACAAAAGTTTTCAGACGGCGAGGCTGGGCTCTAATATGCCTGAACTGTCAGCTGTGAGTATTGCTCTTTCGCTTCATGTATGAAAGTTTGAATCGTTCTATCTTAGCGTGTCGAACTCAAACGCATCGAGCACGAGAGGCAGCGCGCTTTGCATCGTAAACTGTTTGAAGAACAGATGCGTATGTTGGAGCAGCAGCAGGCCCAGGAGTTACTAAGCATTCCCGAGAGTAACGGCAACGGCCTCCAGCATATGGCTGCTTCCGCACCTACCACACCTCCTCGCGTTAATGCCCTCCTTCCTGGTGGTCCCGAGAAATCGCCCACTCTTCGCACGGGCTTCTCTCGGATGGGGCTGGATACCGACGTCCTCTCGAGGGCCGTTGGTTCCGTTGCGGATAAGCGCAAATCCGTAACCTATGCTACAGCGACGCGTTCTCCGGAAATCCCTTCGAATACCCCCCATGGCAACAATGGTTCTGGCCAAAGTTACGGTCGAGCTGGGGCCAAAAGCATGCCTGCCAGCCGTCGTACGTCAGCCAGCAGCCACGACGAAGAGCTTGCCGGTCACCTTCAAGGCCTCTCCATTGCTGGTGAAGCCCTCCCGCAGGTAGCCAATCAAGATCAGGTAACGCTACAAAAGAATGGCGGCGTGCACGACGAGGATGGACTACACTATGGCACTTATAATGCTGGTATGATGTTGGACGAGCAACTTGACGAGGAAATGCACAGTAAATATCTTTACCAACACGATTGACGACATTCTCATCTATTCTCAGACGCTATTCTCAAGCTGCCCACATCTGATGATGACAAGTTCCAAGCTTCTCACTTTCAGAAGGTGCGTACTACCTTTGCCGTATTTGGTCATCGTCGGTGATACCCGTCTCCTCAGTTGTCCGCGTCGTCCGCTGCTTTGGATTTGGCTGCCCTATCCCAAGCTCCTTTGCGCAGCGCAGTGGTCGCTCGTTCAGGTGATGCACAGAAGCCGTCCGAATGGCCCCAGTTTTCGGAGTCTCCTCGCCCGGACTCATTTTTACGAGAGGGCCGTCGCGTGTCCACAAACCCTATTCTGAGTATCAATGACTTGTCCGTTAACAGTAAGCTCGGCGGAACGGTCTCCGCTTCCGCAACTCCGCACCTTCCCTCTCATGGTCAAGCACTTACTGCACATATCCAAACACCTGGTTCGCGTCGCGGATCCCCTCTTGCACTCTCTGATGGGATGTCAATCACCACGCGCTCTGTTCCTGCTACTCCCTTGACTGGGATTTCCACCACTATTCCACCCCATTTGACCCAAACACCTGGTACACCGATTTCTCCGGAGGCGCAGAACCTTGGCGCGCGTCTAACGCCTCAAGGGACGCATCAACTCGGAGATAGTCCCTTGAGTGGCGATCTGCAGTCTTCGCTCTCAAGGTTGTCTGGTCATGGTCAATATGATAATTTTGAGGCCGGCTATGATGACCCCCTTCATGTGAGTGTTTACTCACCCAGTTGCTTCTTCACTTAACGTGAACATGTTTTATCACAGCCTTACGGCGGTGATGCTGCTGTGTATGGTCTGAATAATGGTGTCGGCAACGCGCTTGATGATCGTCGCTTTAACTCATATGGCAACGGCAACGGCCTCGCTAGCACTGGTTCTACGGCCCTATACCACCATCACGGTTCCCGCTATGGATTGGGAATTGGTGGTCGTGTTGCTAATGATGGCAAGATGAACGGGTTACATGGTCCCAAACACAGGCGTGGGGATGTCGACCGGGAATGTGGGCGTCCAGTTCTGATTATCACTTGTCTCATTCGGCTGACGTTCTGGTTAGTTAATCGCTTCGCTGGCACCCGTCTTGAGGACTTAACTGGAGAGATTTCGAGCCTCTGCAAAGATCAGCATGGTTGCCGGTATCTGCAAAAGAAACTGGAGGAAGGGGTTCCGGAACACCGTGACATGATTTTCCGCGAGACCTTCGGCCACTTCGCAGATCTCATGACTGGTGAGCGCTCTAATCACTTTGCAGACGGACTTTCGCTGATATTTTTCCCAGATCCGTTCGGCAATTACCTTTGTCAGAAGCTATTGGAATATTCCACGGATGAGCAGCGAAACATTATTTGCGAATCCGTCGCACAAGACCTTGTTAATATTTCTCTCAACATGCACGGGACGCGGGCAGTTCAAAAAATGATTGACTTCCTATCTACACGGCGACAGGCAAGTATGATTTATAATCGTTTTTCCTCCTGTCCACTGACAGGGTGGCGGTTGGACGCAGACTGATCATAGATACCATGGCCAGATTCATTCAATCATTGTTGCGCTTAGCTTGCACGTTGTTGTGCTCATCAAAGATCTGAACGGTAATCATGTCATCCAGAAGTGCTTGAATAAATTGGCGCCGGAAGATAATCAGGTGAATTACCCGTTGTGGAATTTAATTATATGCTAAAGTCAGGCCCTAGTTCATATACAACGCAGTTGCCGCGAACTGCGTCGAGGTCGCCACTCACCGCCACGGCTGTTGTGTTCTTCAGCGATGTATCGATCACGCCTCCGATCATCAACGCATCCAGCTCGTGAATGAGATCACATACAACGCGTTGACGCTGGTTCAGGATCCTTACGGCAACTATGTAAGTTTGTCCTTTCCACACGGAAAGGACTCGCCACCTGATGTGTCCGTTTCATAAGGTTGTCCAATACATCCTTGACCTCAACGACAACAGGTTCAGCGATGCCGTTATTCGTCAGTTCATTGGCAACGTCTGCGCGCTTTCCGTCCAAAAGTTCAGCTCCAATGTTATCGAGAAGGTAGCTTGGTTCTGTTATATCCTTGTACTCTATTCATACGTGATGGTTGCCAAGTGTATTCGGGTTGCAGAGCATAACACGCGAAAAATTCTCATCGAAGAACTCCTCAACCGCACGAGGCTCGAAAAGTTGCTTCGCGATTCTTATGGCAATTACTGCGTACAGGTCAGGCGGACATCATCTTTCTGTCATGAGCTCCATTACTTACATTTATAATGATAAGACTGCCCTCGATTACGCGGAGCCTGGCCAACGTGCTCTGCTTGTGGATGGCATTAGGCCTGTGCTGCCGTTGATTCGCAACACCCCGTACGGCAAGCGCATTCAGAACAAGCTGCAGCGTGAGCAGCAACACTTGGATCATTTTGGTGGCTTCCACAGCCAGCAGGCTCTCGCTGTGAATATGGCCAACCATGGTGCCAGTCGCCACCTTCCAGGGGACCCGTTGGTGGGAGTATACTCAGCCCAAAACGGGCTGTACTCTGCAAGCTTACCAAATCAGAGCCAACCAGCCCTCTCCCAAGCCGGTCTTCGCGCACCCATCCACGGTCTCCAGCCCCATGCGCTCGACGGTTACGTTCTTCAAAGCAATGCCGGTCATGCCCCTCACCAAGGCGCATTCTCAGCGTTCAATGGCGTGGGTTCTTCATTCCCTGGTGTTGGCGTCGCAAATGGCCTGGCCGACCCGTACCAACGTAGCTCTTTCGGCTACACGATGTAAACTACGCTCTGCGCTGGTGAAATGGCTTGCCGCTCGGAAGTCCATGCAACAAATGATTCATCAACACCACCTTATACCCTATAGTATTCTTGTCAAGGACCCCCCCATATGTTCATTACGCTGTCCCGCGGCAACACATTGGCGATCGGGAATCACTCATATGGCATACCACACCAGGCGCATTTGTATTTCAAACCCGCATTCATCGTCGCTTCATTCCTGTGTCTTTGTTAAACACCCTTTCCCTGAACAGTTTTCTTGGTTCGCCACATTTGTACAGCGTCATCACCAAGTTTTGACCCCGTCTTTCGATCTCAGATTCATAACGCAGCTGTTTAATCGTACCCCGTCGCACACTATTTGTCTGTCATTGTGTAGTTATTCTGCTCAATCTCAAAGTCGTCTTGGTTTAAAGTGCGCGCGTGAGATTAACAATTATCGATAAGTTACCCCGTGAAGGGTGAACGAAGCGTAACCGTGTGGGATCCTTTGTACAAGTTTGACGTTTTCGCGGATCAAGTCCACCATATTGTGTCCCGCTCGCCACCATGACTTCCCGCTCATTTCCAAGTCGTCACAAAGCCCAGCAGGAAGAGGAAGATGCTGCTGCTCTCAAGCTCGGGCCAGGCACGTCCTGGGATGCATCTATCTGCCAAGTCTGATACTACGACTCATCGCATTCCTCGTCTCTAGAATTTAACAACGCCGGCTGTCTTCTGATCTCGGAGGTCAAGTACCTGCTCGAAAACCGGGACAAGGATGCACCAGACACCGTGTGCGTCGTTCGCCAGCCATACAATATTTTCGTTGACATTGATATTGATTACACTCCTCCTTCCTTCGTTCCGCCTTTTTCTCGCCTCTTTTAGGGTGTACAACAAGACCCTGGAATACGTAAAGACTTTTGCAAAGTTTAACACTACCGACTCGGCGTCGGCTGTCAGAGAGTAGGCTTCTTCGTATTTATCATCGGCGCCCGATACGATGCTCATGGCTCGTGATAGGATCTTGCGCAGGGAGCCGGAGCTGACGCAGTTTGAGACAGCACAAATTGCGAATCTGTGTCCTGCCGACGCGGAGGAGGCGAAGAGCATCATCCCCAGGTGCGCGTTCAAGGTCGTTGTTCGCCAATTGTCACTTATTTTCTCCCGTAGTCTCGTGAAAATTGAAGATGATAGACTTCAGGCTTTATTAGACGAGATTCAGGCTATGCGGAAGTTTCAGACATGAGGTGTATGAGGGTTCGATAACATATGTTTCTTTGTGCAAACCTCAGGGATTCTCGAGTATAATGTGTATGTTTTATCATGTGGTCTTTCTCTCAACGATGTGCTTTCAGTGGAGGATATTTGCGTAGCGAGTTGACGCGCTACTCGGCTCTTATCCATAGGTTGGTTTGTCCAACGCAAAAATACAAGCATGCCGTTCATCTTCAGCCCATTCACCAGTTGTGCGATGCATAAAGTCCATACCCATGAAGCAGTATCTGCGCCTGAGAATAGATCCCCAGTGCCATTTTGTCGTGTATCAGGTAGAAAGAAAAGTACATGCAATGTGAAGAGGAAAAGGCTGCTTCACCGGTTCTATGAATCGCCCAAACACATCAGTCAAACCGTAGCCAGAGGATACCGGCTGACGGGACATCACCTTCACAAACCCGATTGTGGCAGACTTTTCGCGGAAGCACTGGCGACACAAATCAAGGCCATACTTGCGGATGAGACCCGCCTGGTGAGCGCAAAGGCGACTGTAGACCCCGGAGCGGTGAGCATTGTTTCCACCCGGCCTTGACTTCGAGGTAAGGCACACGTACCATTGGCGGGATCCCTTTCCAAACTTGCGAGGGCGGGAAAACCAGACTGCGTCGTGGGTCATGTTTTGTGGAAGGCCGCTATGTACGCGTTGTATAAACAATGTCGTGCGGTGCTAGGAGAAAAAGAGGCGATACCTTGGTTTCGGTCAGTCGCTTGAAGTTCCTATTGGCTGTGTTGAGGCCGACAATTTGTGCGTCAGATGGATGATGAGCTGCCTTACATAAACTATACAGTGGCGAAAATTAGGGTTTCATTGACCACTGTAAACAGTACACAGTACAAACACACAAATGGTACCAACACAATAATGCTGTGAGAGAGAGAGGTACAGGCGAAAACCATTGACGAACACCACATGTCCAGAGATTAGAAAATAGTAAAACACATACACCGTACGAACCTTTATCGTCTGTCAAAAATACACGGACTTTACACAACTCGACGCTCGACGCAAAGATACTACGCTATTCAGAGACACTCCGGCTGACACTAGCACTAGCCAGCGAACTCGCTGTCAGCGGGGTCTCGGGGATGGACTCCGTTGCTGAGTGTTGTTCCTCCAGATACTGCTCACGCGTTGCTGTCGGTGGCGGCACAAAGTCTTGGGATCCGTCCGGTATTCCCTTGACTTCTCCTGATCTACTAGTGTCGGGGGTCTGTTCTTGCTTCCTAGGCTGCTCCGTTGCGTCCGTTGAGGTCTGTATTTTCAATGGGAGAGCCGGAGGGGTCGGTTGCATCGACGTGTTGAGCGCCGAAAGGTTCGCAGTCATGCGGGACGGCGACATGGGAGGGCAGCGCGCAGACGGATGAATGCTGCTTGTGGGTCGCAGAGGAAGTTGGGGAGTAAAGTCCGCGACTTGCGCCTCTCCAGATTGTGGCAGTGTAATTTTCGTGTGAGACGAGCCATAGCTGATGACGGGCACCGGTTCTCCGGCTGGGGCTGGGGGAAGAGGTGGGGAGGACTGAGGAAGGAGGTCATCAAACAGGGTTTGCGCATTCTCGATAAGATCCTCCATCACAGAGTCCTACTCGAATAAGCACCGGAAAACAAGGAGCGAAACGAAACACACCTTCGCCGGCTGCACACTGAGAAGATCGCCCTGCGGGACTTCGTCTTCGCCAAAGACGACCGGGCAAAACACGATTGCGAGGTTTTTGGCATCCATCTTGTTCTTGTCTGCGTGGGATGCAACGCGAGAGAGATGTTCCAAAAGTGCTTTCAGTGACGCTCTGTGGACGCCAGGTAATCGACGAATCTTCGATCGCAATACGACGAAACCGTTTGCAGTATGGTCGGCTAGATGATTCGACATTAAATTGGGCGTGAATTGGGCCGGAAAACTTCAAGTTCCTACCCATATCCTCGCTGTGTTGTATACGATCTTGCAAAGGGAATTTGAACAGAGGCTCTGGAAGCTCTCTGAGGTAGAGCTACGCGATGAGCAAAGGATGAGTTCGAGGGGCTTTTTAGGTATACGAGAGCTGACCTTGAGAAGTGAGGCAACCGAGTAGATGTCATCCGTAAAGGGGTTGAACGTAAATGCATTTTCGTTTCGTTCGAGTTTGTGTTGCAACTACATGTGTATTCGCATCAGCTGGGCCGAATTTTGAGAGCACTTCCCACCGACCTCTTGCACGTTCGCATGGCGGCCAGAAATCTACAACGCAGAGTAAGGAAGGGTCACAAGACGTACTTTCGAAGGACTTACCCTATATATTCCTTCTGCATCTAGGCCTCTTTTGTCAATCTCATCAATGCAGATCCTGAGGACCTTCGGCACGTCGTTCTCACTTCCGCGAGCTGTTGCGTAGTCCGCTAGGGTAACACCGAAAATCAAGTCCTGGCATTCACCGACATGATAATTGTAGTAAAGTGTTGGGGGAGGAATAGAAAGAGCAAGCGAGCGACGGAGCGATACTGCCAAAATGGTAGTATCGGTTTCGGCAGAGACATTGTCAACAGCGGATCGAGTGTGTAATGCCAAAGAGTTCTGGGTGGCATACGTTGCGCTGTGAGTTGTGTCAGAAGCTCAAAACACAAACGACCGTTTTGGTGGCACTTGCATCATAGTATCGGCATATGTAACAAGCACCTTCTTGAGGATTTCCGTGCCCTCGAAAACAAAGCGTTCTAGGCTCTGCGCAGATGTCGTTTGTGATGGTGGTCAATAACATAATGTATGACTTACATTATATCCGCCCTCCAAGATTTTAACCCTCCGTATTCTAAGCGTCTCAAGCCAGTGAACAGCCTTCCGGTAATCTTTATCTAAAAATAACTCGGCTGACGAACCGAATGACATTGGTGATGGCGCTTACCTGCCTCTTCAGCTTCACGCTTAGCACGGGTTGAGCGTAGCGCTATGTCAGCCTGGCGACTGCTGCCCCTGATGCCCCCTTCCTTGTCTAGCAGAGTGATCAACTGGTTCAATTGTTTCTTCCCTATCAACATGTGGTCAGTGCAGTGGTTGACGCATTACGCAATGATAAGAATACCATGTTGAGCTAGATCCGAGAATGCCGTAGAGCTCGATGGCGAGCGATTTCGAGGTCCACTACTGGAGGGCTTGCGATCTAGCGGGCGAAGTGGCTGCGGCGACGGCGACGCAACATACGTCTTGGAAGAAGGGGGATTATGACTAGACCGAGCACCCGGTGTGACGCTGTTTTCGGGAACGATAGGCGCTGGGCCAACGTTAGTGGAAGGGACAACTGCCGAGCGATGGTCCTGTAGGGAGTTGAGACCCGAACACCAACGACTGTACAGGGAAGTGAAGCAATAAGGTGGTGGAATTCACCTCAAATTCTTGGCATTTCTTAATGTATGCACGCTTGAGTTTGGGAAGGGTGTTCTCAGCGTACTCGACATGGGCCGCGGCGGAACTCTTGAGATCTTCTTTGATCCGCTTTCGTGTGCGGTCTTGCGTTTCCTTTTGGGTTGTTTAGAATCAAAGATACCCGATTCAGCGAGAAGTACTTCGCTTACCTTGAGTGCTGTAAGAGGGTTAATGATGTCCACCATGAGCGTATTCAGGAAAGCCTGTCGGGCTTGAGTTTCTACAGCGAATGTGAGACTTGCAGTGAATCCTATGTCGGGCTGCGTTGGGTCGCACCTCTTTCCACATTATCTCTGATTTCATTCCATGCCGCCCTGGAGGTATTCGGTTCGACACGAGCGTCGAGGAAAGCGTCTACAGTTTTCGCCTTCTGATGTAGCTTCCAGAGAGAATCGATACTATAAGAACGAAAAAAGATCAGCCAGAATACGGCGTCTCCTGTCTCGCGGACAACCCACTAGGTCTCCTCGATCCTTCGCCTGAAAACAATAGGATAAGCTAAATGAACATAGCAGGTTGCGGTTGGGCGGACCTTTCGAGGAAGAAACCAAGATAGCGATCCGCAATGACCTTAAGATATAGGTCGAATTGGGTGACCAAACCGCTTGAAGGGAGGTCCAACGATACCCTGGGCTGAGGTTCCGTGGACATGGGGGACAAGTTCATCTAACTCAAACCGTGACTCTGATCTCGTGGCACAGCTGGGCGCGCTCCGTTTGCACTCATAGCCACGTGGTTATCTCAGATTCCTGAATTCTTTCTATTTATTTTTTTGCTCAAGAGAAAATAAGGAAAAAAACAAAACAAAATAGCATAGTGAATGCAGAATAGGTTGGGAGACAGCACCAAGACTACACCAAACACTACAGACTACAGCCCAGAGGCGGATGTAATCATGGCATCCTGGATGGTGTCTACGACATTATCGCTGCAATTATCAACTCAATTCAAAGTTCTCTTATTTGATTCTCAGCTGTATTGCAAATGGCTCTAAGGTGTTCAAGGACATTCAAGTTGTCGTCAAGCACTACTCGGCGTAGATTGTATCATACCGTGCCATGAACGAGCCCAGTGAGCAAGTCAGTCGAGAACCGCTCAACGATCGAGGGAAGTATTGTGAGAAAATGTTCATCGTCGCGGATAGGAGCATTGAGATCTAGAGAGACAGAGACGTGCGTCTGTTGCCAGCGGCAGCAAAAACGGTGACCTAAGCACGACAGGAATCCTTAGCATTAATGTCACATTCACATCAGCGCTTGCTAAATAGGTTACTAGTTTCTGTGCGAAGCAAGCGAAACAAGTGGAGCATGAGAAACAGAAACAGCAAAGCAAATATCGCAAGACATAAATCATCGATCGGGCAGCAAGCACTACAGATAGGGGGAGAACGCAACCAAGCTACGCATAAGATAAACCAGCACCGCGATGATCAAGACAGAACAAGTGTTGACTGCCAAGATGTAGTTTTTGAATTCGCACAGAATGACGGACACAATGCCCAGTTCGAACAAATTGCTCCGGGACTTACTGCCTCCTATAACCCGCATTTTGATCAAGTCCACCTCTTGGGGGATAATCGCGTGGAGCACCCTTAGGAGGAGCCGGAGGAGGCCCAGTATAGCCTGGAGCAGCGGGATAAGCCTCGTAGGTACCAGTACCAGTCCTAGCAGGAGGGCTTTGGGAGCGGCGTCTGTTTGATGTTTAGTGTCATTGTGGAAACAAGTTGCCGCAAAACCACAGACCTCGCACGTGGTGCTTCGGTGCCAGAGCGGGCAGGGTAGTCAGCGTAGCGTGCTGACGGTGGAGTTACTGGGCGGCGATATTCAGTTGGAGGGACATAGTCTCTGGACATCGACGATCAGGAAAGTGGTTAAGGTGAAGAGAAGATATTACGGACCGGGCAGGCGGTCTTTCGAATTCCTCCCGGCGCGACGGAGCCCCCCCTCCGGGTGGTGTCCTGGGCCTCACTGAAGGCGGAGCAGGAGGGTAACTACCATACCTGTCGTTGGGAGGAGGGGCCCGCCTATCATATCGGTCATAGTCTCGAGACGCCGGAGTTGGATAGCCACGAGGATATGCAACTGGGTCCTCAGAACCGTAGTAGCCAGAGCGAGACTCGTAACGGGGAGGTGGTGGTGGAGGTCCACGCATTCTGTAATCGTCTATATCACCCCTACGAACCGGGGGCGGAGGATAATCGCGATAGTCTCGAGGGGGAGAGACGGGTCTTCTAGGCGGAGGATAATCGTATGGATAACGAGCATCACGGGGAGGGGGTGGATAACCTCGCGGCGGGTACTCTTCACGATAGGGCGGGTACTCGCGGGTGTGGGGAGGTGCTGCATAATCTCGCGGTGGATGAATCCTATCGATCAATGAACCATCACCAGATGGGCTGTGGCGTCTGGGAGTGCTAAGGACTTAAGCTTGAGGGAAACGTGGCAGAAGGAAGTAAGACTGACTGTACAACATGATTTGGACATTCTCTGTGAAGTTTGAATCAATGCAGTGGAGAAGAAGAAATCAAATAGTTAGTGCTCACCTAGCCCAATGACCCATTTGGCCACACTTGAAACATGCACCCGGATCTCCACTGAATTTTGCGAAACGTCCCCCACCACGGGAAATTTCCACGCGAATTTTATTGCCCATAAAGAAGCCTTCGTTGTACTTTGCAACACTTTCCTCGGCCGCTTCTCGACTGTCAAATTCCTGAAGACGGATGAGACGTCTTCAATCCCTTCGGAAAATTCCCCTAGAACACCTACCACAAAACCATACCCTACTCTGGAAAAAGTGAATCAGGTTGAGATTTATCACAATATCTTGGAGAGACGTACTTCAGTTCGATATTGACAATACTGCCTATTTTGCCGAAACAACTTTGAAGATCCTCTTGACGTGTGTTTTCTGGTAAGCCGCCGATGTAAACCTTATTTGGCTGCAGAGCACAGAAAGTGAACACCAGTCCAGAACGCTGAAAAGAGCAAACGTGGGACAGAAGCGCAGCGTGCGGAACCGCAGCCATGGGTAGCTAGTCTCCGGAAAGCCAGCAACAAGCAGCATGGAATCACAACTAATGGGACTACTCATGCTCTTTGCCCATGCAGGAACGCATACGTGGCTGGGACGAAACGGAGGACGTGAGAAGACCTAAGCACCTTGACTTGTTTCTCCCTGTAGATTGTCGTCCCACTAGACCTGGAACCAGTGCCAGGGTCACCTCCACCAGGGCTACGAGAGTGATACTCCGCGTTGACCGTGTCCGATGCTCCACGTTCATCGGGAGGGCCACCGTTCGAAGGAGGGAGATCTGCACCATGTGCCAGAGAGTCCCCAGCTCGGTCTTCTTTTCCTGACCACTTTTCACGCACTTGCGTATCACCGCGGTCGACTGGGACAGGAGAGGCGGCCATAGCAAGAGATGGGAAAAAAAGAGATGGCGGTAAATGTTCAACCGTTGTCACCTTTCCCCGTTCGAACTCATTTTCAGGCTCCGATTGAAACGCCACATCCAGTAAGACAGAAACAAGTTGACAGACTCCGGTCCAGTAAGAGATTAGGAAGAGTCCAGTGAGTGTCCAATCCACTACGACTACGAACAAGATTATACAGCAAATCAAAGTCCCGAACTCGGTTAAGATGCCAAGCAAGTAGAACTATCCTAATGAA
>Ga0210393_10001502_pt1 | contig 19432 bp, 12 predicted proteins | sample IncBWC27OmetaG_FD_160068 | JGI IMG/M metagenome (GOLD analysis project Ga0210393, IMG submission 160068) | Forest soil microbial communities from Barre Woods Harvard Forest LTER site, Petersham, Massachusetts, United States - Inc-BW-C-27-O ... | reverse complement strand
GTCGCCGCCTTGCCGCAGTTCGAAGTGGATCCGGAACAACTTCGCAGTGCCATGCGTACGATTGCAAAACATTCGAAAGATGGAATTGTGATCCCGCTCGCTTCAGTTTTAGACGGCGTTGCCGGCGGCCCCGCGGTGTTGGAGTGCGTACGTCAGGCTCGCGCTGAAGTCGATCGCAAGCAGATCAAAACACGATTGGCGATTCAGGTGATCGGAAAACATTTCGGCCTTCCCCTTAACTCCCCCGTGCTCCAGGCCGCGCTCAAGTTCGCCGCTGACTGGGAGGGGAAGGCGACAACCAAAAGGAAAGATCTGCACGAATGGATCGAGTACCTCGCCTACTTCCGCGAAGCGGGCGGCACCATCCCGTTGGCTTCCGAAGAGAATGAGGACGCGGTGCGTCTCATGACCGCGCATGGCGCGAAAGGTCTTGAGTTCTCCCACGTGTTTATCCTTCGGGCCACCAGCCCTTCTTTTCCCGCCAGTTACCGCGAGAGCCTGGTGGAGTTTCCACGAGAACTGCGCGATCCGGATTCAGCCGCCGGCGGCGATGACAAAACATTGCACGATCAGGAAGAGCGCCGCCTTTTTTATGTTGCCATGACCCGCGCCCGGGATTCGCTGCACATGTACGGAAAGCAGGGAATCGGCCGCGATAAAACTCCAGCCGGCTTCTTGCGCGAACTGATCGGCAACCTTGCGCTGCAACCCTGGCTCAGAGCCCGGTCCGCGCTCCCTTCGCAACCCGAATTAATTGAAATCGCCGCCGCTGCCGACCCCGCCCGCCAGCAAGGCTCACGTCTGCCCGGATGGCTTGAACTCCCGGCCATCGAAGGACTGGATGCCCGCCTCAGCGCCAGCGCCATCGAGACGTATGAAACTTGTCCCTTGCAATTCAAGTTCGAGCGTGAATGGAAACTCTCGCGCCAGCTCCATGCCGCGGTGCAGTACGGCGCGGCCATGCACCGCGTATTGCGCACCTACTATGATTCTGTACGTCTGCGCAGGATCAAACCCGACGATGAACTCCTGCAACTCTTCAGCGACGATCTGACCTCCACGGGAATTGAGGACGAGTATCAACGCGACCTCTACCTGAAACAGGGTCTTGAACAATTGCAGGAGTTCCTGGCGGGAAGCCGCTCCGCGTCTGCAGCGGAGGTTTTGCACACTGAAGAATGGTTTGACGTGCAGATCGCGGGAACAAAACTCACCGGGCGAATCGACCGAGTGGACCGCGCACCCGACGGGAGTGTCGTCATCGTAGACTACAAAACCGGCAAGGCCCGTTCTCAGGAAGACGCAGACGAGAGCTTGCAGCTCTCGATCTACGCCATGGCCGCTCAGCAGAAGTGGGGATACCGCGTGAGCGAATTGGTATTTCACAACCTCGACGGAAACCTTCCCGTGATCTCAAAGCGCACCGATTTTCAATTGGAACAGGCCCGGGAGCGCGTCCTGAACGTGGCCCGCAACATTGCGGATGGAAACTTCAAACCCAAACCGGATTTCTATTGCAACTTTTGCGCCTTCCGCGGATTGTGCCCGGCCCGCGAAAAGCAAGCGCCCAAGGTTAGTTCGAAGATCGCCTCGAATGTGGCGAAGAGTGCAAAGCCATCGCTCGACTGACTCGCAGGCCCCTCCAAAGCGTCTTGCAATGTTCCGCGCAAAACTTAGGGGACGCTTTTGGCGTCCCCCTTTATTCAACTTCGTACTGACCTTCTTAATGCTTCTTTTTCTTCTTTGCCTTTTTCTTGGTTGCCATTGGTTCTATTCTCCCTTCCATTTTTCATGGAAAAATCTGCAACGATGTTTTGTTGCAACTAGATAAAGTATTCAGTGATTGAAAAATGAAGTCAAGAAGAAAATGCATGTACGATGGCGAGCGATGCTGTACCAAAGTCACAGAGACGCAACCTCGCGCAACAAGATCTTCATTTCAATTCCGCGAAACCTGATCGGGGCACCTAATCGCGAGCCACGACTCTCCGCCGCCGGCTCTCCAAATCTTCTACACACCTCTCCGCACGGCATCATCGGACTCTCACTTCATGGTGGCGTAGAACTTCATCGTTTCCGTCCTCAGCTGCATCTATAATGAAGACGCGAAACTTCGCGGGAGCATGATCAATGGCGGCTTTCGATGATGTTGTCATCATTTCCGGGTGTCGTACAGCGGTAGGAAAATTTCAGGGAAGTCTCAGTGATTTGAGCGCTACTGAGCTGGGTGCGGTCGTCGTACGCGAAGCTGTAAAGCGCGCCGGATTGAATTCCGATCAGATCGACGAGTGCATCATGGGCAACGTCCTTCCCGCCGGACTCGGACAAAATCCCGCGCGCCAGGCGGCAATCTTCGCCGGATTGTCTCCTGCCACAGGTGCCATGACAATCAACAAAGTTTGTGGCTCGGGATTGAAAGCAGTCGCCCTCGCGGCGCAAGCCGTGCAAACCGGAAACGCTTCGATCGTCGTCGCCGGCGGGATGGAGTCGATGACCAACGCTCCCTACCTGCTCCCGCAAGCCCGCAAAGGTTATCGCCTGGGCAACGGTAAGGTGGTTGATTCCATGGTGCACGACGGCCTCTGGGATATTTACAACGACTATCATATGGGCGTCACCGGCGAAAACGTCGCGGAAAAATATGGCATCACGCGCGAAGAGCAGGATGAGTTCGCCGTCAACTCTCACCGCAAAGCGGTCGCCGCATGGAAAGAATGCCGCTTCAAATCGCAGATCGTCCCAGTGGAAATTCCCGCGAAGAAAAAAGGCGAGGCCCCAACCTTCTTTGAGAAAGACGAATCTCCGCGCGAGGACACAACCATCGAAGCACTCCGTTCATTGAAACCCGCATTCAAGAAGGACGGAACCGTTACCGCGGGCAATGCCCCTGGAGTCAATGACGGCGCCGCCGCAGTCGTCGTTACCAGCGCCCCGCGCGCCAAAGAGCTTGGCCTGCAGCCCATGGTTAGAATCGTTGCCCAGGCCACCAGCGGCGTCGAACCCAAATGGGTGATGATGGCTCCCGTCGATGCGGTACGAAAAATCTGGGATAAGACGGGATGGAAAAATGAAGACGTCGATCTCTACGAACTCAACGAGGCATTCTCAGTTCAAGCCCTCGGGGTGACGCGTGAGCTCGGCCTCGATCTCAATAAGGTCAACGTGAATGGCGGCGCCGTAGCCATCGGTCATCCCATCGGAGCCAGCGGCGCACGCGTGCTCGTCACGCTAATTTATGAGATGTCGCGCCGCAACGCGAAGCGTGGAATCGCCGCGCTCTGCCTCGGCGGCGGGAACGCCGTCGCCATGGCCGTTGAAAGAGACTAGGAACCGAACTTAATCCAGCTTAGTTTTCGGGAAGGCGCGAGCTCAGGCGTGCTTTCTAACTTAGGGTTCGGGAAGGGCACGACTTTAGTCGTGCCGTCTATCTGATAATGACGTGGGCTTTAGCCCCTGAGGATTTCACCGCTACACCGGCTCTGCCGGGCCGAACGACCCGGCCGTCGGCAGCGCCACAGTGAACACCGCTCCACCTCCCGGTACGTTCGCCGCTTCCACGGTTCCGTTGTGTTCCTTCATCACCGACTTGCAAATGCTTAGTCCCAGCCCCGTCCCTCGCCCCGGCCGCTTCGTGGTATAGAACGGATCGAAGATGCTTACCAGGATGTCCGGCGGAATTCCCGGACCATCGTCCAGAAAACTGGCCCAAACCGACTGCCCGGTCGTTCCCAGCCGGATACGCAACGTTCCCCGGTCACGCGCCTCGCGAATGGCCTGCTCCGCATTCAAAATCAGATTCAGAAAAATCTGCATCAGTTGGTGCGGATCGCCCTGCACGTAAGGCAGCCCCTGCTCGCGAATGAAATCCACGGTAATGTTGTTCTTGCGCAGCGAGTAGGAATGCAAGTTCAGCGTCCGCTCGACGATGTCCCCCAGGTTCACCCGGGTTTTTCCCGGTGTTGGCGGGGTCGCAAAGTACGTCAGGTTGTGAACTATTTCGGCTGCACGCCGCGCTTGCTGCTGCAGAATCGCAATTTGTTTCCGCGCCGAGTCTGTCGTCTGACTGTCCTGCAGAAGGTCGCTCACACCCAGAATGCTGGTCAACGGATTATTCAGTTCGTGCGCCACCCCGCCGATCATCGCACCCATGGCGGCCAGCCGTTCGCTTTGCACCACCTGCTGCTCAAACTTCTTTTCCCGCGTAATATCGCGCACGGAAATGATGACGCCCGCCAGCTTGGAATCCGCTTCAAAGAACTGGCTGGCCGAGGCTCGCATCGTTCGCCCGCTTCCATCGCCGCGCCGTGTCCCGTATTCCGCCGATTCGAATCCTTTGTTGCCGCTCACTACCGCACGGTAGAGCGCCACCAGCTCCGCCGAGTAACCCGGAGTCTCGGAAATGTTCTTCCCCAGCAATTCTTCCGATGGACACCCCAGCAGATCACGCACCCGTGAACTCACGAAAGTGTAACGCTCCTCCAGATCGACCACCAGGATGAGATCGGGGAAGCTCTCTAACAATCGCCTGCGGAATTCCTCCTGCTGCGCTACCTGCCGCTCCAGTTTCCGCCTCTCCGTCACGTCCACCAGCGTGCCCTGGTAACGAATTAACTTGCCTGCGTCATCCCACACTGCGCGCGACGACTCCAGAAAAACCGCGGCATGCCCATCTTTTTTTCGCAGCGTAATCTCTCTGGCTCGCACCCCGCCGCGATCGTCCGCCGCCCGCCCCAGTACTGGAGGTTGTTCGGGATCAAAGTTCAGCTGCCTTGGCTCGAGAGCCAGGATCTCTTCCTTCGTCGCATACCCCAGAATGCTCACCAACGCCGGATTGGCGTCCAGCAGTGCGCCCTCCGGCGTGCTGAAATATGCGCCCTCTTGCAGCGTCTCAAACAACTCGGTGAAGCGCAGCTCTTTCTCGTGCTGCTCGGTCACATCCCGCCCCAACACGCTCACTCCCACAACTTCGCCGCCCTTGACGATCGCATTCAGAACGCAATCGAAATAAAGTGGCCGCGTATTATTTTTGAAGCGCACCCGCACCGTGCCCGCCCAATGCCGCCTCTCCAGGAAACGCACCACCCCTCCTTCCAAAACGGGGCGCGTGGGCTCCTCAAGAAACTTAAAAACCTTCTCTCCGATGATCGCCGCGTAAGGCAGTCCTACCAGTTCGCTGATGCGCTTATTGACCGTGCGCAAAGTGCCATCCAGCGAAACCGCGCAAGCGGCCTCGTCAATCGAGTCGATCAGCTCTTTGAAGTTGCGCTGCGAGCGCGCAATCATTTCGTTCAGTTGATCCAGTTGCTCTTCGGAGGGTGCCGCCCCAACATGCTGCTGCAAATCCTGCAGTAATACTTTGAGTTCGCCCACCTCCTTACGCCGCCCATCCGCGTACACCGCCAGAAGCACCGACAACGCCAGAACCCCCACCGCCATCGGTCCCAGATGGTAGGGCAAACCTTCCAACCGCTCCCACGCCAGTGCGGCAAACCCCGCCGCCAGCATCACCATGAACAGCAAAATCCATCGCCAGAGTTGAGATTCTTCCCGCTCCAGATTTCGAGGAGGCCGAGAACGTCGAGGACTGCCGGAAGAGACCTGCATAGGGAAGTCACTTGATTTTACCCGCCAGGGAAACGGGAAAAATCGCCTACCGCAGAGATTATCCTACTTCCCCCGCCTACGCCGAACAACTCGCCCTTGTTGGAGAAGTAGGTTCGGCTCAGTCGCCGCTGGATGCTTGTCTAGTGCTCCTAGTATGATCCACACGGGCGGGCTCTCTTCCTTTTTCGGCCACGTGTTGCCAGCCCCATATTATTGTCCCAGACGTGATTGCCAGAGCGCGATTTACAAGAGATTTGCAAGAAATGATCGGACAAACCATCTCTGGAACTGCTGGACGGGGGCGTTGGCACATCTGGGAGTGGCTCGCGCGAACGCCTTGCAGTCGAAAACCTTTCACGGACAGGGGCAGGAAGCGGATGCCGATGCCGCCCGCGTCCGTGCCATCGCCGCCCACAAGGATTTCCTTACCCTCTGGAAAGACGCCGATCCCGACGTCCCCATCCTGAAACAAGCCAAAGCGGAGTACGCGAAACTGCAATAAAGTTTTCTTGGACGGTTTCTCATTCCCATCGGCCGCGAGGTTTCACATCACTCTTGAAATCTACTAGTTTCACGATCCACAGCCGACCCCTGTGACATCCATCACTGCGCCTATCCCGTCCCGGCGCGTAGGGTAGATATTCCCCGGATCAGGCCTTCGTGTGCCGATTCTGGCACGAGAATTCATTCGTACAACTCATGCTCTACAAGACTCTCAGCGCCGCAGTCTACGGCATCGACGCCAACATTATTCAAGTGGAGGTCGACTGCTCAGGCATCAAGACCGATCAGGACCACTTCCACACCGTCGGCCTGCCCGACGCCGCCGTCCGCGAAAGCCGCGACCGCGTCCGGGCCGCCCTCAAGAACTGCGGCTATGACATCCCCCCCACCCACATCACCATCAACCTCGCTCCCGCAGACATAAAGAAGGAGGGTTCCGGCTTCGACCTACCTATGGCGCTCGGCATCGTGGGCGCCTACGGGGGCCTAACGCAGAAAGCAATCGACGACTGCCTCTTCGTCGGCGAGCTCTCCCTCGACGGCGGCGTCCGCGGGATCCGTGGCACGCTCCCGATCGCCCTCGAAGCCCGCACAAGAAAAATTTCTCGCCTGGTCGTTCCCGAAGCGAACGCCCGCGAAGCCGCTATGGTCGGAGGAGTCGATGTCTACCCCGTGAAGTCGCTTCTGGATGTAATCCACTTCGTGAACTCCGGCAACGGCATCGCTCCCCTCAAAGCTGATGGCGACGCCTTGCTGCGAGAAAACCAGGAATTCTTCGTCGACTTCAAAGACGTTCGCGGACAGCAAACCGCCAAACGTGCCATCGAAATCGCCTGCGCCGGAGGCCACAACATATTAATGATCGGCCCGCCCGGCTCCGGCAAAACCATGCTCGCCAAACGCATGCCCACTATCCTTCCCCCGCTAACTTTTGAAGAAGCTCTCGAGACCACAAAAATCCACAGCGCCGGAGTCCTCGACCCCGGCAGCGGCCTCGTCGGCAGGCGTCCCTACCGCTCCCCGCATCACACCATTTCTGACGCCGGCCTGATCGGTGGCGGTGCCATCCCGCGGCCCGGCGAGGTCTCGCTCTCTCACAATGGACTGCTCTTCCTCGACGAGCTCCCCGAGTTCCCCCGCAACGTCCTCGAAGTCCTCCGCCAGCCGCTCGAAGATGGCACCGTCACCATCTCCCGCGCCGCCATGTCGCTGATGTTTCCCGCCCGTTTCATGCTCGCCGCCGCCATGAATCCGTGCCCCTGTGGCTTCCGCAACGACAAGACCCGCGAGTGCAACTGCACCACGCCCATGATTCAACGCTACATCTCAAAAATCTCCGGCCCGCTCATGGATCGCATCGACATTCACATCGACGTCCCAGCCGTAAATTTCAAAGAGATGCGCTCCGCCAGCGAACCCGAATGCTCCGCCAAAATTCGCGACCGCGTCATCCGCACCCGCGCCAAACAACTCGAACGCTTCTCCACATCCCGCGAAAAAATTTACTGCAACGCCCAAATGTCATCCCGCCACATCCGCACCTTCTGCGATCTTTCCTCCGACTGCGAACGCCTGCTGGAACGCGCCATGACTCAACAAGGCCTCAGCGCTCGCGCCCACGACCGCATCCTGAAAGTCGCCCGCACCATCGCCGACATCGAAGACACTCCCCTAATCCAGCCAAAACACATCGCCGAAGCCATCCAATACCGCTCCCTCGACCGCACCTATTGGACGTAGGACTTCATGGTCGCCCGTCTGCAGCAAGGTTCAAGGGGCGTGTGGAAGGCGTCGAGGTTCCGGAGCGCCGCACTGAGAGGCAAGGATTCCAACCGAATGCTTTCACAAATTTGGTCTGAGATCGCTTTTAGGGTGTACGATTCTCCTGTTCTTCTGGGAAGCAATTCAGTAAACGGCCTAATCGTAAGCGAAAACTTTCGGGCAACTCGGAAACCGATGCACATCTTTCTCCGGGTCGTGGCGCAAATAGAAAGACGCGCCTCGCCCCCGCATTGAGATTTCCCTGAGTAACGAGGAGGAGCCGTGCTAACCAGTCTGGAAATCCCCATCCTGCCACGTAAAGCCATCAAACCGCTTTTCTGCATTCCCTTGTTTCTGCTCGCGTGTGTGACCCCGGGAATCTCACAAAAGGCACAACCAGATGACCATAACCTTCCCAAGTATGACCTCCACACGGAGATGAAAACCAAAGGAATAGTGGATGAAATAAAACTGCTCCCTTTCGGAGCCCGGAAAGACTTTACTGAATTAATCATCAAGAGCGGAGATGACACGGTCCACATCTATGTGTGTCCCAAACCATTTCAAGAAGAGATGGGCATCAGTTTCAGCAAGGGAGACGAGATTGCCGTTACCGGTTCAAAGGTCAAGCAGGAGGAGTTGGACGTAATCCTTGCTCGAGTGCTGGTGAAGGGTACGGACACGCTTCAGTTCCGCGACGACAAAGGCCACCCGGTATGGGATTGGCGCACTGGCAAATGACCTCAGAAAGATTCGCGTTTGGTACTGCTATTCCAACTGCCGTTTGACGCCGTGTAACCGCGGGTCTAGTATCGTAATCGGGTAAGCCACCTCTGCTTACTCTTCAGGTCCTCTGAACTAAGTCAGCCCATCTGAAGTTTCCCCTCTTAGCTAACCAAGGTGAAGGAGTCTGCATGCAGAAGCGATGGCGATTCGCGTGTGTGATCGTAGCTGTGGCTCAGTTGGCCAGCGTAGCTGTCGCGCAACGAGTCGTAACCGAATCCGGAGCCATATCCGGCGTAAGTGAAAACGGTCTGAGCGTCTACAAAGGCGTTCCATTCGCCACTCCCCCACTTGGCGATTTGCGCTGGCGCCCGCCAGTACAGGCCGCGCCTTGGACTGCTACGCGTAAGGCCGATGCCTTTGCCCCCGCATGCATGCAGGATGGCGTGTCAATGCCGGGCGAGGTCCCGCCCGCAGTCAGCGAGGACTGCCTCTACCTCAATATCTGGTCGCCGGCAAAAGCAAATCACCTGCCCGTACTCGTCTGGATCTACGGTGGCGCCTACATCAACGGATCCGCCTCGATGCCCCTGTACTGGGGCGACCGCCTGGCGCACAAAGGCGTGATCGTTGTCACCAGCGCTTATCGACTCGGACCGCTCGGTTTTCTTGCCCACCCTGAGCTCACACGCGAGTCCCCGCACCACTCCTCCGGAAACTACGGCCTCATGGACCAGATCGCCGCCCTCGAATGGATTCAGAAGAACATTGCAGCCTTTGGCGGCGACCCCAAGAACGTAACCATCGCCGGTCAATCTTCCGGAGCGATCTCAGTCAGCATCCTTATGGCTTCGCCACGCGCTAAAGGATTGTTTCAGCGCGCCATCGGGGAGAGCGGTGGGTTGTTTGAACCGGTCCAGCTCGCTCCCAAGTATCTGCTGGCCAATGCAGAACGTGACGGCGAGAAATATGCCGTCTCTCTTGGTGCGGCCTCGCTGCAGGATTTACGCCGCCTTCCGGCGAGCCAGCTCACCGGCAATGCCGGCGGCATTACTCATCCTGTGATCGAACCTTATCTCCTGCCCGTTTCCCCTTACGACGCTTTCACTACCGGACAGCAGAACGACGTACCGCTGCTCGTCGGTTCTAACGCCGACGAAGCGCGCGCGCTGGTGGATGTCACCAATGTGAAAGCCAACACCTTCGACAGCGACCTGGAGCACAGCTTCGGTGCCCTGCCGCCTCCACTTCTCGCAGCGTATCCCCACGCGAGCGATGCAGAGGCAAAACAGGCGCGCCTCGACCTCGAACGCGACCTCCGCTTTGGCTGGGACATGTGGGCCTGGGCCAGACTGCAAGCCGCAACCGGACAGAGCACCGTCTACTATTACTCGTTCACGCGGCAGCCACCGTTCCCCGCCGGTTCCGTCTATGAAGGTTGGGGCGCAAGCCACTACGCGGAGCTTTGGTATGTCTTCGATCATCTCGATCAGTCGCCTTGGCATTGGACCGCAGCCGACCGCAACCTGGCCGAGGAAATATCCAGCTACTGGGTCAACTTCGCGCGGTCGGGCAATCCAAACGGCCAAGGTCTCCCCTTGTGGCCGCCTTTCACCGGCACCGATAGCAAGGTCCTGTATCTCGGCGCTCCGATCATCGTTGGCGGAGTGGCGAATATCAACAGTCTGAAGGTCTTCGATTCCGTCTACACGATGGTGCGCGGCACAGCATTTGCATCACGGTAACGGCGGTTCGCACGGACTCTGATCGGCATCGTCCCAGCTCGGGCGATGCTCATGTGGGGACAGCCGCCCTCGGCCGTCCGTCGAGCGAAGCTCGAGGGTTTCGTCGTCATGGCCGGCAAACTGAGCACCCTGGTAGTGTCTTGCGGAGTTAAGACACTACCCAACACTGGTGTCATTGACCCCCATCCTCCTAACATGTTATAAATGCCCGTTTTGCACTCGTCCGCCCGGAACAGCGTTCTAATCTTCCGGCCGGCCCGGGCGCAAACTCCGACGCGGCCAAGCTCCAACACTTGGTTGTAGGTTTGCGGTGGAAGCGTGTTCGGATTTCCGGTGATCGTCCCGCGCTGCGGCTGCTAATCAATGAGCCGATGCTCGGACGGGAATGCATCGCTGGATGGCGGTCTCAAAACACGTTCGTATATTCCTAAAAACCGACTCATTTGTGGAGGACTCATCATGCTCACCTGGCTCGCCAATGCTGCGTTCCGAAAGCGCCGCGCCCTAAGTTTCGGCTTCCTGAAAAACACCATCGCTCTAGTTTCGCTGCTCACCGTCGGCGCTACCTCGGTCCTAGCTCAACCGGCCGAAACCGCCGGAGGCGAAGCCTCACTCAAACTTCCCGACCTCTCTTCCGTCACCTTCCTGAACGGAGCCATCGATGGCCACAAGTTGCTTCTCATCGGTATCCTCTTCTGCCTCTTCGGCCTCGGCTTCGGCATGGTCATCTACATGCGCCTCAAGAACCTGCCGGTGCATCGCTCCATGCGTGAAATCTCGGAACTCATCTACGAGACCTGCAAAACCTATCTTGTCACTCAGGGGCGCTTCATCCTTCTGCTGTGGGCCTTTATCGCCGTCATCATCCTGCTGTATTTCGGCGTGCTCGAGCACATGGAAGCCATGCGCGTGGTCATCATCCTCGCCTTCAGCCTGGTCGGCATCGCCGGCAGCTATGGCGTAGCGTGGTTCGGCATCCGCGTCAATACTTTCGCCAACTCCCGCACCGCCTTCGCATCGCTTCCCGGAAAACCATTTCCGGTCTACCAGATTCCTCTCGAAGCCGGCATGAGCATTGGCATGATGCTGATCAGCGTCGAACTCCTGATCATGCTCATCATTCTTCTCTTCATCCCCGGCGACTATGCCGGCCCCTGCTTCATCGGATTCGCCATCGGAGAATCCCTTGGCGCGGCCGCGCTCCGCATCGCCGGCGGAATCTTCACCAAGATCGCCGACATCGGCTCCGACCTGATGAAGATCGTCTTCAAGATTAAAGAAGACGATGCCCGCAACCCCGGCGTCATCGCCGATTGCACCGGCGACAACGCTGGCGACTCCGTTGGACCTTCCGCCGATGGCTTTGAAACCTACGGCGTCACCGGCGTCGCGCTTATCACCTTCATCCTGCTCGGCGTGAAAAATCCAACGGTCCAGGTTCAATTGCTCGTCTGGATCTTCGTCATGCGCGTAATGATGCTCGTGGCCAGCGCCGTTTCTTACTTCCTGAACGCTGCCATCGCCAAGGGCCGCTACGGCAAAGCCGATGAAATGAACTTCGAAACGCCGCTCACTACTCTGGTCTGGCTCACTTCGATCGTTTCCATCGGACTTACCTTCCTGGTCTCCTATTTCATCATTCCCGACCTCGGCAGCGACGCCTCCCAGTGGTGGAAGCTCGCCGTGATCATCTCCTGCGGAACACTAGCCGGAGCCCTCATTCCCGAACTCGTGAAGTCTTTCACCTCTACCGAATCCCGGCACGTAAGAGAAGTCGTCACCTCGGCCGAAGAAGGCGGGGCCTCGCTCGGCATCCTCTCCGGATTCGTTGCTGGAAACTTCTCCGGATACTACCTCGGTCTCTCCATGGTCCTGCTGATGTCGATCGCGTACTACTTCAGCACCATGGGCCTCGCTGCGGCAGCAACCATGCTCGCCCCCGCGGTATTCGCGTTCGGACTTGTCGCCTTCGGATTTCTCGGCATGGGTCCCGTCACCATCGCGGTCGACTCCTACGGACCGGTCACCGACAATGCTCAATCCGTCTACGAACTTTCTCTCATCGAGCAGGTTCCCAACATCGGAGCTGAACTCAAGAAGGATTTCAACTACTCCGTCAACTTCGAGCGCGCCAAATACCTGCTCGAAGCCAATGACGGCGCTGGCAACACCTTCAAAGCCACGGCTAAACCCGTCCTTATCGGTACTGCCGTCGTCGGCGCAACCACCATGATCTTCTCCATCATCATGGCGCTCACCACCGGCCTCACCGAAAACGTCGACAAACTCTCGCTGTTGCACGCTCCATTTTTCCTCGGCCTGATCACCGGCGGAGCCATGATCTACTGGTTCACCGGAGCATCCACCCAGGCCGTTACCACCGGAGCCTACCGTGCGGTCGAGTACATCAAAGCCAACATCAAACTCGAAGGCGTGGAGAAAGCCTCAGTCGCCGACAGCAAAGCCGTCGTAGCCATCTGCACCAAATACGCACAGAAGGGCATGCTCAATATTTTCATCGCTGTCTTCTTCGGCACGCTCGCATTCGCCTTCGTCGAACCATTCTTCTTCGTCGGCTACCTGATCTCGATCGCGATCTTCGGCCTCTATCAAGCCATCTTCATGGCCAACGCCGGAGCCGCATGGGATAACGCCAAGAAGATCGTCGAAGTCGAAATGAAGCAGAAGGGAACTCCGCTGCACGATGCCACCGTCATCGGCGACACTGTCGGCGATCCCTTCAAGGACACTTCTTCCGTGGCTCTGAATCCGGTCATTAAATTCACTACCCTCTTTGGCCTGCTCGCAGTCGAGTTAGCCGTCACCCTAACCCGCGATCAAGGTGCGATGATCACAAATGCCCTCGCCATCGCATTCTTCCTCGTCTCCTTCTTTTTCGTCTACCGCTCCTTCTACGGGATGCGAATCAGAACCGGCAAGTAGAAAGCGAGACGTTCTTGCTTTATGTGGGGACAGCCGCCCTCGGCTGTCCTCCGTTTACCGCCACAACCTGCGCTATCGAAAAATAAACGCCATCGATCAACCTGGATGGCGTTTGAAAAATCACGCTGATTTCGCCACGGAGATACCACGCCGTTAATCCTTCGGCGCATACTGCGCCTCCCCATTCCCGAATGACCAGTTCTCCTTTGCCACTTCCACCAAATTAATCAGCACATCCTCCCGCCGCACCTTCAACTTCTCATGCAGTCCATCCGCCACCGCTTTATAAAAGAGCTGCTTCATCTCCAAAGTGCGACCGCTGTTCAGAGTAATCTGCAAAAAAATACAGCCATCCGATCGATGGATGCCCAGATACTCCCGGTCAAACTGCAACCCCGTCTTCGAATGCTCCGTGATCACCTGAAATCGATCATCCTTCGGAACGCCCAGCACCTCAGTCATCGCCCGATAAACGATCTGACCAACCTCCATCCGAAATTCTGGGGACTTGCCCTCAAGCAGATCAATTCGAACCAGCGGCATGTTCTCTCCTCGTGTGAACTTCAACCTGTGGCTCTATATCGATGCCGCCCCTGATATTTGAGGTGCAGCAGTCGGTACCCCAGAAAAAGTACTAGGGAAAAACTTGGCAACCAGCTCCAGCAAAAAACGCCATCCGTTGAGCCGGATGGCGTCTATCGTTGTCCAATTGCACGATCACCCAATCCTACCGTCGGTCCCAATACAAATCCCGGCGATCGCGATTCACGTCCCGGTACTCTCGCCGCAGTTCTCTGCGCTCGTGCCGCGCCGCCGCATAATTCCCATTGTACAAATCGCGCCTGAGCTCGCGCTGGTCATGGGCGATCTTGGCTTCATCGTGGCGGATGTCCCTCCGGTCCCGCCATCCATCCTCGGCAAACATGGTTCCCACTCCCAATCCCATCAGCAAAAGCACTCCTGCAATCGTCCGTTTCATGTTTGTATCCTCCTCCGCATCCCGCGGATTCTACTCAAAGCAAACCCGCCGCCGCGCGCGGAGTTGCGACTGCATATTCCGTGTTGCCCTTACAATCTGGGCAACTTTTCTTGACTGGGATACATCAGTCGAGGGCCCACTCATCCCACGCTTAACCGCCCCGATCACAAACGGCAATTTCTCTCTTAATTCGGACCTTTCATCTTCTCCTTCACGGTATGCGCCAGTTTCTCGATTTCTTCGGCCTTCTTCAGCACATCCAGCGATAGGACGTTCTCATTCGACTTATCGACGTACCCTTTCAACTCCGTTGCCAGCTTGAAAAGCTTGTCGGTGTCGGCCTTGAGCGCGGCCTGCCGCTCCAGGTTCGCTTTCTTCGCCATATCGCGGGCGATCCGATCCCGGTTTTCGTCGTCGCTATCGGGAGGTGCAACACTGCCGTCGATCCTGCGCGGCGGTTCCGGACGGCCTTGCCCATAACCGGATATCGTGAACAACAAAATCAGAGAAAGACTCCAAACCATCTGCTTGGCTCCCACGCTACCCTCGAAAACGGACGCGTCCCTTCTGCCCGTCCCCAAAGTATGACACTTCCGGCCGCAACGACAACGAGAAATACGTGGGATAACGCCGGAGGAGAAATGATTCGTAATCTATCACTGATAGGAAAACTACGGATCTGATAGGGAAACCAGTGACCTGGAGGAGCCGAGCCCTGCACACTGCCGAAGAGATCGAGATTTGTATCAGGGTATGCCTCTCAGGCATACCGCTAAAAAAGTCGTCATTGATACCGCCTTCAGGCGCTGGATCTCCCCCGCAACTACCGACCAGTAAAGAAACGACTCTTAGCCTACCCCGGAGCGAAGTCGAAGGGTGCCGCAGATCAAGCGCAATCGACTTCGGCCAATCCACTCAGCCTAAAAAGCCGCAAGCCTCCAATATTTCTTGGAGGCTTGCGGCTTTCCGCAACTGAATAACTTTTCCTTACAACGAACTCATATTCGACAAAAACTCGCCATTCGACTTCGTCTTGCTCAACTTGTCGATCAGCAACTCCATTGCTTCCACCGGAGACAGCGGATTCAGCACCTTCCGCAGCACCCAGATTCGCGACAGATCTTCCCGCGGGATCAGCAACTCTTCTTTACGAGTGCCCGACCGCTGAATATCGATCGCCGGGAACACGCGCTTATCCACCAGTTTGCGTTCGAGAATGATTTCGGAATTGCCCGTGCCCTTGAACTCTTCAAAGATCACATCGTCCATGCGCGATCCCGTATCGATCAATGCCGTGGCGATAATCGTGAGTGACCCGCCTTCTTCAATATTTCGCGCCGACCCAAAGAAGCGCTTCGGCCGCTGCAACGCATTCGAATCCACGCCGCCCGAAAGCACCTTGCCCGAGGGCGGGACGATTGTGTTATAAGCGCGCGCCAAGCGCGTAATCGAATCCAGCAGTATGACTACATCGCGCTTGTGCTCGACCAGGCGCTTCGCCTTTTCGATCACCATCTCCGCAACTTGCACGTGCCGCGCCGCAGGCTCGTCAAAAGTCGACGAAATCACCTCGCCCTTCACCGAGCGTTGCATGTCCGTAACTTCTTCCGGACGCTCATCGATCAGCAGCACCATCAACACCACTTCCGGATGGTTCGTCGTAATCGAGTTCGCCACGTTCTGCAGCAACATCGTCTTGCCAGCTCGCGGCGGGGAAACAATCAGCCCGCGCTGTCCCTTACCGAGCGGCGTCAGTAAATCCATTACTCGCGCGCTCGAATTTTCCCGCGTCGTCTCCAGCTTCAAACGCTCCTGCGGATACAGCGGCGTCAAATTGTCGAACAGGATTTTGTTGCGCGCTTCGTCCGGTGACTCAAAGTTCACCGCCTCGATCTTTACCAGCGCAAAATATTTCTCGCCCTCGTGCGGAGGCCGCACCTGCCCGCTGATCGTGTCACCCGTCTTCAAATCAAACTTGCGGATCTGCGACGGCGACACATAAATATCATCTGGCCCCGGCAAATAGTTATAGTCCGGCGACCGCGAAAATCCGTAGCCGTCAGGCAAAATCTCCAGCACGCCCTCGGCAAAAATGTGGCCTTCTTTTTCGCTCTGCGCTTGCAGAATCTTGAATATGAGGTCCTGCTTACGCAGTCCACTGGCACCGGGCAGTTCCAAGGTCCTTGCGATCTTGGTCAGCTCGGTGATGTTCTTTTCTTTCAGTTCAGCGATGGTCATGATTCACCTAAACCCGTGCACTAAAACGTCTTCGTTAGTGTCTACGGGAGATTTTCAAAGGAGGGTATTCAGGGAAGACAAATCACCACAAGGCAGGCGAACAGGGCTGCTTACGCAGCCCGTCGTTGTGCCTCAGCAAAATTCTCCGGCTCCGACAACACTTCCTGCCGCTCTTTGCCCGCGATCCGGTCCAAAACTCCGTTCATCGTTTCCTGAATTCTGGTGCTTGGCCGATGGAACTTCCGCGTGGCCTTGGAGGCAAGCTGGCAAAGCATATAACGATTCCGTAATGTCTGTAAAGCGTCAAACACACGATCAGATCGCATGTATGTCTTTCCCCTTCCTTATAAAGATGGGCATCCCGCTTTCGCCCTTATCCTCGTAGCACCAACACAACCCCACAACATGTTATAAGCTGTTGATTCTACTGAGATTTGTTAGGAGTTAGCGCAATCCCTACTCAGAATAGATGCGCGACCGGACTCCGAAGATGCTCACTTTTCCTGATTTGGACTCGTGGTCGAGGTAACGAACAGCTGACCTTGAGGCTCCGGATTGTCCGTAGAACAAGATACTGTACCCGGAATCCCCACCCCCGTCAATACATTTCTAAACCTTTACATATCTTTACCGGCACCCCCGTCCCAGATCGGCACGAGTGGAACGGACACTCCCGTCCGTTGCCTTTAACATTGATTTTGACCTTGCTCCTGACTTTGTGCCCACCTTGTCGATGCCAATAGAAAGGCACGACCGGGAAGGGCACGACGTTTAGTCGTGCAGCAATGCCGACACCACCGGGAAGAGCGGCGCTTCAGCGCCGCGCACGGTTCCAAGATTGACGAGGGGCTTCAGCCCCAGAGGGAAGACCAGAGAAGGAACGTGTGGAGCGGGCACTCCTGCCCGCTGCCTTTGACCTCGCTTTTGATTTTGACCTCACCACCCGACCGGCGTCATCCCGAGCGCAGCCGTTCTTCAGGTGGAGCGAGGGATCTCGCGCACATCGCCACTTCTATCAACACCAACGTTTGCGCAATCGAGGTGGCCCATCAATACGTCCCCCCGCAAGGGTGGGCACTCCTGACACTGACCCACTACCGACTATTCGATTTCTGCAGTCCACTTAGGTGCTATTGACCCCAATCTCTTACGAGAGCAGCATGATGGGCGTTGATTCAATCGATTTTCGAATTGCGAGATAGACAACTGTGAAAGAAATAATGCTGAGCAGCCTTCTGGCGACGATACTGTTCGCTGTTGCAAGCCCCGGGCAAACAGTAGTCGTAGCTTCTCCGGCTGAGCCGGGGATGTATGTCGAGGTATCTGGTGGCCTGACCAAGGTCATCGGACAAATCGCCGAATTCAAGCGCAGCGGCAGTCTCCTCGTGTCCGATATGACAATAGGCATCAAAACGAGAAAGGAAAATATCCAACTATTGGGACCGCACGCGCAAAACGTGGTTTCCGCGCAGCCGGTCTTCTACTTTATGCCCGCCAAACAGGAAGCTGAAGTGGGAGTAAACGCGGGCGATCTGATTCTGATTCGCCTTGAGGAGAAGCCTAAGCGCAGACAGTTTGAAATCGCGGCTCGAGGCGCATGGCGAAGCAGCTCGGGCATTTCTCTTACGCACCAGATTCAGTTGCTCCGGGAAGAAGTGAATCCCGGTGTCTACCGGATCATGCCGGCAACGGAGCTAGGCAAGGGCGAATACGCTTTGTATCTGGCGCGGGGCGAAGGCATGGCCGCCTTTGTTTATGATTTCGGGATACAACCGATGCACTTGCCCAGCCCAGCCGCGACAAATTTGCCGTCCTCGCGACCACCCGACATTCGTGCCGCCGCCGATGCGCCCAAAGCTTTCAGTACATCGCCAGATTCAGAATCGCGGACACAAGCCTCCATCGGCACATTCTTTGAAGGTAATCCGGATGTTCGGCACGACGGAGTCGCGATCACGGCGGTGACGGCAGATGGACCTGCCGACCGTGCTGGTGTTAAAGCAGGTGATGTGATTCTTGCGATTAATGATCGCTATTTGTTTACGATTGGAGAGCTTACACACCAAGTCAGCCATCTTCAGCCCGGAACCAAGATTGTAGTTCGCTATCGCAGGCGCGCGACGATCTCCGAGGCCTCGGTAACGGTTGGGACGATCCAGTAATCGCTCGGATAGAAATTGAATACGCGGCGGCAATCTAAGGTTTCACCCCCAACTGCCAAAACAAAAACGCATAAACATCCGTACTCTCCTCAATCTGCTTGGTCACCGGTTTCCCCGCTCCATGCCCCGCCTTGCTCTCGATCCGCAACAGAATCGGCCGCGAATGGCTAGTTCCATTCTCCGCCTCGGCCTGCATCAAAGCCGACATCTTCTTCGCGTGCATGGGATCGACCCGCGAATCACTATCCGCGGTCATAAACAAGATCGCCGGATATTCCGTCCCCGCCTTCACGTGGTGATACGGAGAATAAGCGTAGAGCCACTTGAACTGCTCGGGACTATCCGAACTCCCGTACTCCGGAATCCACAGCTTCGCAATCTGAAAATTCTGATAGCGCAGCATGTCGAGCAGAGGAACCTGGCACACCACCGCCCGAAACAAATCCGGCCTCTGCGTGATCATCGCCCCCATCAGCAGTCCGCCATTCGACCCTCCCTGAATCGCCAGATGATCCTTGTCTGTATATTTTTCCGCAATCAGATGTTCGGCCGCCGCGATCATGTCGTCAAAAACGTTCTGCTTGTTGCCCAGCATCCCCGCCCGATGCCAGTCTTCCCCAAACTCCGCCCCGCCGCGCAAATTCGCCACCGCATAAACTCCGCCATGCTCCATCCACAAATAAGCCGGACGGCCGAACGACGGCGTGAGGCTCACATTAAATCCGCCGTAAGCCGTAAGCAGCGTGGGATTGTGCCCATCCTTCTTCAGTCCT
>Ga0210393_10001501_pt1 | contig 19436 bp, 12 predicted proteins | sample IncBWC27OmetaG_FD_160068 | JGI IMG/M metagenome (GOLD analysis project Ga0210393, IMG submission 160068) | Forest soil microbial communities from Barre Woods Harvard Forest LTER site, Petersham, Massachusetts, United States - Inc-BW-C-27-O ... | reverse complement strand
AGTAACGTGTATGGTCGGTCATTGGTGTGCGCTGCGGGGCGGTGGAAGAGGCAAAGCTGCCGCAAGTTCCGCAACCCCGAACGCATCATGATGGAGACGGCGCAAGGCGACGGACAATGCACCGACGACGCCCGCGCGCCGGCCGAGCGTACTGGTGCGAACCTCCACGGGCTGCCGCGCCAGCTGTCCCACCACGCGCGCGACCTTGTCCGCAAAGTCCGAACGGGCCCCAACCGAGCCACCCAGCACGAGCAGTTGCGGGTCTACCGTTGCGATGACCGTGGCCGCCGCAAGACCCGTGAGCCGCGCCGTCTCCTCGACCACCTCGGTAGCCAGCGCATCCCCCGCCTGCGCGCGCTCGAAGACCTGTCGGACCGAATCGACCTCGAAACCACCGGCCTCCCGATAGCGCCGCACGACACCCGTGGCGCCGACCTGATACTCGAGGCAACCCTGGAGGCGCGACTCGGCTTGCAGCGGATCGCCGCCGAGCGGCAGATAGCCGATCTCACCGGCGGCGCCGTGCTCGCCGCGCACCAGCTGGCCATTGATATAGAGGCCCAGACCGACGCCGCTGCCGAGCGCGAGGAACGCGACGTTGGCGACGTTCTGCGCGCAGCCATGCCAGATTTCCCCGAGCAGCGCGAGATTGATGTCATTCTCGAGGACGACCCGGCTGCCGAGCTTCTCGCCCAGGAGACCAACGACATTGAGTTGACCGAGACCTGCGATGTTGGGCGCCATCTCGATGGCGCCGCTCTTGGGGTTCACCACACCCGGGGTGGCCAGCACGATCGAGCGAATCCGGCTCGGGTGGGTATGGTTGTCACGCGCCAGACGATCCGAGAGCCGCGCAATCTGGTCGATCGCCCAGGCTCCGCCGCGGCTGTCGGTAGGTTCATCCGTTTCGGCGAGGACTCTGCCTGCGATATCGGCGAGGGCGACCGTTAGCCGCCGGGCTCCCAGGTCGATGCCTAGCACGTGACCGCCTTCCGGGCTCAACTCGTATAACACGGCGGTCCGTCCGACATTGCCACTGGTTCGTCCGATCGGGCGGACGAGCCCCTGCTGCTCGAACGCGTCGATGACCTCTGAGGTGGTCTGCTTGGATAGCCCGGTCACCTTGGCAAGGCCCGCCCGTGAGATCGGGCTGCGATGCAGAAGGGCTTCGAAAACGCTTCGCTGCGACAGCTGGCGGGTCACGCTGCTGGTCGGCTGTGCAGGCATGGCTAGTTTATTGATTCGTCTGACAAGCGAACTATCATAGCCATATTCCTAGCTAAATCCACAGAAGGTTGACGTCAGGAGCGTGCTGATGGAGTATTGATTCGTCAGGCGACCGAATAAATAGAACGTCTCAAGGTAACGATGAACGGGGCGATCGGTCATTGGGGTCGACAAACGGAGGCCGTGAGAGCGCTGTCTTCGGCAGGGGCGGCCGAGCATGTGCCCGTCCGCGTCGCTTCGATGTTGCGCCGGGCGGGAGCGGTGTCGGTGGGGTTTCCCATGGTTGCGCTATGGCTTGCGACCACGGGAATGGCGACTGCGACACCTGCAGCTCCGGCCCTTCGGTTTCTGCTGCCGGCGCCTACCCACATCCGCCTTGCGTCGTCCGGCATCGTGGCGATCGTCGATGGCGCCCGGGTCGCGGTGCGTGGCGCGGACCGCGCGCAGGTTCAGCCCATCGTGGATCGGTTCATCGAGTTGTTGGCCACGACGCGCGGCTTGCAGTTACAGGCGGCTTCAGTGGCCGATCCTCACCCTGCAATCATATTCGAAGTGGATCCGCGTACGAGCGTTGCGGCGGATGGCGGTTATCGCATCGTGTCAGGTGCCCGGGGGGTCCGCGTGATCGCGCGTTCGACAGCCGGCCTGTTTTACGGCAGCGTCACGTTGTGGCAACTGCTGACGCCGCCCGGCTGGATCAGCGGCACCGCGGCCGAGATTGCCGCCGGCGTCATCGATGATCAACCGCGCTTCGCCTGGCGCGCGCTGCTGCTCGATTCCGGGCGGCATCTGCAACGCGTCACCGACATCGAGAAGTTGATCGACTGGATGTCGCTCGAGAAGCTCAATGTGCTGGTCTGGCATCTGACCGAGGACCAGGGCTGGCGCCTCGAGATCCCGAAGTACCCCGCGCTCACCAAGGTCGGCGCGTGCCGTCAGGCGGCGGGCCTCGACAGCGAGCTGACCGGCGCTGCCGAGATTCCCTACTGCGGCTTCTATACCGAGGCCGAGGTCCGCGACATCGTGCGCTACGCCGCCGCCCGTTTCGTCAGCGTCGTCCCGGAGATCGACCTGCCCGGGCATTCGCAGGCGGCCGTAGCCGCCTATCCGTGGCTCGGCGTCACCGGCGAGCGTCCGCCCGTGTGGACGGACTGGGGGATCAGCCCCTGGTTGTTGAAACCCGACGAGCGGACCTTGCAGTTCGTCGACGACGTGCTCGACGAAGCGATGCAGCTCTTCCCCTCGCGTTATCTCTCGATCGGGGGCGACGAAGCGGACAAGCAGCAATGGAACGCATCCCCGGAGCTGCGCGCGCGAATGCAGCGGCTCGCGCTCACGAATATGGATCAGCTGCAGGGCTGGTTCACCGGCCAGGTCGCCGAGCATCTCCTCCGGCACGGACGCATGCCGGTCGGCTGGGACGACGAGCTGGTCGCGGGTGAGAAGCTTCCGGCATCGCAGGTGGTGATGTCGTGGCACGGAAGCGATCAGGAGCAAGTTGCACTCGAAGCGCTCGCGCAGGGTCATGAGGTGGTCCTGACGCCCGAGGAGTCGCTGTACTTCGACCACTATCAATCGGGCCTGCCCGACGAATCGCCGGGCCAGCCGCCCATGACGACACTTCGCCAGGCCTACGACACCGTCGTCATTCCGAATGGCGCGACCGCCGCAGAAGCGCAGCGTGTCATCGGGGTGCAGGGCAATCTCTGGACGGAGCTCATACCCGACTTCGGGCTCGCCCAGCACGCGCTCTTCCCGCGCATGGCGGCGTTGTCGGAGCTGGGGTGGTCGCGGGCGGACACGCGTGACTGGAACGGATTCCTCGAGCGCCTGACCGCCGAGCTCGGCCGCTACCGCGCTCTTGGCGTCGCCTATGCCGACACGGCGTTTGCGCCGGCGTTCGATGTGACCACCGTTCAGGAGGGAAAACTGCGAGTCGCGCTCTCAAACCAGGTGAGCTACGGCGAGATCCGCTACACCACGGACGCCTCGGTGCCGACCTCGACGTCTGCACGGTACGTCGGTCCGTTGGAGTTCGCTGCGGAGGGGGAAGTTACGTTGCGCGCGGCCACATTCGCCCCGAGCGGGTTCGAACTTGCCGCGCCGCGCGCGCGCGTGCTCGATGCCTCGACGCTCCTGACACACGACAGCGGCGAGCTTCCTTCCTGCTCGAACCAGCCACCGATGCGCTTGGGCGGCCGTCAGCCGGCGCAAGGCCCGCGACCGGTTTACGCGGCGGACGTCGGGGACATGTGCTGGCTGTGGCGTCGCGCGCCGCTCCGGGGCATCGGGCACGTCACCCTGACCGTCGAGCGCGTGGCATGGCGCTTCGGCGATGAGGCGCAGGGCGCCGTCGTACGCCCCAAGGCCGGCGCGGCAGGCGAGTTTGAGATCCATGCCGATTCCTGCGCAGGGCCGCTGCTCGCCAGATTGCCGCTGACGCCGGTCGGGCAGGGGGACGGGCAAAGGACGCTGAGCGCGGAGGTTTCCCCCTCGGCGCCGACCGATCCGCGGGACCTGTGCATCTTCGCCACGGGCGATCCGCGCGAGGGCCAATGGGCACTGGCGCGCACGGAATTTTCCAAGTGAGCAAGACGCGTCCGGTGGGCCGCAGAGATTCGAAAAATATCAGTCCAGAGGTACAGCCCGTGTCAAACGTACATCGCAAGCATCCCGTGTCGATCGCGGTCTCGGTGGCGTTGCTCGCCGCCGCGGCGAATGCTGCCCTGGCGTCGGAACCCACGGGCACTCCGGCGGCGAACGCGGGCGCCTCGGACTCCGCCGCGCAGGACATTCCGGCGTCCCTCTCGCCCGATGCCAAGAAGAGCAAATCCGGCGAGGCAGCCGATACGTCGGACCTTCAGACCGTCACCGTCATCGGCGTACGTCAGTCGCAGGAACGCGCGATCCAGGTGAAGCGCGAGGCTGCGAGTATCCAGGACAGTATCTCGGCGGAGAGCATCGGCCAATTGCCCGACACGACCATCACCGATGCGCTGCAGCGGATCACCGGCGTGCAGATCGATCGCAATGGCGGTGAGGGTACCGAGGTGGACGTGCGCGGCCTGCCTCAAGTCGGCAGCATGCTCAACGGCGAAGTATTCATCACCCCGGACCAGATCACATCGCAACAACCCAATTTCGAGACACTGCCGGCGACGCTGTTCAATCAGGTGGACGTCATCAAATCGCCCACTGCAGGCCAGACCGAGGAAGGCATCAGCGGCTCACTCGATCTGCACACCTATCGACCCTGGGACTTGCCGCATGGATTCACCTTCAGCTACAACGCCGACGGAGAACGCGGCGATACCGCCAGAAAGCTCGGACCGGAGGCAAGTGGCCTCGTCTCATTCAACGACGACGGCCGCTGGGGTCTGCTGCTTTCCGGTGACTTCTCCAACACCACGCGGGCCGGCCCCGAAAGTAACAACGCGGGCAACGGGGTGGGGGCGCCAGGCACAGGCTCGAGCGAGGGCCTCGACCAGTACGGCGTCGTTCTTAACGCTGAGAACGCCGAGAGCGCGGGCGGCTACGCAGGGTTCGTGGGGGCATGGAACGGGCTGCCGATTCCCTCGAGGATCGTGCAGTATCCTAACGGTAGTGTCTCGGTGAACGGTGACGGCAGGACCAATGAGATATTCATGGGCAGCCAGGACATCGGCCTCTACGACTCGAGCATTCAGCGCAAGCGCGAGGCCGCCAATGCCTCGTTCCAGGCCGATCTTAGTGACGGATTCACACTGACCAGCGACTACTTCTACACGCAGCAGAGGCAGTACAACCGCAACGTCGGCCTGCAGTTCAACTCCACTGACTGGCAGGGCGCGACCTACGTGCCGTTGCAGTCGCAGAACACCGGCGCCCACGTGCTGGGTCAGTACAATACGGCGCCGCAAGACCCGGCGTGGGCCGGTTCTACGATCTACACCACCCAGGTCTACGAGAAGTGGCCGGGTGACGTCGAATCGTACTCGCAGCTGCAAAGCACCGGCTCGGTCGCGCAGAACGCCAATCTCCAGCTCAATTTCGACAATGGCGGCGACTTCAAGGGGAGCGTGCGCGGCATTCGCGAGACCGCAAAGCAGTCTTATATCGAGACCGATCTCAACATTTCCGATTCCAATGGCTGTCTGTGGCCCAATGAGTTGAATCCCGGTGTCAATTTGCCCTGCGGCACCTTCGTCTATCCGGCCCAACTGGGCGGCAACCGCGTATTCAACCCGATCGGCATTCCCGAGGACTCAACTCCCATCATCGCGAATTTCACCGGCCGGAACATCGCGATCAGCATGCCCCCGTCGATGGCCGCCAATTTCGCTAACCCCAACGGCTGGACGTTCAAGACCATCGAGTCCTCCGGCGACGATTACACCGCCAACGCCGCGATCACCGCGCTGCGCTTCGATGGACATTACGACCTTCATCACGGCTTCAAGCTCGACTTCGGCGTGCGCAATAGTATCCATACCGCCAACAACTACGCGTACACCCTGGTAACCCCCGTGTACGCCGGCATCGGCGCCAGCGACCCGAACGGATGCCTGGTGCGCTATGTCGGCGCCGATGTGATCCTGGGTGGCGACGGCAACGGTGGCGGGTGCACCGCTGGTAACGCGCAGGGCTACTTCCGTGCCGGCCCGCTATCGGCGGTACAGATGTCGAAGACTCCGCCGGCTCTATCCGGCAATTGGCAGGAATACTTCAACCTCCTTGGCTCGGGGATCAACTTCTGGGGAGTCAATCCCTCCGCGATGGACAATCCTCTGGCGTTCTGGAAGTCGCTTTATCCTAATACCACTACCCAGGAGGACCCGGGAGATACATGGGGCGTTTGGATGAAGGAAACTACCGGCTATCTACAAACCGACTTTAGCGAAAAGTTGGGCGATATGCCGTTCAACGGCAACCTCGGCGTCCGCGTGATCCATACCAACCTGGACATCACGCAGCATCTGGACGGCCTGCCGGGGTTATACGGCACGAATGCCGCGGATATCGGCACCAGTGACACCCTGCGCAGTTACACCGACGTCCTGCCGGCTCTCAACCTGTCATTGGGCTTGACCGACAAGCTGATTGTCCGGTTGGCCGCATCGAAGAACATGCAGCCGCTCGATCTGCAGACCTGGGGCGGCGGCCTGGCATTGAACTACGCGCTGGCGTACGTCAAGAACCCGAGCAACCCCAACGGGCCACTGATTCAGTTGTATGAAGTGGCGCAGGGGCAATCGAACGGCAATCCGAATCTGGACCCATGGCGCTCCACCAATTACGGCGCCTCGCTTGAGTATTACATCAACCCGGTCAGTATGGTCGGCCTCGAGCTGTTCCGCATCGACGTGAAAAGCTTCATCGAGAACGGCAACGTGCAGAACTGCAATCTGCCAGACGAGGATGGGGTCGTGCGCCATCGCTGCATCACGATCATCGAGCCGGTACAGGGCTACGGTAACAGCATCCAGGGCGCGGAGTTCGACTACCGCCAGGGATTTAGCTTCCTTCCGGGGCTGCTCCGCTTTACCGGCGCGGAATTCAACTTCACGTACGCGCCGAGCAACACGGGACAGAGGGATCTGGCCGGGCACGCGATTCCGTTCCAGGACAACTCGACCGAGTCGGGGAATTTCATCCTGTGGTACCAGGACGACCGCCTGCAGGTCCGCGCGGCGTACAACTACCGCTCGAAGCGAGCGTCGGAGAATGATGTCGGCAGCATCCAGGGCTTGGAAGAGTACGAGGCGCCTCAGGGGTATCTCGATGCGTCGATCCAGTACCGGATCGACAAGTACATCACGCTGTACCTGAACGGTAGCAATCTCACCAACGAGTACAATCGCTACTACCTCGTCTGGCCCAGCCAGGAAGCGCACGCTAACTTCTCCGAGCGCAGTTATACGGTGGGCGCGCGCGGACAGTGGTGAGGGCGTTCTGGGAGCAGCTGACACGACACGCGTGCCGCGGATACCCATGGTCCGCGTGATGGCGGCGCTGGCCGCGCTGGCGGGCACGTGTCTCGCCTGTGCCGACGGCGCCTATGCCCCCACTCCGGTAACTGGCGAGGCCGCGTCCGTCACTCCCATCGCCCATTGGCAGATTCAGTCGAGCGCCAAGGCGCAGCAAGGCGGTGCCGAGGTCTCCTCGGCCGGCTTCTCAACCGAGGGCTGGTATCCCGTGAGCGCGCGCGCGACGGTGATGGCAGGGCTGCTCGAGAACGGCGTGTATGAGAACGTGTTCTACAGTGACAACCTGCGGGCGGTGGAGGAGCCCGATTCGAGCGGCAACCTGTTCCTGATCCCCTGGTGGTATCGCACCGAGTTCACGCTCGCTGAAGGCGCGCCAGGCGCACGCACGTTGCTGCGGATCAACGGCATGGTTGCGAGCGCCGAGGTCTGGCTGAACGGGCATACGGTCGCCGAGCAGTCCACGGTCGCAGGCGCCTATCCCGTGCATGACCTCGATGTGAGCCGCTGGATCCATGCCGGCGTCAATACCCTGGCATTGCGTGTGCATCCCGCAGATCCGCGGACGAGCTTTTCGATCGGTTGGGTCGACTGGAACCCGACGCCACCGGACAACAACATGGGACCGTGGCGGGGCGTGGATCTCGTAAGGACGGGACCGGTCCAGCTGCGCTTCCCGCAGGTGACATCGACGCTATCGCCCGATCTGGGGCGCGCCGGGCTGACCGTGAAGGTGGAGGCGCGGAACCTCGATGGCGCGGCACACGATGCCACGATTGCGGGCGTCGTGGCTGGCGTTGCGCTGCGGCGCGGCATCCACCTCGCGCCCGGTGAGATACAGGCCGTGTCGTTTTCCCCCCGAAGCGATTCCGCCCTCGACCTTCACCGTCCACGGGTCTGGTGGCCGGTCGGTATGGGGGCACAGCCGCTCTATAGTCTGCAGCTGACGGCTGCCGTCGAGGATGCGATCTCCGATAGGGCCGGTGCGACCTTCGGCATTCGCAGCGTCACTTCTCACCTTACTCCGCAGGGCTATCGGCAGTTCGTCGTCAACGGAAAGCCGGTTCTGATTCGCGGCGCCGGCTGGGCGCCGGACATGTTCCTGCGCGATGACCCGAGGCGCATGGAGGACGAATTCAGTTACATCGTGAATCTCGGGCTCAACGCCATTCGCAGCGAGGGCAAGCTCGAGGATGCGCGTTTCTACGACCTCGCTGACCGCGCAGGCGTCATGGTTCTCGCCGGCTGGGAGTGCTGCGACAAGTGGGAATCGTGGGCCAAGACCGGTGGCGAGCCGTGGGACCCTGCGGATGAGAATGTGGCCGCAGCCTCGATGGCAAGCGAGGCGCGACTGCTGCGGAACCATCCATCCGTGATCGGCTTTCTGATCGGCAGCGACAATGCGCCACCGCCCGCGATTGCCAAGAGGTACGTCGACACATTGCAGGCTGAGGGCTGGCCGCTGCCGATCATCGCGGCGGCATCGAATCAGGCCACGGCCGCGACCGGACCGTCCGGGATGAAAATGGACGGGCCCTACGACTGGGTGCCGCCGGCCTACTGGTATGCCGACCAATTGGGCGGCGCCTTTGGGTTCGACTCCGAGGTGAGCGCGGGAGCAACCATTCCGCTGCTCGAGGACCTGACCCGCATGCTATCGCCGCAGGAGCTCGAGGCACTGTGGAAATACCCCGAGGTGCGGCAGTTTCATGCCTCGGCCGCCTGGTCGACCTTCGCGAAGCTCGCGGCGTTCGACGCCGCGCTGGCCAAACGCTACGGCCCACCGCGGAGTCTCGAGGACTATGTCGCCAAAGCGCAGCTGGAAAACTATGACAACGTTCGAGCGCAATTCGAGGCGTTCAGTGCGCGCATGGATGCGGACAAGCCCTCGACCGGCGTCATCTACTGGATGCTCAACAACGCGTGGCCGTCGCTGCACTGGCATCTGTACGACTATTTCCTGAATCCGGCCGGCGCCTACTTCGGCGCGCGGATCGCCAACGAGCCGCTGCACATCCAGTACGCGTACGATACTGGCGCGATCCTACTGGTCAATCGCACGCCCAACACTGAGCGTCGACTGCAGGCTGTGATCCGCGTCCATAACGTGGATGGCAGCGTGCCTTACGAGCGGCGCCTCAAGGACCTCGATCTCGCGAGCGGTACCCGGCAGGTGGCCACGCTGCCGGCGGTGGCCCGCCTGTCGTCCGTCTACTTCGTCGAGCTCGAGCTCGCCTCCGCCGGCGGCAAACCGATCAGCCGCAATGTCTATTGGCTTTCCACCCAGACCGACGAGCTCGACTGGGCGCATTCGAACTGGTTTGTCACGCCGGTGACGCGTTACGCGGACCTCACCGCACTTCAGTCCCTGCCCACCACGGCGACTGAGGTCCGGGCCACGATGCGGCACGAGGGCGCGGGGGACGTCATCGCGGTCACACTCACGGTACCCCCTTCCGCCAGGGGCGTGGCGCTGTTTCAGCACGTGTCGGTGAAGCGATCCGTAGGCGGCGAGCCGGCGCTCCCGATCCTCTGGAGCGACAACGACGTCACGCTCTGGCCCGGCGAATCGCTTACTCTGACGGCGCATCTCGCGACGCAGGCGCCGGCGCCGCCGATCGTCGAAGTGACGGGGTGGAATGTGGCGACCCGGAGCGTGCCGCTCGCCGCCGAGACCGGCTACCATCCGCCCGAGACCCCGGGTGGGGCGGTTTCATACGGTTCAGGGCAAAGATAGAGAGGAGGGGCCCACATGCCTGCGGCAGCTCGCCCCGCGAAGGGAGCCCGAAAATTTCACTTCATCTCCGGGCTGCCGCGCTCCGGCAGCACGCTCTTGGCGGCCATCCTCAATCAGAACCCGTGTTTCCGCGCCGGCATGACCAGCCCGCTCGCCGACATCATGGGGGTGGTGATGGCGGAGGCGAGCAGCAAGAACGACTTCTCCTTTGACGTCTCCGACGAGCAGCGCGTCGCCATGCTGCGCGGCCTGCCCGAGAACTTCTACGCGGGGGCGACGGATGGCCAGGTCGTGTTCGATACCAGCCGGCTGTGGTGCAGCCGGATGCAGCTGCTCGAGACACTGTTTCCAGAGGCGAAGGTCATCGCGTGCGTTCGCCAGCTGCCTTGGGTGCTAGACAGCATGGAACGGCTCGTGCGCAGGCAACCGGTCGGAGTCACCAAGGTGTTCCGCTTTGACACCAACACCACGGTGTACTCACGCGTCGAAGCGCTGACCGATCCACGCGGCATGGTGGGGTTCGCCTTCCAGGCCACCAAGGATGCCTTCTATGGTCAATATGCCGCCGGCCACCTGCTGCTCCTGACTTACGAGAGCCTGGCGCGCAATCCGTCAGCGGCCATGCGCGCGGTCTATCAGTTCATCGGCGAGCCGTGGTTCGAGCATGACTTCGACCACATCTCCTACAACGCGGACGAGTTCGACGCCCGCGTCGGCATGCCGGGCCTTCATACCGTGCGCCCGAAGGTGGAGCCGATCGAGCGCACCCCCATCCTGCCGCGCGAGATCTTCGCCCGGTTCGTCAACGAATCGTTCTGGATGGACCCGAAAAACAACGTCAGCCAGGTGCCGGTCGTCTGATGCAAACCCGCGTCTTAATCATCTCCTACATCATGTTGGTCTGGTTCGTCGTCTCGTTCGTGACCAATCTGATCGGCCCGCTGATGCCCGTCATCATCGGCGACTTCCACCTGAGCCTGGGGCTCGCCGGTTTCCTGCCGTTCTCGTTCTTTCTCGCGTATGGGCTGATCTCGATCCCGGCGGGCGCGCTGGTCGAGGCGCGCGGGCCGCGGACGACGTTGCTGGCGGCCTTCGGTCTAAACCTGCTCGGGTGCCTCGGGATTGCGCTCTACCCTTCGTACGCGGTCGTCATCTGTGGACTCTTCGTGATTGGGCTCGGCATGGCGATGCTGCAAGTCGTCATCAACCCGCTCACGCGAGCGACCGGCGGCGAAGGCCATTTCTCGTTCTTTTCCGTCATGGGACAACTCGTGTTCGGCCTCGCATCGTTTGTCAGTCCGTTGGTGTTCTCGATCCTGATGCAACGCCCGGGCGCCGAGCACCAGGCGCTCGTCTGGGTGCAGTTCTATTGGGCGTTTCTGCTGGTGTTCCTGGGACTCATCGCATTGACCGCCTGGCTACCACTGCCACGAGTGGAACTCGCCGAAAACGAGCGCGTCGGCGGGCTCGAGGCCTATCGAAAACTCATTGCGGATCGGTACGTGCGTCTGTTCTTTCTCGGCATCATCGCCTACGTCGGCACCGAGCAGAGCGTTGCCAACTGGATGTCACAGTTTCTGAGCACGTACCACCACTTCGAGCCGACCCGGGAGGGGGCGCACGCGGTCGGCTCATTCTGGGGATTGATGTCCATCGGCTGCCTGCTCGGCCTGGTTCTTCTCAAGCTCTTCGACGCGAAAGTGGTGCTGGCTGCGTTCACGCTGTTGGCCTTTGTATCCGTGAGTGTGGCCTTGTTTGGACCGGCGCAGGCATCGCTCGTCGCCTTTCCTATGTCTGGATTCTTTCTGTCGGTCATGTGGTCCATCGTCTTTTCGCTGGGCCTGAACTCCGTGAGCCGGTATCACGGCGCCATGTCAGGCATCCTGTGCACCGGCATACTCGGCGGCGCGGTCGTGCCGCTGCTCGTCGGATTGCTGGGAGACCGGTTTGGCCTGCGGGTCGCGCTGCTGTGCGTGTTCGTGACGCTCGGATACATATTGAGCGTCTGCTTCTGGGCCCGCCCCCTCGTGCGCAACGAGACGATCGTGCGTAACCGCAAGAGGACGACTTCCTCACCGGTCGCTTTATAGCGAGCGCAATGCCGACTCAGCTTGGTCGGCAGGGCTGTGCCGGACGCGAGCTCCAAAGGCATACGGGAGTCTTGCAGGCAAGACATCGCGCCAGCCCTTTCCGCATCTTTCGTGCTCCCGAAAACTCTTCGTCACCGCGCTCAAAGATGGTCTTCAATCGGGGATAGGGACAACAACCGGCCACCTCCGGGGGATGTGCCTCCGTGGCCCGGGGTTGATCGAATTGAAAACAGATACGTATTCGATCCGTTGCGCCAGGACCCGCGCTTCTCGGCGATCGAGCGGGCATTGAAGTTTCCGTACTGAACGCCGACCGTTTATTAATCGGCTTTGCTGCCCGTTGGACGGTCCGCATACTGCTTCAGGTGTCGCGGCGAAAGGTGCGCGTAGCGCTGGACCATCGAGAACGACGCCCAGCCTCCAAGGCCTTAGGATCACTTTCTTGACACAGAAACCGCATGGATAAACCGGCAACACGCGCCCCTGTTCGGATCAAGTTCTCGCGGTACGAGAAAGTCGTTATCGGCATTCTGGGATTTCTGCAGTTCACGGTCATCTTGGACTTCATGATCATCTCGCCTCTCGGGGCGATTGTGATGCCGAGCCTGCACATCAGCCCACAGCAGTTTGGCCTCGCAGTCTCTTCCTACGCTTTCAGCGCCGGAATGTCGGGATTTCTTGCGGCAGGCTTCGCCGACCGCTTCGACCGAAAACGGCTGCTGCTGTTCTTCTATTTTGGGTTCATGCTCGGCACCTTGCTGTGCGGTTTAGCCACCACTTACCCGCTCCTTCTGCTGGCACGCATCGTTACCGGATTGTTTGGCGGGGTGATTGGCTCCGTCGTGTTCGCCATCACCACGGACCTCTTTCCTCTGAAGATGCGCGGTCGGGTGATGGGGGTGATTTCCACCGCCTTTGCCGCGAGCCAGGTGCTCGGGCTTCCCGCCGGGTTGTATCTGACTAGCCATTGGGATTGGCACGCCCCCTTTCTTGCAATCATTGCCGTCGGTGTGCCGGCGGGGGTCATGATCATGCTCTTCATGCGACCAGTTGTCGGGCACCTCGCGCTTAAGCAGGAGCACAGCCCTCTGACGCATCTCATTAACACGATCACCGAGCCACGCTATCGCCTCGCGTTCCTCCTGGTACTGCTGCTGCCGACCGGCGGCTACATGCTGATGCCCTTCGGCACCGCCTATATTGTGAATAATGTCGGGTTGACCTTCACCGTGCTGCCGGTGATTTATCTTGTGACCGGGGTGAGTACTGTTTTTGTGGGCCCGCTGGTCGGCAAGGTCAGCGATAGTTTCGGCAAGTTCCCCATGTTCTGCTTAGGGAGCATCGTCACGCTGATTATGGTGCCGATCTGGACACATATCGGCCACCTGCCGCTTGCCACGGTCATAGTGATCAACGTGATCCTGTTCGCGGGCATCTTCTCGCGGATGATCCCGGCTCAAGCCCTGATCTCGGCTATCCCGGAGCCCGCCATGCGCGGGGCCTTTAATGCCGTCAGCGCTTCATTGCAGCAATTCGCGGGCGGGGTGTCGGCGGCAGTGGCGGGCTGGCTCATCGTTCAGAGGCCCAACGGCTCGCTGGCTCATTTTGATTGGCTGGGCTATGTCGTGATGGCTATTACGCTGATGACGTTCGCTCTGATGTATCGAGTGCACAAGCAAGTGCCCGAGGCCGCACCGACGTAGGCGGACTCCCTGGCGGATGCCACGTCCATCGAAGTCGTGTGACGCTCTGGAATCGTGCGGGAGATTAGCGGGAATGAGTTGTGCTCAGTTGTACTTCGTCGTGCTAAGTTGCAACGGACGCCGCCCGGATGCCGTAGGGGTCATTCCACCTCACCAATTTGGAGCGTGGTCTATTCGGGCGAACCCGGAATGGACCGGTCTCATCGTCCTCGGCGGCTTACGACACAAGCGCAAACGTCGGCACCTCGATCTCTCCGCTTGCGATGTAGGTTGTTGCGCCGCCAACGCTGACAGAGGTCACCACGTCGTCGCGCTTCCGCGCTTCCGCTTCGATATCGCTTCGGCGCCCCATCGAGACGCCTTGCTCAATCGAAAGGCGATAGGCCATCCCGCCAAAATCGGGCTTCGATGCCATTGCCCCGACGAGGGCGGCACAAGCGCTGCCTGTCGCGGGATCTTCTTCGACGCCCAGCGCGGGTGCCCACATGCGAGCATAGAGCTTGCCGCCATCCCGTAGATTTCCCGCGAAGAAGAAGACGTGGGGAGCCCACGCTCGCGAGAGCGTTACCGCCCACGCAGCCCGATTGATCGCCGCCCGATCGACGACCTCGTTCGAGCTCAGTTGCGCAAAACAGAATGGAACACCGACGCCCGCGAAAAAGACTTTGCTCACCTCGGCGGACTCGATGGACAGGACGGCGGCGAGATCAGTCGGAGAAGGTGCGCCGGTCGGTGCCTCGATCTTCCCCGATAACGTCAACGTGCCGTGGAACCCCCCGTTTCGCTGAGCGACGTCAACCGTCACGGGACCGACATTCTCCTCCAGAATGAGCCGGGTTGGATCACTAAGCCGTACGTGCTGTTTCATCACAAGCGCACAGGCTGTGCCGACCGAGGGATGCCCCGCAAAGTCGAGCTCCGCCCGAGGTGTGAAGATGCGAACCCGACACGTGTTCGCAAGATCGTTCTTCGGCAGGACGAAGGTGGTTTCGCCGAAATTGAATTCACGAGCAATCTTCTGCATGCCCTCGGTCGAAATGCCGACCGCGTCAGGCAGAACCGCGAGTTGATTACCGCCGAACGGGTTCGAACTGAAAACATCGACGATGTGAAATGTGTACTTCATGAGATCAACCTCCGTGCGTCGCCTCAAGCCTTGACGACGAGGTCGATCTCAACGCAGGCCCCAAGCGGCAGCGCGGCCACCGCGATCGTCGTCCGGGCGGGAAAGGGCTGATTGAAATACTTTGCGTAGATGCCATTCATCGCGACGAAGTCACTCATGCTCGTGAGAAACACGCCGGCGCGCGCAACGTGATCGAAACTCCTGCCGGCCGCCTTGAGAACCGCCGAGAGATTTTGAAAGACGCGCTCTGTCTCGGCCACAATACCCCCCTCTACTACCTTGCCAGTGGCCGGGTCTTGGCCGACCTGACCGCTGAAGTAGAGGAAGCCACCGACTTCGATCGCCTGGGAAAACGGGCCGGCCGGCGGCGCGAGTTCGGGCGAGGTAATTGCGGTCCTGCTCATGGTCAAACTCCTGTGGATATTGGGTTAGAAGGTCAGGGTGGTGGAGCGTTGCGCGCGCTTCCAATGCCTTGTGGGCGTCTGCAGCATGTAGTTGAGGACTGCGGCCGCCTGGCGCAGGCGCACCTGACCCGACCCTGGCTCACCGACATCGACCGCTGACCGGTTCAGAACCTCGGGACCGCCCGTCTGCCGAATTTGGATCGCATGAGGCAAACAGAATTCCGCGAAAACATGAATTCCCCAATATTCTGATGCGAGACAGAACATTCCACAAATTCATTATTATCACGATAATAGTGCCATTGGAGCACGACCCCATCGGGAAGAGCTTTAGGAGACCCCCTTGCTCGATGATTTACGCACCCTCGTAGAGTTCGCCCATGCCGGGTCCATCGCCGGTGCAGCCGATCGGCTATACCGGACGCCCTCTGCTATTACACGGCAAGTGCAAAGGCTGGAGGCTGCATTGGGTGCCGAGTTGCTAGACCGCTCGGTAAAACCTCCGCGTCTGAACTCGCTTGGCTCCAGGGTGCTCGAACAAGCGCGAGATCTGCTACTGCGGACGGAGGCGCTGAAATCTCTTGCGTCGAGCGACGCGGAACCTCACGGCCTCTTGCGTATCGGGCTCGCGCATGCCTTGGCCGAGGGGACGTTTATCGAACCTATTCGGGCGCTGACTAAAAAATACCCCAAGGTTCGACTGCGGCTGTTGAGCGAACTTACCGGCGAATTATTTCACCGGCTGCTCGCGGGTGAACTCGATGTTGCTGCCGTGCTGTTGCCCGAAGGTAAAACCGCGCCTCCACCTCTTCTGACGAATATCATCGCAAGCGACCGCATGGAGATCGTTCAAGGCGCCGCAGGCAACGTTGACGGTGATTGGAAAAGCTTGGGCAGAGCACCCTGGGTGATCAATCCGCCCGGGTGCTTACTTCGGGCAAGCCTCCTCGATCGGATGGAGCGTGCCGGCTTCACTCCAATGATTGCGGCGGAAATCCACAACATGCATTTGCAGCTGGCGTTCGTTCAGTCTGGCTATGGTGTCGGGCTGCTACCCGCTCGCTTTATTGCTAGGAATCATTCTATTGACACCGTGAAAGTATTGCGTCCCCCGTCGTTCGACCTGCACCTGTCCATCGCGATAGTCCGGGCTGGGCAACTCGGCGCTTTGGGGAAGGCTGTCGAACTGTTGGAACACGGGTTTCGGCAATTGTTTGAGGCAGCCGACACCACGAAGCCCGTGACGAGGCACCGAAGAGGTGTGCCCGCGAATCGGCGGGCGGCGCGACCGCCCAAGTAGTGCCCGGACATCGTTTGTTGCAGCCGACCTGAGCCGTCTTGAGCGATTGCGCGACCCCTAAATCCAAGCTGGTTGCGCACCGAGAGAGCATCCACGACCATGCCGGGCAAGTAGGGGGATGCTCGATATGACCGAGGGCGGCGGTGAGGCGAAGGCCAGCGGCGACGCGCCCGCCGTATTAATCAGCCACGCCTCGCGAGACGCCGCTGCGGTGGAGCGGATCTGCGCGAGCCTCCGCGCCGCCGGCGTCGAGCTCTGGCTCGATCAGAGCGAGCTGCGGGGCGGGGCGCCTGGGACCAGTCAATCCGCGACCAAATCAAAGCGAGAGAGCTCGACCCGTGCTATGCGCTCGCCCTCGCGCACGAACTCGCGGCCGCGCATCTTGCCCGGGGCGATGTACTTCAGAGCGCCGCCCTCTGAGGTCAGGCGGCGGACGTAGAGCGCATCGATGTCGACCCCGTCCAGTGCCGTCTTCCTGAGTTATGCATCAGAAGATGCATCAGCCGCGCAGCGTATCGCAGACGCGCTCCGGACAGCGGGCGTCGAGGTTTGGTTCGACAAGACCGAACTGCGCGGTGGCGACGCGTGGGATCAGAAGATCCGCCACCAGATCCAGACCTGCGCGCTGTTCGTCCCGATCGTATCCCAGCACACCCAGGAGCGGCTCGAGGGTTATTTTCGCCGCGAATGGAAGCTGGCGGTCGAGCGCACACACGATATCGCCGAGCAAAAGCCCTTTCTGGTACCCGTCGTCGTTGATGCTACACGCGATCAGGAGGCGTTTGTCCCCGACGGGTTCCGCGCGGTGCAGTGGACGCGCCTGCCGGGGGGCGAGACGCCCTCCACCTTCGTCGAGCGAGTAAGAGGCCTGCTGTCCCCGAACCTGTCGCCAATGAGCGCAGTCTCCGCCAAGCTGCGCGTGTCTCGCCGGTCAAAGTTGGTCCTGCTCGGAGTCGTTGCTGTCGTCGCTGCACTGGCCTATCTCCTTGCTGACAGGTTCTGGATCTCAAAGCGCCTGACGCCGTTGGGTGCGGCCTTCGCTCCACCACCCCATTCAATTGCGGTCCTACCTTTTGTCAACATGAGCGGCGATAACGCGCAGGAGTATTTCTCGGACGGGCTCACGGAGGAGCTGCTCAACTCCCTGGCTGAGATCAACGAGCTCCAGGTCGCGGCCCGCACCTCGGCGTTTTCCTTCAAAGGCAAGGACACCGACATCGGTACCGTTGCTCGTAAGCTCAATGTCGGGGTGGTGCTCGAAGGGAGCGTACGGCGCTCCGGGAACACCGTACGCGTCACCGCACAGCTGATCAATGCGGTCACGGGCTTTCACCTCTGGTCGCACACCTACGATCGCGATCTTGGCGATGTGTTGAAACTGGAGACCGAGATTGCGGGTGCCGTCGCAAGCGCCCTCAAAGTGAGCCTGCTCGGAGACGTGGCTGCGAAGATCGAGCTGGGTGGGACGCGCGTCCCCGCGGCGTTCGATGCGTACCTCCGTGGTCAGAAAGCTCGCTTTGCGGCGCACGGTGACAAGGATTACCAAGCTGCGATCGCTGCCTACACGGAGGCGATCGGGCTGGATCCAAACTATGCGCTCGCATTTTCCAGCCGCTCGCTAGCGCTCATAGAGTATTCCCAGTACGGCGCTCCGGGACCCGATAATTTCGACAAAGCGCACGCCGATGCGCTGAAGGCGATTGCTCTGGGGCCTGATCTTCCCGAGAGTCACGCAGCGCTGGCTCGCTATTTCGTGTGGGGGTTGCAGGATTTCACCCGGGCGAGCGAAGAGTACCAGCGGGCACTCGCGCTTGGTCCGGGAAATGCGGAGGTGTTGCATCTCTACGGCAACTTCGAGGTCTACATGGGTCGCGCCGACGCGGGCATCACTGCCGCGCGGCGCGCCGTCGTACTTGACCCACTGAACCGCTATACCCACTTATCTCTCGCGCATGGCCTCTATTTCGCACGTCGCAATCAGGAGGCCATCTTGGCATGTCAGGACACCCTCGCTCTGGACCCTGAGGAACCACAGGCCCATGCGGTGCGTGGCCTTGCCTACTACGCGCTCGGCAATCTCCAGAGCGCCCGCGAGTCATGCGAAACCAAACCCGACTTCTGGTCTGATCAACAATGCCTCGCCGTCACTTATGAAAAGCTCGGCCGGCATGCCGACGCCCGAGAGATGCTTGCGAAAATGGAGGCTGCGGATGCGGAAGGTGACGCGTACCAGTACGCCGGCATTTACGCGCAGTGGGGCAATCGTGCCAAGGCGCTCGAATGGCTCGACACCGCGATGCGGGTGCGCGATTCGGGCCTCATGTCACTCAGAACCGATCCGCTTATGGACCCGCTGCGCAAGGAGCCGCGGTTCCAGGCTATCGAGCGCCAATTGCGGTTTCCGTAGATGGAAGCCGTAAAGCCCCGCGCCGACTGCGCAGCGCAATCTGGTGGTACGGGGTCTGCGCTCTACTGGATCGTGTAGGCGTAAGGCAGCGCGTACACCTCGTCAGCCGCGGAAATGCCATAAGGTGGCACGTTCAAAGCGGCGTGATTCACGTACAGCGTTCCACTCACCACCTCGCCGGAGATACCTTGCGGAGTGATCGTGACGACGATGGTGCCTTCCTGGCCCGGTGGCACTTGCAGCAGCCCGAACTGGTAACTCGGATTGAGGGCAGTGAGCCACCAGTCGCCCGTGGCGCTCGTGACCGTCGGGTCGAAGGCCCTGGTCGTTGCAGTCAACGTCGCGTTGACGTAGCCCGTCGGTGCGGGCCCCGCATAGGGTCCGATTTCGTCCGGAGCGATGTCCCAAGGGCCGCCCTGCGACACGACTCCTCCGGCCGGCGCGTACGAGCCCGCAGCGAAGTAGGGAGAGTCCCCGAC
>Ga0210393_10001500_pt1 | contig 19440 bp, 9 predicted proteins | sample IncBWC27OmetaG_FD_160068 | JGI IMG/M metagenome (GOLD analysis project Ga0210393, IMG submission 160068) | Forest soil microbial communities from Barre Woods Harvard Forest LTER site, Petersham, Massachusetts, United States - Inc-BW-C-27-O ... | reverse complement strand
GACTTCAAATGGGATCTCGCTCGTCGGCTGCATGATGCGCTGGGAGTTCCCCTGCATCCGCTTGAGCTCGTTGTGTGCGGCAGCGCCCAGCTCGGATTCTCGCCAGTTCCCGACAAACTGGGCAAGGCGTTCGATCCCTCATCGTCCGATATGGATATCGCCATTGTCTCACCAGATCTGTTTGACCTGTGCTGGCACGAGCTACAGTACAATCCCCCGGCGCGAGCGACTCGTGAGAGGATCGCTGACGATCTTTTCTGGGGATTCATCAACCCGGCCAACGTTTACAAGGTGTCCAAGATCGTGCATAAGTGGTGGGACGTTTTTGGAAAAACGAAGACTCCTCGTGCGAACGGAGTGCGTGGGCGGCTTTACCGCGATTATTGGTCAATGCAGGCCTATCACACCCTAGCGATCCACCGTGGCCGCGATGCACTGAGCGGTAAACGTGTGCAAGGGGTCGCGACGATACGCGGAGCCAACACCTGAGTCTGAATGGCTTCGTCGTCGATTAACGAGTGCATGACTGGCGCAATGCGCGACTTTCGCTTCGCTCAGATTGGCGTAGTGACCGCGGGTCTTTATTGACGAGTCATCGCATTTTGCGGACGAATCGAAGCCGGACGTTTCTCGAAATCGCTGAACATGAGACTTGGCCTGCGTTGCGCGCGTCGGTCACATCGACCCGCGGTGTGTCGGACCGACATGCGCACCAGGCAATGACACCAATGTCTGTGGAGATAACGCGCCTGCTTGGCTGCCCAATTATGATTTCTTTGATGAGTTCACCGGAATAGGGAGGTAGGGAATATCGCCCCGTTTTGGCTCCCTGCCGCGGAGAACCGGGAAAATGTTTGTGACCCAACTCGAATCGAGTTGTTGAGCGAAGCTCAATCGACCGCTGGCATACCTTGGTGTAAAGGCTGACGGTCGACGAGTCTCCAGGCGGACGATGAATGATGCTGAATTCCGGCAATTCGAAAATGATTCCAGACGTTTCTGGTAACTGAGGATTGGCGTCACAACGACCTTCGATTTCACCGTGCCACGCCAGTTCAGATACGAATATCGCCGGCCGTGGTTCGACGCTCTTGGCAATCATGAGTCGTTTCCGACTGCAGTGCGAAACTCAAGTTTGCGCGTACTCCCAAAAACCGGCTCCCAAGGTGACACGAAACGGCGAAGGCCCGCGATCGCGGGCCTTCGTGAAGGGTGATGAGTATGAACGGGAAGCTTCCCCAGGTTCCGACAATAGCGGCTCCATTGCCTATCCGGCAGATGCTCCGCCACTGCGAGGAGATTGGGAATACAGCTCCGGATGACGCTCACAGGATCGGTGCGCTCTTGCAGGAAATGATTCTCAAGTACTACGCGGATGTTCGCCACCAAGCCCAACAAAGCTTCATAGCCGCTTTGGGCGCGGCATGCATTGGCATGCTGTTCTTCATCTATGCAATTTGGCGGGGGATTTCTTCGGACGGCAGCATTTTGCAGGCCAGCCTCGGCGTCATCGCAGGATCCCTAATCCAAGTGATTTCGGGAATCAATTTTTATCTCTACGCACGCGCTGCTCGGCAGTTTGGTGAGTTTCACGTGTGCCTGGAGCGAACCAATCGGTTCATTCTGGCGAACTGCATGTGTGAGAAGCTGTCGCCGCCGGCTCGCGACGAAATGCGTGTTGAGTTGGCGCGAATTGTGGCGACCGCGCCAATGCTCACTTTAGCTGTGTTGACGGGTGAGGCAACGCCGTCAAGCACTCGTCCGAAGCCGCGGAGGGAAGCCCCCAGAAGCGCTGGCACCTCGCCATAATTCCAAGATGTGAGAACGCCGCACTCGGAGGAATAAAGCCCGAACCCGCTGAGTGTGTTCGGGACTCTAAAGGATTCAATCCTTTTGTCGTGCAGTCACAAAGTGAACGTTGTCTTCGAACTCGGCAACCCAGCTGACGCCGCTGCTCTTGCGCGCGTCCGTCACATCGCCCGAGCGTACCGGTCCGGTGTGTCGGACCGGCGCGGCGGAACCCCTGTGTAGTGGGAACTGTTGGACGAGGTCTCCTCTTGGTTTGATTCTCGTCACGAGTTTCCCGAATAGAAATGGCCCGAGACTGCCAGGCTTCGGCCTTTGCTCTCCTTCCCGCCGAAAAGTAGGGATGACGGTCGCTGACATGCACCTCCCCGAACTCGCCCTCAGTTTGGGGGACGATTCACGGAGCGACGCAGCGCGGAACGAGCCCCCGGAAATCACGCCCGAAGCCCTTTCGGATGCGCGACCCATGCAAGACGAGTCTTGATCAACGCCGTGCGGTCCTCGAATTTCGCGCTTGACTGGCCCGTGGGAGGGCCGTAGGTTGCACTTCCGCGCTCGCAGCGCATTGCGCGGAATGTCCCAGCGCCGCCGGAACGGCGGCTCCCATCTCTGGTCACATTCCCTCAGAGGTCACGTGATACCTCTTTTCGAGGGGGTTATGTCAGAGCGAACTTCGGGGACTTTCGTGGCGTCAAGTCTTGGTTGGGGCGCCTCTCTGCTGGTGCTGCTGGGGTTGATGGCTCGTCAGATCGCGCAACCGCGAGCGAGCGCTCCCAATCCCCAGTCGGCAAATTCCAAGGCGGCTCTCGTTTCTCCCTTTGTCCCAACCGATGCTTCCAAGCAGGACCTGACCCTCGAGCTCGCTCCGCGCTTGAGCCTGCGCTTCAAGAACTCGGAGCCGCCTCCGTATTTACGGCCCATTGCCGCGTTCGTCGGGGTCTCGGTGAACGATCTCTGCTCCCGTAATCGACTTCCATCGGACCATTCGGACGTCGCTGGCAAGTCAGCGGCGATGACCAAGGACACACCGCAAACCTCCGGGGTGACGACAAAGACGCCCGGAGCGAAGGCCGAGCCGCCGATTGCCCCGAACAACGCGAAAGAAACTGAGGCGACCACTTGGGTGCGACGATGGGGACCGCAAGTCCTTCCTTACGATCCCCAGTTCCTGATCGCCTTGGTTCCCGATCCTGAGCGATCGCACTGCGCTTACCGCTTTGACCTCTGGGTCGAGGCCATTCAGCGGGCCTGCGCCGCCAATGACCCGAACGAGACATACGCAGTTGAGGTCCTGAATCACTATTACTTGCCGTGGGAGTACTCGGGAGAAAACGCGTCGCGAGGGGTTCACGATCCGGAAAAGATTCCAGGCGTACTGGTCTTTCGCTCGATCCCGACTAAGAAGGACGAGCCTAAGGAGGACAAGCCGCAGAAAGAAGACCCGGTGAAGATGCGAATTGTCTTCCTTGTGGGGGACACGCCAGTCGCCGGCATTCAACAACGCGCCCTACGGACGGCACTCGACGTGCTGAGTTGGTTTGAGACAAAGCGCTGCCAGTCCGGCAGGAAGGGACAGCCGGAAGTGAGAATCGTCGGGCCGGTCTACTCCGGTTCCCAGCACTCGCTCCAAACCGCCTTGCACGACTGGTGGGCTAGCCTTGAATGCGCCGGGGAAAAGCACGATCTCGATTGGTCGATTCGCGTCGTGAGCACTGGGACGGAACTTCGCCTCGAGAATTTCCGACGCGGGCACCCGATGCCGAACGGCCAGAAGTTTCTTGAGTCTGCCAGTCACAAATTACAAGATCCCAAAGGCATCGTCAGCCTGACGTCGACGATGGTTCCCGAACAGACCTTGATCGACAGATTGCTGGAATATCTCCAAGAACTGCACGGCACGAAGCCGGAGATCGTTATCGGTCATCTCCGGGAAGGGGGCACGGCGTTCGGCGCAGACGCGAAGTCCCTTGCCAATCGCCGGAACTGCCGCTGGATTGACGTTCCGTTTCCCTTGCATATCTCGCTGGTTGACGCCGATCGCGCGCAGTCCAGCATGCGCGACGCCGAGAATGCGCCTCAATTCACGGCCTTCGACCGCGGATTGAAGCTCCCCATTTCGCGCTCCGAAGGGGAAGCCGACACGATTCCGCAGCAAGATGCGCTCTTGACCCCTATTTATCAAGACATCGTGTTGACGTCGGCGCTTCAGGCACTGGCCCGGCAGCATCCGCACTATGTCCTCATCACGACGACCGATAGCCGGGACAAGATCTTTCTGGCGAGCGCCGTCAACCGACACTGTCCTAATGCGCGGATTATCCTTGCCTACAGCGACCAGCTCTATACACACAGTGAATATGCGCGGTATCTCGTCGGGAGCTTGATCGCCAGCTCATATCCCCTTTCTCCGATTCAACTCCAATGGCCCCCTGACCAGGGCAGACAACGTTTGGGTCAGATCGATTCATTTGCGGAATACAACATCACGGCGTATTTCAACGCCTTTGCAGCCCAACTCAACAAGCCGAAGGCGATGCTCTTCTACCAGTCTCCGCTACGCGCCTACGCGAGTCGGCTGCCTGATTGCCTTGAGGGCCCTGACAAGACAAGGCCCTACGCGCCGTCGGTTTGGATCTCGCAAGTCGGGCGAAACCACGCGGACGTTCTCAAAATCGTAAAGCTCGACCCCCGTGAGTATAAGGGTGTCTGGCCCCCGGAGAATTGGCCCTCGAAACTGCTGCCGGAGCCCCTTCCTGTCGCGCTTTCCTGTCCTCCTCCGCGACGAATATGGTTGATCTGCATCGGCGCGGCCCTAACCGCTCTCCTTGTGGTCGTGGTCTACGGTCGCCTCATCGTCGATGACCTTTGCCGTGCCTTTCCCGAATTCACGTCGGACCCGGCAGACGCGCCCTTCCCGAGTCGAAAGCTGAATCTGGCTGATCAAAAGCGATGCGCACGGCGTGCCTATATGTACTTCTTTTGCCATGTTGTGGGTCTGGCGACGATCGGCGGTGTCCTCGTCTTCCTAACCCGCGTGGAACTCGATCGCTGGTTCTCGCAGGACCGGTGGGACCTCGTAAATGTGATCGTTGCAGCCGCTGATTTGGTTTTTTTAGGCCTGCTGCTTTGGGAATTTTTCTATTGGGTTTGCGACCCAACAACACGCACGGAATTGGAGCGCGTCAAGACGGACTACAGCGAGTCGTGGCTACCCCAATCGGACATCGGCGGGCTGAAACTCTGGGCAATTACGTTTGCGTTTACGGCAGCCGGGTGTCTGTGTGGCTTCACCCTGGCGCCCGATTGCGGCGACCAGTTCACGCTTGCCAGGATCGTCAACGCCGGCAGCTGGAATTCTCCGGTCATTCCACTCTTGTTGGTGGCTTCGATCGTCCTCTCCTGGTGCTGGCTGGGGGTATCGCGACTCCGCCTCCTCAACAACATCGATCGCCAATGGGACCCGCTCGAAGTCTACGATTCCCGTCAACTGAAATCAGTGTTGGCTAAAAGCGGGATCGGGAGTCAATTCTGGAACGTCATTAAGAACCATCGCGATCTCAGCAAGTCGTGCTCAGCTTGGTACGAACGGCCATTTACCTGGTGGAGGAAACGCCGGTTCACGGCCGCGCCGCCGAATCAGATGGAACTGATTGAGACAGATGCTGCCGCGACGGACATGGCTTCTGCGCATGAGGACATGGCTTCTGCGCATGACAATGAATCGCAGAAGCTCGGACCCAACTGGTTTTTGTGGTTGATGTCGTCCATTGTCGTATTTGGAATTTGGACCGCGTGGCCGCAGTGGCTCCCCGGGGCCGACTTTTGGGTGGTCTCGGCGTTGGGTCTCTCGATCGTCGCCTGCTGGATCCTGATCTGTCTGGAAGCCGGACGCTTATGGGACTTCTGGCGGCGGCTCAAGCGACTTCACCACGCAGTCGCCCGGTTGCCAATGCAAAAAGTGTTCGCCAAGCTCCCCGACTATTTCGTCAAAGCGTACGGCGATCTGCTTTTCGTCGAGCCCTATCGCGTTGAAAGCTCACCGGCTCTTGTCCATCAACTTCAGTCGGTTCTGAAGAAACGGCAGAAGCTCCGCGTCAAGTTCCCAGCGCAGTTTCCTTTCGAGCCTTCCGCGATAGACGATTTGCATGAGAATAAACACGGTCGCCGTCCCGGAAGCTATGTGCGTCAGTACTGCCTGTTCGCATTGCCTGAATTGGCCGTGCTGTGGTCAGAGCGCTCCACTTTGGAGGGTTATCCAAATGCGGATCCGGCGGCCGCTTCCAGTCTTCCTTCGCACGACACGGAACCTACACAGCAGAAATCGGCCGACCTAACTGTTCGTCTCGTAGAAGATGTAGAAGATCCCGAAGACGCCGAGAAGCGCGAGTTCATCCAGGCGGAGGAGCGACTCCTGGCAATGCTGCTTGTTGCCTTTTTCAGCCAGTATCGTTTGCAACTCAGGGGTGTCGCCCTCTTTCTGGGGCTGGCGCCAATCGGACTCTTGGGTGCTGTGGCGTCCTTTTCATTAGTGCCTCAGCGCGAGCTGATGAATACGACGGCGTTGCTCGCCTTGGTGTGCCTCGCCGTATTGGTCACGGTTTTCACAGGACTCAACCAGGACGAATTTCTTAGTCGCGTCGCCCGGACCGCGCAGCGCCGTTTTGCGCTCAATCCGGACTCTGTCTGGACCTTTCTCATTTTGCTTCTTCCGTTGATTTTGGCGATCGCGTCGAGGTTGGCAGGAGGCGACGTCGTGTACGAATGGTTTTCGTCTCTCTTCCGGGCCATTTCATCGCGCTGAGGGAACACCCAGAGGACTAATCCGGATGCGGTTCAATCCCGTCCACCGACTATAGAGTCCGTGGGCCAGAGGTTGCCGACAGGACCCACGTCGGTAAGTTGCCAATCTGCCTAGGTCACATCGACCGGAAGCGATCAGCCACCGGCCGAGGTGCAGATTCCGGTCGGTCGGTACCCGTTGGCTTAAGGCCCTCTTGAAAACTTGCAGTCGCCGACCCGAAGCAGAGGTTCGAAATCCCACCCCCCAACCCCTAGCCCTGACCGTGCATCGTCGAGCTGTCCGGCGAACCGTTTTCCTATGTCGATTCTCCGGGTTCCCTACACAGCACACACCGCAACGCAGCATTCGGGGGCCAAAAACACCAATCGGAGTCTGTTTTCGACCGACTGAATGAGTACTACACGGGCACCGAGTTCGAACCGGTGAAGAGTTTGGCGAGGAACTGCTCGACGGGGCATGCCACCAACATCATTCAAGGTTTTGCCGTCGGGTATGAAAGTACGGTGGCGGCGGTCCTCATTATTGTGGGATCGATTCTCGCGAGTGTGCTGGTTTACACAGGCACAAACGCGACCTTCGTCGCCAAAAAACGATCGATGCGATGATTTTGTTCTTGCATCGGTCAATTCCAAACGGTGACAATTTCATATCTCGTCGTGCTAGGACCTCGCGAGCAGGCTCCTCCCTCTCAGCTCGGCGCGGCATCGTCTGAGTCGCAATAAAGCGCGCTCATTGCCGCTCTTGAATGCGTCGGCAGCTTTCGTCCCGACTGCTGCTGTCGCATCGCCTGTATGTCGGATGTCCCCTGAACACGAGGTCGCAATGGACAAACGAGAGCCCGAATTCAAATACATTTCGGAATTTGAGATCGTCGGGGATGAGCGGGCGAATGCCCTCAAGGGAAACGCGCCTCGGGAACTCGAACAGACGGAATTTCCCTTCATCCAGGCTCGCCGGGTCAAAGCCTACACAAGTTGCGAGCTCGATCCGCTGAAAGGATTTGCCTGTCGTGACGAAGACAAGCCTGTCGAATTAGCGCCCGGTTGGGGCGAGCCGAGGCAGCGGCACGAACGCAATCTGGTGGGACTGGCGTTCTCCGGCGGAGGGATTCGAAGCGCGACATTCGGGCTTGGCGTCTTACAAGGTTTGGCCGAACTCGAAGTGCTCAGGGTCTTCGACTACCTCTCGACGGTCTCGGGTGGCGGATTCATCGGAAGCTGGCTGGCCTCATGGATCAAGCGAGAAGGCGACGTCGCCAACGTCGAGAAACAGCTAAAGCCGGAGCGCGTCGAACAGGCCGGTGCAGAACGTGGTTTCAAACCCTCCACGATTACGCCTGGGCTCGTCGGCAAAGGGGAGCCGGAGCCGATTTTTCACTTGCGAGAATTCAGCAACTACCTATCGCCGCGGCTCAGTGCCTTCTCGGCGGACAGTTGGACCCTGCTGGCAATCTACCTGCGCAATCTTCTGGCGAACCAATTGGCTTTGCTGCCACTCGTGGTCGCCGTCTTGCTCCTGACTCGCATCTATGTCGGATTCCTAGGACTGCATAAGTGGGTGCTGGTTGGGGTAAGTGTTGTCGGCTTAGCGCTTGCCATTTGGTGGACAGTAAGACGCTTTTTGTTCCTGAAGCTGGTCACAGCGTGCGGAATTGTTTCCGTCATCGTGTCGTACTTGGGGGCGTTCGCGTTTCGTCAGCAATTTGAACCGCATGTTATCGCGGCTTTCGGGCCGCCGGCTGTTCTTTCCGTGATCGGCATGGTCGCTTGTCTGTGGGTGGTCATTCGCAGTCGCGATGCCGATGAGCAGGAACGCGAGTGGCTTTCGCGTTTTGGAGCTTGGCTCTTGCTGATCTCGGTATGCTGGATCGCGATCTTCGGGGTTTCGTTGTATGGCGCCCTCTGGTTCTGGCGCGCCGACCGCTGGATCCAGTCGACTCTGACCGTCGGCTGGATTGCCTCCGCGGTGGCGGGGGTCAAGGCAGCCAATAGTTCCAAAACGAATGGGCAAAGTACCTTCAAGATCCTCGACGCCGTGGCCATCGCCGGTCCGGTCGTTTTTCTCATCGGGCTGGGCTGCGGCCTGTCGGTTTTCATGGATGAAGCGTTCGGATCTCTCAAGTCGAATCCCGCGGCCAATGCGGCGGCGAGCGAGGGGGCCGATCCGTCGGCCGCCCACGCGGCCACCGTGCCAACAAGGACAAATCCGAAAGATCCGCAGTTTGCTTCCACGGAGGTGACCTACAAATCAACATTGTCCGGCGACGAAAAAACGCCAAAGCACGAGACGGCCTGGACGCGGCGTGTTGTCGAGATGCCGGACGAGGCGGCGAAAATCGCGTCGGATTACTGGGAGCGCATCGAAAAGTCGGACGTGCGGCTGCTCTTATTCTACTTCTCCGCGTCTGTTCTGCTGGCCGTCTTCTTCGGCTGGCGAGCCGACATTAACGAGTTCTCGCTCAACGCGATGTATGCCAACCGCCTCGCGCGCTGTTACCTCGGCGCGTCGCGTCGCAAGAGCCGGCAGGACGTCTGCGGCACACCTTCTCACTCCTCGGGGCCGATCCGTCATCCCGACACGGTCACCGGTCTTGATGCCGACGATGATTTTCCGCTCGACGATCTCCGCATCGGTCCGATCCCAAACCCGCCAAGGGTTCCCCCAAAGAAAAGGAGTCACGGCTATTGGGGACCATTCCCTTTGATCAATACCGCGCTCAATCTGGTCGCCGGCGAGCAACTCGCCTGGCAGGAGCGCCGGGCCGAGTCGTTCGTACTCAGTCCTCTTTATTGCGGCGCCAATTCGGTTGGATACAGGGACGCCCGCCTGTATAGCTCGAGCAAGCTGACGCGTGGCAAGCTGCGAAAACTGAAGCCGCTCACGCTGGGGCGGTGTGTCGCCATCTCGGGGGCCGCGGCGAGCCCAAACATGGGTTATCATAGCGCGCCCGCCCCGGCTGCGCTGATGACGATCTTTAACGTCCGACTGGGTTGGTGGCTGCCCAATCCCAAAAGCGATGACGTTTTCACATCTGCCGGTCCGGGGAGCGGCTTGCAATGGCTCCTGTTCGAACTATTCGGATACACCAACACGAAGCGCGACTTCGTCAACCTTTCCGACGGCGGACACTTTGAGAATCTTGGCGCCTACGAGCTCGTACGGCGGCGTTGCCGTTTCATCGTCGTCGCGGACGGCGGGGCGGACCCCAATTTTGAATTCGAGGATCTCGCGGGGCTGATTCGAAAGTGCCGGTCCGATTTCGGCATCGATATCGAAATCGACGTTTCGCAATTGCGTCGCAAGGACGGCAAGCACAGCGACGTCCACTGTGCGATCGGCACGATCCGTTACGATCAGGTCGAGCCGACGGCCCCCGTCGGCACCTTGGTTTATGTCAAACCGTCCCTGACGGGCGACGAATCAGCCGATATTCAATATTACGCGGGCAAGCATCCGGATTTTCCGCACCAACCGACGCTCGACCAGTTCTTCAACGAGTCCCAGTTCGAAAGCTATCGGGCGTTGGGTTATCACTGCGCTTCCAGGGTCTTCGGTGCGGCCGTCGAAAGGGTGCGCAACGACTTGGTCTCTCCAAAGCTATCGCAAGATTGGATCGATTCACAAAAAGACAACCCAACCGTTTTGCTGAAGACGGCCCGCGCCCGCCATGGCTCCGAAGTGGAAAATCTGTTTTACCATTTGCGAAAGGAGTGGCTGGCGGTTCCCAGCGAATTCGAGGCCGGCTTCTTGCAGTCGGTCGAAGGTTTTGAGGACCTTCAAAAAGATCTTGCCGCAGATCCGCGGCTCGCAATGATCGGCCGCGGTTTGTATCCCGAATTGAAGATCCAGTTTTCCGAGCCGAATCAGCAACCGAATGACGGGGAAAATCTTACCGGCGGCCATCCGCTCGAGCAGGCCGAAACAGGACAGAACGTCGTGCCGGACGGCGATTCATCTGTCGAGTTGCATACAGCCAGCCGGATGCTGCAGGTGATGGAAAACGCCTTCCTGGGGGCCCAAATGAATCGTTATTACGCGCACCCCCTTAACGCGGGGTGGATGAACGTCTTCCAGCGCTGGGGCAATTGGCCGGCGCTGCGCCGCTACTGGCCCCTGCTGCGCAATGAGTACAGCCGCGATTTCGTACGATTCTGTGAGCGCAAGCTGGCACTCAAGAGCGAATTCACCGCCACGCTGGTTACGATCGACCAGCTCATCAACGAATCTCCCCAGCGGGATATGTCATGGTCGCAAATCTGCCAGGAGTTCGATGGGGAGTGGCCCGGAGGCCGGAGGAGCGGCGGCCCGCTGAACCTCAAGGACTTCTACGAGCAAGCCTGGCAGGAGGGCACGACTAGCCAGAAGGCGCTTTACTGCCTGTTGGTCGGCTCAAAAGGCGAGCCGGATCCGAGAAAGATCGAGGACGGTTTCATCGGCGGTGTTCTGGCTCTCCGCGAGCTGAGACAGGAGCACTGCCCCGGGTTCAGCGTCGGTGCCGACGACAAGTGCGCGTTGTGTACAACGCCTTCAAAGACCGGATACGAATTGCTGGTATGGGTTCGTCCGGCGTTTCGGCAGCAATCAATCGGAACCCAGCTTGTGGAACAATTGTTCGAGATGCTCTTTACTCCCGACGAAGACCCGAAGCCGCTGGTAGGCCAACTCGGAAATCAGAAGACGGTCCGGCTCTCAGTGCTTTATCCGAAGCGCGGCTGGAGTGCGAATAGCGGAGACGCAATGGAAAAGATGATGTGGCTCTCCTTCTTTTCGTTTTACGGCTTCCGGAAGCCGAGCGCCGAATGCCCGCATTCAGACCTCTATGAGGTGCTCACCCTTGATATCGACCCATAAGGCGCGGGTGGAACCGCAGCGCTGAAGGCCCTCTTTTTTCGGACTTAACGGCACGCGATACAGAATCTGAAACGCACATCGGTCACATCGACCGGTGTATCGGACCGACGCGTGCAATCGTGTTCCGAAGCTGGGCTCGAGGAGACCATTGCGCATCCCTTCCGCAGAACCAAAAGCCAACCGTTCGCCGATCGCAAGTGCTCGATGGTGGCCGTTCCGATGTCTTCTTGCGTTTGATTTCGGGAGTGTCAAATCCTCGATGCGTCAAGACTTTCTTATTTCGCTTTTTCGCGTCGACTAGCCTCAGATCGAGCGGTAAGTTGCACAATCATCGTCGGTGCAATCCTCATCTCGTCACCGGGTTCTTCCTCCGATGGTCGACCCGTTGGCGTCGGCACAATCTCGGGCCGCCAGTCATTTCTATCAGCGGGGCAGGCTTGCATCAGTTCGCCAAGTGTCGTGACGGGATTGTTGACAAAGATGGTTTCCGTACTGCCATCTGGAGATTCGAAGATGACCTTTTGTGAGATTAGGTCCGTTGTCAGTAGCTGGGCGACCGGGGTTCGTCCCGCAATGACTTCATTCCAAACCTGGAAGCCCACCAGGCAGATTTCAATCCGTTGGAGATTTTTGGCTTTGGTCTCAAGGGCGAACTGCCGAATGCCTCGCAGCATTTGGGCAAATGGGTGAATCTGGTGCCACGGCGCGTTTTCCCCAGACGCGACGGCTCCAAGCAACGCGGTCTTAAATTCTCCGCCATCTTGGTCCATACAAGATAAGGTCTCGTGGACCGATTCCGGAATGATCGTAAGATCGCTCTGGTCGATTTCGCCTCCCTTGACCGGAAGGCGAGATACGATCCCAAACACGTCAGTTCCGGGATAACGATATGTGTACGAACCTTTCCTTTCCCACTTCTCAGGGCTAAACGACTCTACCTTACCCTTCATGTGGCCTTTTGCCTGCGGACCGTGGATCGGCAGATCATGTGCGTCGCGCCCCATGCTAACTGCGGAACACTCCTTCTTTTTTGGGTCCGGAAAGCGCAGACCTTGATCGTGAATAACGACCGTTAGGGGTCTTTCAGGTAGGGCTGGCCGATCGATTTCAATCGATAGCGACCGCGGGCGACCTGTGACTATTGATCGTGCCTCCGCGGGCCGGCCTTCGTGCTTTTCGGTTGTTATCGCCGCGAGCGCAGACAAGAACTCAGGGACTTCTTCGTGCTTGTCATAGAAGATAGGCTTGATGCCGAGGCGCCTCTCCAAGAAGCTGGTATTGAACAGATCCTTCTTGTCCGCGCTGAACAGGGCGAAATGCAAGAATGATCCGGTGCCGTGATTGTGAACAATCTCGCTCAAGAGATTTACGAAGTAGTCCTCCAACAAGCCGGAACCTAGGAACAGTACACAACGGCGCCGGAGAACCTCGGCGAACGCGCGGCGAAAATGGGGTTCACCGTTGATGACCGCCTGGTACTGCTGATGGCCGAGCACAACTTGTTCGGTCAGCTCGTCTTGGCGATCGTGATTGGGAATGACGTTATCAAGCGGGGTTGCCACGCCGCCCAAGAACCCTTGGAGCGCCCAAAAAATGGGAGGACTCAGACTACCAAGAGAATCTAAGACTCGATGGCAATCATCCAAACCGCGTCCGACGATTTCGGGCACGGGGAGCTTTGGAACATTCTTTGCTGTTTCGGTCGCCGCCACCCAATACAGATCATCATAATTTGTCGTCATCACCAACGGCCAAGCGATCTTGGCGAGGGCTCTCGTCTGCTTCGGAATGTCCTGAAATTTGCTTGGCTGACGATTCAGGGCATCTCGTATGGCGTCTCGTCGATGCTCCAATGAGTACGGGCGAAAAGCTTCCATTACTTGATCCGCAAGTCGAATGAGAAGCACGGATTGATTGGCGTTCTCAGCTCCTTGGAGCGCTTTGGGAATCGAGATGTTTGCCTTCTTAGCCGCCGCATAAAAATCCTTGATCGCCTGGTCGTCCTCAAGCTCTCTTGGGATGGGAACTTTTAGCTTCGCGGCTAGGCTTATTACGAATGGCTTCCACGCCACACAGGCAGGCACACTCATGCCCGAGCCGATGAGCGGAACAAGAACGCCCTGTCGCTGCAACATGGCGAGATGCGACAGGATTTCCCAAAAGCTAAGGGATGTCGTGGCCACCTTACGACCTCAAGCGATCTCTGAGACCCCCCATCGAACACATTCTATGCTGGGAGTCGAAGTCAGGGAACGGACGTCATTCCGCGCTCGGTCACATCGCACGTGCCTCCGATGCGTCAGCGAATCGCCGCCGGCAGCAAGGACACTCGCCGTCGAATCCCTTGACGAGAGACCAGAATGCCGATGGCTGGCGCAGCGTCATGATCGCCTTGAACGCAAGCGGCGCGCGATGGGCGTAGTGACGGTAGGTGATTCCGCCCACCGAATGGCCGAGGATTTCGATAGACGACTCGGGAACATGCTCGTCGTAGTACGTCGCGCAAGTTTTCCGAAGATCCTTCAGAACCCAAGGCTCACCCTTGGCTGTTTCGACGTTCGTCTTCGATCGAATTCCGGCAAGGTGGCAGAGGTGCTGAAATCGAGCGTTTGGCCGCGATCCGCCGCCATAGACCACTGGCTCTTCCGGGTCAGGATTGTCCGGCATGATGCTTTTGATGTGAACGTGAACCACGCGGTTCATCGGCCGATAGAACACCTTTCCGGTCTTCACACGCCGATAGAATAGCCAGCCCCACGGCGACTCGGCCTTTGCCTGGCCGTCTGGCGATTGGCGATTCCAGGAAATGTGCCGCCATCGGATCGGCTCGTGGTCGGGCCTGCCCTTCCAGACGGTTCCCGTATCGAGTCCGTAATTGAAGAACAAGACAAGTGCACAGCGCCAATATCGGCCGATCGGATGTGGACAGTCCCAGCCTCGTGGTCGCGACATCTTATGGGTCGCGAAGTACAGGGCGTTGATTTCAGCTTTGGTCAAATAGTGGCGCCCGGCCACATCGCGCTGTGGCCGCGGCTTTGGAAATCGGGGCGGAGCCTCGATCAATTCCTGATCCCACGCCCACGAAATGATCGCCCGGAGCTGCTCGCGAGCTTTGTTCGCGGTTCGGCCGGGATTTGCCCCTTCTTCGTTGACGGCGCGCTCGTAGACCCAATCGAGAAATTCCCGGATTTCTTTGCGCCCGAGTTTTTCGATTGGGACACCGCCACCCCAATCCTTCCATTTTCGGAGCGTCGTCTGATACTCGGCCCGCGTTCCTCGCGCGGGGCTGCCGGATCGTAGATAGTTCGTCACCGCGGTCTTGAGCGTGGTTGACATTGGCAAGCTCCAGCCCCGGCTCTTGCCTCAATGCCCGACCCTCCGACCCGGTGGCGATTTCGGCTTCCTGCTGTCCGTCGCCCTCAAATCCTCAGGGCGAGAAATGCATTTGCGTCGCGGTAAATGGCGAGCCTAATCTGGCTGGAATGCGACACGTTCAGCCGGCGGACGATTTTAACTCTGACGCCCACGGCGTGTCGGACCGAAGCGCAACAGACACGGCCCCATGGATCATTCTCGGACGGTCACCGACATCTCGGTTGCCACAAGTGGCTACCCAGAACTTCAGCGGCAGCAACCTCGTTCCGAGAATTCGACAAGGTTCGGATCGTTTGATGAAGACGACGTTCCTTTCAGTCAAGCGGATACAATACAGCGACCGTAAAGGGTTCATGGCTTTCATGGCACAGTCCCCCCATGAACGGCCAAGCAACCCTCGTTGGTCTTTCGTCAGATTCAGTCGAAGCGGTCCCCGGTATCGCGTAATGAAGGATCGTTGATGTCCTGGACCAGGGCAGTTCATCTCGACCAATGGGCCGAAACCCTCGACGCTCGCGCGCAGCTTCCGAATCTCATACGGCGACTCGTTAGAAGCACCACACCGTCGCTTAAATGGGCGAGGTTTCCGGCTGGTGAGGAAAGTCAAAGACCGGGATTTGACGGCGAGGTCGCGGCGGTGAAGGGTGACCAGTTCGTCCCCGACGGGTTCAGCGTGTGGGAGATGGGAGCTGACAAAAGTCCACAAGGAAAGGCGCAGGAGGACTTTCAAAAACGCAGCGCAAAGGTGCCGCCAGATCAACAAAAGGACATTGTGTTCGTGTTCGTGACACCTAGGACTTGGCGCGGAGCAAAAGATTGGGCCAAAGCGATGGCGGCGAACTCCGGTTGGCGAGGAGTCGTTGCCCTGGACGCAAACGACCTCGAACACTGGCTGGAAGTCGCCCGCGACGTCGACGTGTGGTTTACGCGGCTGACGGGGCGCGCCTCGCCAGGAGTTCAGGATGTCGAATCCTACTGGAACGCGGTTCGATCAGTTGCTGAATTTCCACTCGACCCATCCGTGTTTACCGCTTCGCGGGAACCCGAGATTGCGGTTGTGAATAACTGGTTATCCGGTCCGCCCAGCTCATTGTTCATGCAATCAAGCGGCCTGTCTGATGGTCTTGATTTCCTGGTCGCTCTCAGCGTAGGCCAAGCCCAAGACAAATTGCAAAACGCACTCATCGTTCATAACGTCGACGCGTGGAGGGATTTCGCGCCAAGCCGTGGAGGATTGGTATTGATAGCCGCTCCAGCCCTGGAGTTACAGGCGTCCGATACCGCCGGTGCAGTCGATTCTGGGCATCGTGTGTTTCTGAGTGGGCCTCGCGGAAATATTGGTTCCGGGCCAGGGGAAACCCTACGGCGACAAGATTGGTACTCGATCACTGAGGGACTCGTCGCCTCCGGCTTTTCAGAATCACGCGCAATTAGCCTTGCGCGAGCTTGCTGTGGTAGCTCAAGCATCTTGAAACGCCTGATCACGCGTCACCCGGAGACTGTCTTTCCACCCTGGTGCCGTGACGACGTACGCGCGTCACTGGCTCCCTTTGCGCTCGTCGGTGGATGGGTCCACATTGATCCCGCGTCGCAGCCGCGAAATCCAGAGATGCCGCGCATCGGTTCGGCTCCTCCTATCGACGTAGACTTTGTAACCGAGTTGGTGGGATGTGACCGCGACCAGCTCGACGCACTGGTGGCGCGTTGGCAGGACGGCTCTGAGCCTCTGTTTATGCGTTTTGGCAACAGCGTCTTGGTTTCGTCACGCGAGGATGCATGGCACCTGTTGGGCGGCACCATCACTCGCGAGCAACTCACGCGATTCAAAGAATTGGCAATCCTCGTCCTTGAGGAAGACAATCCTGCATTTCAGCTGCCTAAGGACCAAAGGTGGCTGGCGAATCTTTACGGCAAGACACATTCGCTGTCGGAAGACTTTCGCCGTTCGCTGGTAGAGTCGCTTGCGCTAATGGCAGTTTATCCGAGAGTGGAGCATTCGGTCGCGGATCAGGAGCTCAAAGAAATCGTGCAACAGGTCGTGGAAACCGTGCTCCCGGCAAATGCGACCTGGCAACGTTGGGCATCGTTTGGGCGGAACCTGATGATTGTCGCCGAAGCCGATCCTGAGCTGTTTCTCCGCCGAATTGAGGCCGATCTCGCATCAACCGAACCAGCGCTTCCACAGCTATTTCATGAACAGCCGCAAAGCATGTTCGCCGGGACTGTTCATACGAACTTGCTCTGGGCGCTGGAAGGGCTTGCCTGGACCGGCGACTATCTTTCCCGTGTCGCGGTCTGTCTCGCTAAACTTGCGTCGCGTGATCCAGGAGGAAGTCGCGCCAATCGCCCCGCTAACAGCCTGCACGAGATTTTCCTGTTGTGGCTCTGGCACACCAATGCGTCTCTTTCCGAACGTATCAGTGCACTCTCTGCCGTGCTCGCGGTAGAGCCGGTCGTCGGTTGGAAGCTTCTGCAAGAGCTTCTCCCGCGGGGAATCTCTACATTTTCATATACGACCTATATGCCGCGGTGGCGCCCTTGGGCCGACGGATGGTCGAGGGAAAAGATACGGCCCCAGATGGCTGAGTACGCTTCCGCAGTCGCTAACCTGACGATTAAAACGGCGGGCGCAGACCCCAATCGCTGGGCGGATGTATTGGAGGGCATGCTCCGACTTGGGCCAGACGTCGATGCACGTGTCTTTACGGCATTGGAAGAGATTTGCGATACAGCGGCGTCGGCAAGTTCCGACGCCCTTTTCGCGCTTTGGAACGAGTTGCGGCGCATTGTGTCGCGTCACGAGCGCTACTCTCACGCTGAATGGGCGTTCGACGAGACAGTTCGGACGCAGCTTGCAGCAATCCGCGATCGCCTACGACCGGCCGACGCGATACGCAAGTATTCTTGGCTATTCGAACAGCGAGTCGAACTTCCGGGTTTTGATCTGGTAAGCCAGCATACCGCTCACGACAACGCACTGTACGAAGCTCGGCTCGCTGGTCTGCGCGAGATAATCGCTGCTAACGGAGCTGAAGGTTTGTTTCGGCTCCTCGATATGGTTCCTGAAACGTACACGGTGGGCGTGCTCGTCGGGGACCATGCTTTGCTTGGTTGGGAGAGCGTCGGTCTTCCCGCAATTCTCGACACCCCAGACAGACAGCGACTGAGATTTGTCGACGGCTTCATCCGAGGCCGATTCCATAACGAGGGCTTCGCTTTCGCCGATCAGCTTCCAATCGCAAAGTGGACAGTTTCACAGATCGGGACTTTCGGCCGTTGCTTGCCCTTCGAAGAACCGGTATGGCGATGGCTTGAGCGATTTGGCGAGGAGGCAGTGAACGATTATTGGCGAAAGGTCGAGCGATTTGCGCGATTCACAACTCTCGGTGAAGCTCAGACGGCCGCAACAATGTTCATTGGCGTGGGGAGGGGATTTTCTGCAATCGAGGTGCTCGAGTCGGCATTGCGTCACAAGCTCGCGCCGCCGGCCGACCTGATTGCGGCTGCGCTTGAGAGCGTCCTTACCCATGAGAATGTCGAGGCAGGTGCCGACTCGAACGCGGTTGACTATTCGGTGCAGCAATTAATTAAGACGTTGCAAGAGGACAACAGCTTCGACCGCAGTCGCTTAGCACGACTCGAATGGGGATTCCTTGCATTCCTCGATCCGGAGTTCAGCGAAGTTGCCCCCGACACGCTCGTGCGCGCGATCGAAGGTGACCCGCAGTTCTTCGTCGACCTCGTCCGCAGCGTGTATCGGGGAGCGAAAGAACGACCAAGTGATGCCGTAATTACAGAACAGGAGGAAAGCAGGGCGCTGAACTCACACAAGCTTCTGTCGCGGCTCTCACGACTCCCAGGAACGCGCGACGATGGAACGCTGGATTACGACCATCTTCGACAGTGGTTGACAGAGGTTCGACAGTTGGCTGAGAAGTGCGATCGGCGCGCAGTATGTGACGGAGTGTTGGGCGAGTTCATCGCGCGAGCGTCGAGACGATCGGACGAAGATTGGCCTCAACCTGAGTTGGCGAAGCTGATGGATGACATAGCTTCCGACGACCTCTTTCGCGGATTTGTAATAGGCACACTGAACTCGCGCGACGTTGTCGTGCGCGATCCAAGCGCGGGCGGAGATCGCGAGCGCAAACTAATCGAGCGGTATCGGAAACTTGAACAGAGCGTTCGGCCATTTAGCCCAAAGGTCGCCGACGCATTTCACGACGTGTTGCGTCATTACGAAATTGCCGCGCAGGGCGAAGACGAGCGATCTCGTCGAGAGCGGCCTGGACGATAATCATTAACCAAATCGTGCGCTGAACGAGAGTCATTGGAATCCTGGAGCCATCCTCCGATGGACTTCTCAGATTACACGCGCGACCTCTTGGCAACTGACTTTGACGCGAGCCGCGTCCTGCATCGCTATTTCCATTCGCGCCCGTCTGCGGCCTTCCGGGACGCTCCCCCTGAGGAAGAGCCGGACTTCAAATGGGATCTCGCTCGTCGGCTGCATGATGCGCTGGGAGTTCCCCTGCATCCGCTTGAGCTCGTTGTGTGCGGCAGCGCCCAGCTCGGATTCTCGCCAGTTCCCGACAAACTGGGCAAGG
>Ga0210393_10001499_pt1 | contig 19441 bp, 9 predicted proteins | sample IncBWC27OmetaG_FD_160068 | JGI IMG/M metagenome (GOLD analysis project Ga0210393, IMG submission 160068) | Forest soil microbial communities from Barre Woods Harvard Forest LTER site, Petersham, Massachusetts, United States - Inc-BW-C-27-O ... | reverse complement strand
ATCCCGAGGGCCAGCCGTCTTGGCAGGCGTGGCTTGTCTGGGCTGGGTTATGCGTTCCCGGCGCGATCGTTGGCTATCTGATTTCGCGAACCGTGAACCGCGTGCTGTCGCGATTCTTCAAATGGTTCAATCTCGGGTTCGATTTTGTTGCGAGAGTCTACGGACGCGTTGTGGGCATGTCGCTGCGCCTATGTGTGATCGTCCTCTTGATCTATGGCGGGCTGATTGGCCTCACGTACTACGGCATGACGCACATTCCGACAGGATTCATCCCCCCGCAAGACAAAGGCTATCTGATCGTCGACGTGCAATTGCCTGATTCGGCCTCACTCGAGCGAACGGTGGCCGCGCTCAAACGCGTCGAGGAGCGGGCCCTCGCCACAAAGGGCGTCATCCACACGATCGGCATTCCCGGGCAGTCGTTCGTGTTGAACGCCGTCGGGTCCAATCTGGGCTCGATGTTCATCATCCTCGATGAATTCGATCATCGCCACGGTCACGAGCTCAGTGGTGGCGAGATCGCCCACCACCTGCAGAAAGAGTTTTATGCCGACATCCTCGAGGCGCAGGTAGCGGTCTTCGGCGCCCCGGCCGTCGACGGTTTGGGGAACGCCGGCGGATTCAAGCTGATGGTGGAAGATCTGGGCGACGCGCCGCTGGACGTCTTACAAGGACAGTCGGAAAACCTAGCCGACAAGGGCAGGAAGCTGCCCGGAATTGCCGGCCTCTTCAGCAGCTTTCGCGCGAACGCTCCGCAGCTCTATATCGACATCGACCGGACCAAATGCAAGACGATGAACGTCTCGCTCAACGACGTCTTCAACACGCTGCAAGTCTATATGGGCGGATTCTACGTCAACGATTTCAATCGCTTTGGCCGCACCTGGCAGGTCAACCTTCAGGCCGATGCAGCCTTTCGTCTGAAAGCCGAAGACGTGCGGCAGCTCGAGGTCCGCAACGCGGATGGCGAAATGCTGCCGCTCGGAACGGTCGCCACGGTCGAAGACGTCGGCGGTCCAACAATGATCACGCGCTACAACATGCGAACTGCGGCCGCACTCAACGGGTCCGCCCTACCCGGTGTCAGCTCGGGGACTGTGATCTCGAGAATCGGCGGACTGGCGAAACAGGAGCTGCCGCCGAGCATGACTTCCGAGTGGACCGAGCTGACGTATTTGCAGCTTTTGGAAGGGTACGCCGCTTACATCGCGTTTGCCGGAGCCGTCGTGCTGGTCTATCTGGTGCTGGCCGCTCAGTACGAGAACTATACGCTGCCCCTGGCGATCATTCTCGTCGTGCCGATGTGTCTCTTGGCCTCACTCGTCGGCGTGGCCATCATCAAGTCGGACATCAACATCTTTGTGCAGGTCGGGTTCATTGTGCTTGTCGGCTTGGCCACGAAGAACGCAATCCTCATCGTCGTGTTCGCCAAAGCCAGCCAAGAGGCTGGAAAGTCGCGGTTTGAGGCCACCATCGAGGCCTGTCGCAGCCGATTGCGCCCCATCATCATGACGTCGTTCGCGTTCATTCTGGGAGTTGTCCCGTTGATGATTGCCCACGGGGCAGGAGCCGAAATGCGCCGTGCACTGGGAACGGCGGTCTTCTCCGGCATGCTCGGCGTGACCCTATTCGGCATCTTTTTGACACCCGTGTTCTATTACGTCATTGGGTGGTACGTCGAACGGACGGAGCGCAAGACGCCACATGCGCCTCCGAAATCAGCCTCTTCGGAAGGTGATGGCCGGAGGCTGGAGGTCCCAACCACCCTTTGAAGGAATCGCATCCGATCGGAGCGACGACTTGCATCCGGCATCGGAGCTACACAGGGCTCGCCTTCGGCGGCTCTTGCTCGGCTAGGCCGGGAGCGGACCGATGGAGCATCGGTGCCACGGGCGCAGGAACGCTCGGATCCTGAGTGGGCGAATTTATGAATTCGTGCAGTGGACGAAGGTCGAAAGGTCGGGGAACCGTTGAAGGAGAACTGACGATGACCAGGTTGCGAATTCTCGGAGTGGCTGTTTTGGCGATGGTGACATTGGCTCCTCATGCGATGGCTCAGAGAAGGGGCGGCGGAGCAGTTAGCGGGGGCATGCGCGGAGCCGTCGTCGGGGGGATGGTTGGCGGGAGCGAAGGGGCGGCGACAGGCGCCAAGATCGGCGTTGTAACTGGGGCGACCCGAGCCGCCGTTAATCGGGAAACGCAAGCGAGGGCTCAATACCAAAATACTGCAGACTATCAGAACGCCCAACACTCGAACTTCTACGAAGCGCCGCCGGAGACCTTCGGCACGACCGCAGCCGGCGCTCCCACGAAGCCCGGCGTAGAAGCCGTCATTCGCAAGGAGAACAAGCCCGTCGTGGGGATTACGTTCCCTGCCGACTGGAACCAAAAAGCTGGCGCCAACTACATCTCGGCCGTCAGTGGCGATGGACAGGTCTACTCGATGCTGGTCCTCCTCAAAGGCGTCGATGACAAAGCAGCCGGAATCAAGAAGGTCGAGGAGGGATTGGCAAAGAACTATCTAACGGACGTCAAATTCGATCAGCCGCGTGAGACGAAGGGCGGCGCCAAGTTGATCACCGGCACGGGAAAGGGAAAGAAGTCCGGCGTGGACGTCGTGTTCGCGGCCGGAGTTTTTGATGCCGGCGACGGCCAATTCATCGGTGGGGCTTTCGTCGCCGATTCCAAAATCGAGGATTACTACAAAGAAACGGTCAAGGGAATTTGCCAGACGATTCGTCGCGCAAAAGATTTCCAACAACAATAAGGCAACGCTCGGCCCGCCGAAAAGGGGCCGACCTTTGCTGACACCGAAAGAATCCTTCGGCGCCGCAACATTTGCGGCGCCGAGGGGTGTCATCGTGGCACGCGTTCTTTCGTTGAGCGACCGATAGGGAAAACGCGCGAGCCAGCTTCGTGTTCTGCGGCATTTGGGCGCGGTGATCATCGACTGATCCGGTGGAGGTGCACATGCAGAGATTTCTTCAGAACGCGAGCCTTGTGCTTCTGATCGTCTTGTCGTCGACGCTCTTCGCGCAGGATCAAGAAAAGCCCGCCAAGCCGGCCTCGAACGATTCCAAGGACGAGTCAGCCATCCGTGCCAACGTGGAGGCATTCGTAAAGGCGTACAACGCGGGGGATGCGAAGGCCGTCGCGAACCTGTTTGCGTCGGAGGCGCAGACGATCGATGAGGAGGGAGAAACCACACAGGGACGCGAGGCGATCGAAAGGAAAACGGCGGCAACCTTCGCCGACGCTCCGCAAGGTCGAATCCAGATTGACGTCGGTTCCATTCGCATGATTGGATCGGCGCTCGCCATTGAAACCGGCCGCGCGAAAGTGACCTCAAGCCCGGGGAAAGAACCCAATGTAAGCCGCTACAGCGCGGTGCACGTCAAATCGCGGAGCGGCAAATGGCTCTTGGCCTTTGTGAGTGAAACCGAGGAGAGCGAGATTACAAACGCCGAACGGCTCAAGCCCCTCGAATGGCTGATCGGCGACTGGATCGATGAAAGCCCCGATTCGGTCGTGATCACCTCCTGCAAGTGGAGCGACAACAAGAATTTTCTGCTGTCGGACATCAACATTCGTGTGCAGGGCAGCAACGCCATGCACCTGACCCAGCGGATCGGCTGGGATCCGCTCACGAAGCAAATCAAATCGTGGCTGTTCGACTCCGAGGGGGGCTACGGCGAGTCCTTCTGGACGCGCGACGGGGACCTGTGGCGGGTAAAAGCCACCGCTGTGCGTCGAGACGGGACCACGGCCTCGATGACAAACATCTACACACCGACTGGCAAAGACTCCTACACCTGGCAAACGACAGACCGGGTTGTCGCGGGCGAAGTCTTGCCACCAATGGAAATCAAAGTTGTCCGCAAACCGCCGGAGGCAGCCCAGTCGAAGTAGGGCGCCGTTTGACGACGGTTCGCGCAGCCCGGCGGACGGCACAATTCAGGAAACAAAGGGGGACACCCCGTGAAACGCATTATCCCTGTGGCTTTGATGATCCTCGCGATGGTGGCCGTGCCGGCGAACGACGGCTGGGTCTTTGGGCGCGGCGGTGGGAGAGGTGGCGGTGGCGGACGCGGCGGTGGAGGTGGGGGTGGACGTGTTGGCGGTGGTGGCGGTGGACGTGGTGGTGGCGGGTACCGAGGTGGAGTCGCCGGAGGTGGAGGACGCGGCGGCGCTGTTGGTGGCGGTCAGAGAGGCGGAACGGGCGGCGGCAATCGACCGTCGACATTGCCCGCGCGCGGCGGGAACATCGGCGGTGGCAACAGACCAAATGTTGGCGGGCCCGGCGGTATCGGAAATCGCCCGGGCGGCGTCGGTGGTCCCGGTCGACCCGGCGGTGTTGGAGGCCCCGGCGGAATTGGAAATCGGCCAGGTGGCATCGGCGGGCTCGGAGGCCCGGGTGGCATCGGCGGCCCGGGTGGCGTCGGTGGGCCGGGCGGTGTTGGAAACCGGCCAGGTGGCATCGGTGGACCAGGAGGTGTCGGCAACCGACCTGGAATCGGCAATCGACCTGGAGTCGGTGATCGGTTCCCGAACGCCGGCAACCGACACGACTATTGGCAGAACGCCCACAACGACTGGTATCACGGGCACTGGAACGGCCATTGGGGCGCTTGGGGCCTCGGCGCGGTGGCATGGGGCCTGACGAGTTGGGGCGTCGGATCGCTTTATTACGACACTGGCTACTACGACTACGCCAATCCCTACTGCGACACGACGACCGTGGCGGAGTACCCAGCGATCGACTATTCGCAACCGATCGTCACTACGACGGCCCTACCCGAACCTGATTCGTCGGCAGCAACCGCCGCAGCCTCGGACAGCGATCTAGCGCGCAACGCTTTCTACAGCGGGGACTACGCCCGCTCACTCTCCTCGCTCGATACCGCACTCGCGAAGACGCCGAGCGATGTGGTACTGCACGAGTTTCGCGCTCTCAGTCTGTTCGCGTTGCACAGATACAAGGAGGCAGCCGGAACACTCTATGCGGTCCTCTCGGTTGGTCCCGGCTGGGATTGGACCACCATGAGCGGCCTCTATCCGAATGTCGACGTCTACACCCAACAGCTTCGAGCGCTCGAGGATTACGTTCAAAAGAACCCCGACTCTCCAGACGGACGTTTTGTGCTCGCCTATCAGTACATGACCGCCGGTCACCAGGATGCCGCAGCCCGACAGCTCAAAGAAATCATCCGGCTGGCCCCGAATGATCAGGTTTCGCGGCAGTTGCTGACGATGGTCGCTCCTTCCGAGAGTGGCTCGGGTGCCGCTACAACCGCGGCGGCGTCAACGACGGAGCCTGAGCCCAAGCGAACGCCCCCCAGCGACATCGTCGGGAATTGGAAGTCCCAAGCCACGGGAGGCAGCACAGTGGAGTTGTCTTTGGGCCAGGACAACCGCTTCACCTGGAAAGTCGCTCGTCCAAATAAACCCCAAGCGTTTGAAGGCAAATACGAGTTGTCGGGTACGACTCTCGTATTGGAGTACAGCAACGGCGGAACAATGGTTGGCAGGGTCAACGCAGAGGGAACGGACAAATTCTCATTCAAGATGGTTGGTGGCCAACCAAACGATCCCGGACTGATCTTCAGCAAGTGAGACCGGTTTCACGGCGACAAGCGAACAAAATTCACAATGACAACATAGATTCGGTAATTCCTCAAAAAGCGCAAATTCTTCTGCAGCCAAGAAGGAGCGATTCGATGCCGACCACCACAACCACAAAAAGAGATCGCAAGACTGGCGATGGCCAAAACACGGCCGCGACGGGTCCGCTCTCGGCCGACGAGCTTCGCAAAATGGACGCCTATTGGCGGGCCTCCAATTATCTGTCGGTCGGCCAGATTTACCTGCTCGACAATCCGCTGCTGAAGGAGCCTCTCAAGCGGGAGCACGTCAAGCCGCGATTGCTCGGTCACTGGGGAACGTCTCCCGGTCTTAACATGCTCTACGTGCACCTGAATCGTGTCATCAAACGCGATGACTTGAACATGATCTACGTCATCGGGCCAGGACACGGAGGCCCCTCTCTCGTCGCTCACGCTTACTTGGAGGGGACCTACAGCGAGGTCTATCCGAACATCGGGCAAGACACAGAGGGGATGAAGAAGCTCTTCAAGCAATTCAGCTTTCCGGGCGGCATTCCCAGCCACGTCGCGCCTGAAACTCCCGGTAGCATTCACGAGGGTGGCGAACTCGGCTACGCCCTCAGTCACGCCTACGGAGCCGCGTTCGACAATCCGGATCTGATCGTCGCTTGCGTGGTGGGCGACGGCGAAGCCGAGACAGGGCCGCTCGCCACCGGCTGGCACGGCAACAAGTTCATTAATCCGGCCCGCGACGGGTGCGTCCTGCCGATCCTGCACTTGAACGGGTACAAGATCGCCAACCCCTGCTTCCTCGCGCGAATTCCTAAGGACGAGCTGCAAAAGTTCTTCGAAGGACAGGGGTACAAGCCGCACTTCGTCGAGGGACACGATCCGCAGGCCGTGCACCAACAGCTGGCTGCGGAGCTTGATTCGGCGATCGGAGAGATCAAGGAGATCTGGGCCGACGCGCGCGACAACGGAAATCTCAAACGCCCCGCCTGGCCCATGATTGTCTTCCGCACGCCCAAAGGTTGGACGTGCCCTGCGGAAATCGATGGCAAGAAGTGCGAGGATTATTGGCGCAGCCACCAAGTGCCCATGAGCGACATGGACAAGCCTGATCACATCAAGGTCCTCGAAAAGTGGATGAAGAGCTATCGCCCCGACGAGCTGTTCGATGCCAAGGGTCGGTTCAAATCCGAGCTCGCCGAGTTGGCGCCAATCGATCACCGCCGCATGAGCGACAACCCGCACGCCAACGGCGGTCTGCTGTTGCGCGACCTCAAGATGCCCGACTTCCGCGCTTATGCGGTCGACGTACCCACCCCGGGGGCAGCGACTGCCGAGTCGACGAGGGTGATGGGCAAGTTCCTACGCGACGTCATGAAGCAGAATCTCGACAGTCAAAACTTCCGCGTGTTCAGTCCGGACGAAAGCAATTCGAACCGCTGGCAAGACATCCTCGAAGTCACCAATCGCTGCTACATGGCGGAGATCTATCCCGAGGACGATCATCTCGCGCCGGATGGCCGGATCATGGAAGTCCTCAGTGAGCATCAATGCCAGGGGTGGCTCGAGGGCTATCTTTTGACCGGCCGCCACGGTTTCTTCAGTTGCTATGAAGCCTTCATTCACATCATCGACTCGATGTTCAATCAACACGCGAAGTGGCTGAAGGTCTGCGGCCACATTCCGTGGCGGCGCCCGATCGCGTCGTTCAATTACCTGCTCAGTTCGCACGTCTGGCGCCAGGATCACAATGGTTTCAGCCATCAGGATCCCGGTTTCATCGACCATGTCCTCAACAAGAAGGCCGAGGTCGTTCGGGTCTATCTGCCTCCCGATGCCAATACGCTCTTGTCCGTGACCGATCACTGCTTGCGCAGCCGCAACTACGTCAACGTCGTCGTCGCGGGTAAACAGCCGGCCCCGCAGTGGCTCACCATGGATCAGGCCATCAAGCACTGCACCGAAGGAATCGGCATTTGGGAATGGGCCAGCAACGACAAAGGAGGCGAACCCGACGTGGTGATGGGCTGCTGTGGCGACGTTCCGACGCTGGAAACTCTGGCCGCGGTGGAGATGTTGCGCAAACACATTCCGGAACTGAAAGTGCGAGTCATCAACGTCGTCGATCTGATGAAGCTGCAGCCGTCGAGCGAGCATCCGCATGGCCTGTCGGATCGCGATTTCGATGTCCTCTTCACCAAAGATAAGCCGATCATCTTCGCGTTCCATGGCTATCCCTGGCTGATTCATCGACTGACGTATCGGCGGACGAACCACAGGAACCTGCATGTGCGTGGCTACAAAGAGGAGGGAACGACAACGACGCCATTCGACATGGTGGTGCTCAACGACCTCGATCGATTCCACCTGGTCGAGGACGTGATCGATCGCCTGCCGCAGCTCGGGTCGCGCGCGGCCTATTTCAAACAGGCGATCCACGAGAAGCTGATCGACCACAAGCAGTACATCTCCGAGCACGGGGACGACCAGCCCGAAATCCGAAACTGGCGCTGGATGCAGGGATCACGAGCCACTGTCCGATCGACGTCGACTGAAGGAGACAACGTCTGACGACAGAGGTGTCGAATTGAAACTGGAAGCCGGGATCGCTGGCAGTGTCGCACATGGAAGGCCATGCGATGTGCCGACGGCTTGCGCATTCGGGGGATCCCATTCCGCCGGAGTCGCTGCTTCTTGAGGCAAATCATTCGCTGATCGAGTCATGCGAGGCGCAGTTCGTGACGGCAAACACTCCGCGGATTCAGAGTCCCAAGCTCGACAGACCGCGCCAGCGCGACGACGCTTCCGCGACAGCAACCAAGGCCCTAGGCACAAGTGGTCCGATCGGCGCCACTCTCTGCAAGGGAGGCGCGAATTTCAGTTTGTATTCGCGGGATGCCACTCGCGTCGAGCTGCTGTTCTTCGAAAGCCCGGACGATGACCGGCCTTCGCGAATCATTCCCCTCGATCCGGTCACTAACCACACCTATCACTATTGGCATGTCTTCGTCGAGGGCGTGCGGTCCGGGCAGATTTACGCTTATCGAGTCGACGGACCGTCGGCCCCCGCTGCCGGACTTCGGTTCGATGCGACCAAGCTCTTGCTCGATCCGTATGGTCGCGGCGTCGTCTTCCCCAAGAGATATTCCCGCCAGTCGGCAATGCACGCGGGCGACAACATCGCGACAGCGATGAAAAGCCTCGTCATCGATCCATCGACCTACGACTGGGAGGGCGATGTTCCACTCCGACATCCGTCTGCGCGCACCATCATTTACGAGATGCACGTCCGCGGGTTCACCGCCAATCCCAACTCGGGAGTTTCAAACGCCAAACGCGGCACCTACGCCGGACTAATCGAGAAGATCCCGTACCTGCAACAGCTCGGGATCACGGCCGTCGAGCTGCTCCCCGTCTTCCAATTCGATGCCCAGGACTGTCCACCCGGATTGGTGAACTACTGGGGCTATGCGCCCGTGTCGTTCTTCGCTCCGCATACCGCCTACAGCTCGCGGCAAGATTTGCTCGGTCCAGTCGACGAGTTTCGTGACCTGGTGAAGGCGCTGCATCGAGCGGGCATCGAAGTGATTCTGGATGTGGTGTTCAACCACACCGCCGAGGGCGATGAGCGTGGGCCGACCTTCGGATTTCGCGGAATCGATAACATCGCGTACTACATGCTCGATTCCGATCGAGGCCGCTACTCGAACTATTCGGGTTGCGGCAACACGCTCAATGCCAACCACCCAATCGTTCGCCGAATGATTGTCGACAGTCTGCGCTACTGGGTCGAGCAGATGCATGTCGACGGTTTCCGGTTCGATCTCGCGGCGGTTCTGTCGCGCGACGAGAACGGCAACGTTCTGCCGAATCCGCCGGTGTTGTGGGACATCGAGACCGATCCGGTCCTGGCGGGAACCAAGCTCATCGCGGAAGCCTGGGATGCAGCCGGGCTTTACGAGGTGGGCACTTTTCTCGGGGATAGTTGGAAGGAGTGGAACGGTCGCTTCCGGGATGACGCTCGAGACTTTATGCGCGCCGAACGCGGCGCGCTTGCGCGCTTTGCCGACCGCATGATCGGCAGTCCGCAACTGTACTCGCATGAGCAGCGTGATCCCGAGCAAAGCGTCAACTTTGTGACCTGTCACGACGGTTTCACGCTCAACGACCTCGTTTCGTACAACGACAAGCACAACGAATCCAATCGCGAAGATAACCGTGACGGAGCCAACGACAATCGCAGCTGGAATTGCGGCGTCGAAGGCCCCACGGAGGATCCGGCAATCCGCAAGTTGCGGAATCAGCAGGTCAAGAACTTCCTGACTGTGACCCTCTTCTCACTCGGCACGCCGATGCTCTCGATGGGCGATGAGGTCGGGCGAACCCAGCATGGGAATAACAACGCCTACTGTCACGACGAGGAGATGACCTGGTTCGATTGGAATCTGCTCGACACACATGCCGACATCCTTCGTTTCACGAAGATGCTCGTCGCTCGCCGAGCAGTGCGGACCACGGATCATGAAGAAAATCGAGTCAGTTTGAACGACTTGATCAAGCAGTCTGTTCATGGTTGGCATGGCATGGAACTCGACAAGCCCGACTGGAGCGAGGACTCGCACAGCGTCGCGTTGTCGTTCGAGTTCCGCGAACGACAACTGAGCGTCCACTGGATTCTGAACGCGTATTGGGAGGCGCTCGACTTCGAGTTACCGCCGGTGTGCGGTGACGTTCCACTTCAGTGGCGGCGCTGGATCGACACCTCGTTGGATTCGCCCGCGGACATTGTTTCTATGGAACTGGCAAGGCCCGTCCCGGGGCCGAGGTACCGGGCGGCCGCGCGCTCGGTGGTGTTGCTGATTGCCTCGCATCAAAACACGCAATAGCAATCGGTGTCGATCATTCGCATCCGAGACAATGTAGGCGCGGTCATGAAGATTGATATCGATGATGTCATTACGTGGCTGATCGTCGGAGCCCTGGCTGGGTTCCTCGCCGGGATGGTGGTCAAAGGGCACCGAGCCGGCTTCGGCCGATGGCTGAACCTGGGCATCGGACTCGTGGGGGCGCTCGTCGGCGGGTTTCTGTTCAGGGTCCTGCACATTAATCTGGGCGTGGTGGGGGCCGTCACCGTGACCTCCGAAAATGTTGTGGAGGCCTTCGTCGGTTCGCTGATTTTCATCGCAGTGGTTTGGTCCATTCGCAAGCTGAGAGCCGCCAAGAGCACGACCATCGGCGGCACGCATTCGCCCGGGTGAGTGCCCGAACATTCTGAGAAAGACACCAGGAAAGAGTCAACATGTTTCGCAAACGGCCGTTGCTTCACTGCGTATGCCTGTTTCGATCGAGCACATCGTTGAGTCAATCCTCGTTTAGGGCTGCGTTGATTGGCACCGTTTTGGTGTCGGCGTTCAACGTAATGGCCGCCGATTCCAAGCCGCTGAGTCTCGTGCCCGGCTCCTGCAATGCCGTGGCCATTGTGAAGATGCGAGCACTCGTCAACAGTCCGCTCGGCAAGCGCGGCAAGTGGTTCGACGAGGCACGTCGCGCGTACGCTGAGGGCCTTCTTTCCGGACCTCCCTGGGTCAAGGAAATTGTTCAGGCCACGACGGTCGGGTCAATGACGTCGGGGCAGCCGCTCACTTATTCGCTCTATGTGATGGATCAACCCTCGGTCATTGGCGACATCGCGAAGCACGAATTGGCACCGCTGGAAAAGCTCGCTGGACACGCAGCGGTGGCGTCGCCTCGCAACGTTTATTTCATCCAACTGGCGACCGGCCTGGTCGGAGCGGTTCAGCCGGCAAACCGCCAGGTTGCTGCGAATTGGGCGCGCTCACTTGGCGAAAAGCAGTCATCGCCCCTCGCCCCCGACCTCGTCGAAGCGCTCAACACGCAGGACGGTGCTCAAGTCACCATCGTCGTCGACCTCAAGGACATGCTCAATCCGCAGTACATCGTTCGCTGGTTCGTCGGCTCTCCCAAACTGCGCGCGACAGATGACATCGAAGGCGTCGCCAAACTGCTTTCCTCGCTCAAGACGGCCCGGCTGTCGATTCAGGTCACAGATACGATCGTCGCGCGATTGCAGCTCGACTTCGATTTCCCAGTCGGAAAGCACGCTAGTGCCATCGAGAAGGCCGTCGCCCAATGGCTCGACGACGTCGGTGGCCGACCGCGCGTGATTGCCGCCGCGAAAACCAAGGTCGCTGGCAACACGCTCACCTTCGAGATGCCTCTCGACGAAGTCGGTCTGCGGCGAGTCCTCACACTGGTCCAGTCGCCTCACATCTCCCCCAAGGAGGCTGCCAATCCCGAAAACCGTGCGCCCAATGCTTTGGCGTCGGCGGCCTACTACAACAAAGTGTGCGACCTGTTGAATTCGCTGCTCCACAAGAATCGCGACGCCACCGAGTACGAAAAGACGGCGCTTTGGCACGAACAATACGCGCGCAGGATCGCCGGCCTTTCGACAGTCGCTGTTGACCCAGCTTTGGTTCGCTGGGGCCGCGACGTCAGCAAAGAGCTGGTTGCGCTCGCCCAATCGCTGCACGGCGAACTTATCCAACTCGATCAATTGGAACGATCGATCCGCGTCGACGAGACAACGACGTACCAGTGGTACGGCTTTTCCTCGTCCGGGCCGCTGTACTTCCCCACATGGGTGACGACCAACGACAACGTCGATCAGGTTCGCTCACAGCAAGAGTCCCAGAGTGACAAGGCGGCCAGTCAGCGCGAGCAAATTTGGAACATGCTCTACCAGGAAACGACCGACGTCGCCCGCGCAATGGAAAGCAAGTATCAGATCAAACTGAAGCTGCCGAAATAGGGCTCGCTCCCACAAGCTGCTTTACGCGGAATCGGTCGGCGACTGCCCGGACGCCAATCTTCTGGTCGATCAGTTCGATTGAACTTCGCGTCGCGTCGACTTTGAGTTGACCATCGCTCGCGAGATAACCCTGAGTCAACAGTTCCGCAGCCTCCTCCTGTGTGCCCTGACGTTCCTGAACATACCGGCCGACGACGCGCGGGTGTCGGTAGTCCTAGCCCTTCGGGCTCCCCGAAGCGGCGGTGCTTTAAGCGGACTGGGCCTGGCGGTAAGTTTATGACTGCTTGAGGCAGGCAGTCGTGAACAACTAAGATGCTCCTGGATCTGGCAACTCCGCCGACTACCCCGAGTGAGAACCGGTTCGTGCGATGACGCTGCGCTCAATCACGCCCGGAGAATTGAGTGAGTTCGCCGGAACGGTTCTGCAGGACCGCTACAAGCTCATCCGGCATGTGAGCTGCGGCGCCAATGGGGCGGTTTACCAGGCGGCCGATCTTAAATTTGACGGGCGGCGCGTGGCCATCAAGCTCGCGATCTCGGTCTTTTCCGAGGCCCAATTCGAGCGCGAGGCGCGGTTTCTCGGCCAGCTGGACCACCAGGGCGTAGTCAAAGTTTTTGACCACGGGGTGCAGGATGGCATCCCTTTTATCGTCATGGAGTATCTCGAGGGGCAGAGCCTCGATCAGATTCTGGAGCAGTGTCATCAACGACTGCCGGACGACCTGATCACGAAATTCGTGGACGAAATTGGTGCCGCACTGCGGAGCGCCCACGGCAAGAATGTGATCCATCGCGACCTGAAGCCGCAAAATGTTTTGCTGGTCGACACGAACGATTGCGATGACGGCGGACAGCTGCTGAAGCGTTTTGTGCTGGTCGATTTCGGGATCGCTTCGAAGATTGACGCCAAAGCGACCATGCTGAATGCGACGTTGGCCGGGCTAGGTACGCCGGAATATCGTTCGCCCGAGCAGCTCGACAAACTGGACGTCACTCCGTCGACCGACATTTATACGTTTGGTGTCGTGCTCTACGAGTTACTTGCGGGCCGCGTTCCTTTCCCGGCAAGTAGCGGTTCCCACTCTGGCTTCGCCCACCTGTGCCTTGCGATTGCGAACAACCCCCCACCCCCGTTGTCGAAAACGGCTCCCGATCGCGCCATCGATCCCGCGATCGAAGAGCTTGTTCTTCAGTGCTTGGAAAAAGAGCCGGCGAAACGGCCGCAATCGATCGCCGAAGTTCGCCGGCGCTATCTGACAATTGCCGATCCCGCGAGGGTCAGCCGGACCGCACGCCCGGGCGACTCATGGATGATGCGACACGGAACCCTCACACCCGGCAGCAGCGGGTCTCTGCGTCCACTCTCGTCGCCGAGTTCTGCGGGGCCGTCCCAAGCCCCCGCCTCGCTTCGCCGCCGGAGCCCCCTCGTACTGGTCGTCGGACTGCTCGTCCTGCTGATCCCGATGGCGGCGCTTGCGATTTGGACCGTGCTCCCGCGCCCGAAACCGCAAGCTGCCCCTGAGAAAGCAGTCACTCCCGAAAAACCCGTCTGGCAACCGCCCGGTTTTGAAGCGGCCGGTCCTCGGGAGCACTATGTCAGTCGAGGCGATTTTTTTCTGCCTCCGCAATTGATCCGGAGCGTTCCCGGTTTGCCAGAAGATCAGAAGGTGGTCTTCTTGCGAGTCGACATGCCGAAATTGCAGGGCAGCGGCTTGGAGCACTTCTACATCCTGAGAGACAAAGTCTGGTACGCGCTCTACGAACGATTCGTCGAGGCGGCCGAGAAGAAACCCGAGGAAGTCGGTTTGCAAAAGTGGCGACTGACGCTCGCCGAGATCAAACACCCGCTGCAGGAACGCGAGCGCACGTTCGCGTCAAAATCGCCGAAGTTGGAAGAGCGTCAGAGATGGCCCGTGACAAATATCTCGCCAAATGCAGCAGCCTGCTTCGCCAGCTGGCTGGTTCCGCCCAGCGGCCGCCTGCCTCGCAGCGAAGAATGGTGGTCCGCGGCGGGATATCGCACTGCGAAAGATTCACGACCCGGCCCCTACCACGGAACCGGACAGAAGACCGGAGTCGGGAAAGACTCGCCAGTCCCCGTCGGCTCGTCAGAAGATGACACTCGGGACGAGCCATTTGGGTGTAACGACCTTTCCGGAAACGGATACGAGTGGACGTGCTCTGCCGACGCACTTGTCGACGATTTTCAAGGCCTCGCCCGCACGGCCCCCCTGCCGATGCCGATTCCCAAGGATCAATCCGTCGTTTATGTCGGGCAAAATTTCGAGGCGAAAGAACCACTCAAGTTTTCCGACGCTAAGGGAATTCCCCAGACAAAATCCGAGGCCGATTACACCATCGGATTTCGAGTCCTCTTCGAACCTGAGTGAAGCACCGCGAGTCTTTGAGTGACGCACGGCCAGACAAACCAAGAGTAAACCGGTCTATGAGCGCAACATTGCGGAACTCTGTCGTCCGTCTGGGAAGCCTGCTCGTCGCGGCTCTCGCAACTTCGGCTCAAGCGCTGCCCGCCGACCTTGCGCCCGGCGATCCGTCTCCCGTTCTGCAAATCCGCGAATCGGGTCCGCTCACGCCGGTGAACGTCTTGGGATTTAGTCCCGACGGGTCGTACTTGTATGCGGGGGGCCGCGACAAGGTCGTCAACTTCTGGCACGCCACAGGCGGACGGTTTGACCCAAAGCCGGAGAGCGCTTTTCATGTCCCGATCGGCGCGGGGGCTGACGGCACCATCGAGTCCTTGGCGGTCTCGGGAAGCGGGAACTGGCTCGCCGTCGCCGGACGAGGAGCGAAACGCGGGCTGGCGGGCGAACGCGATCTGACCGCCTACGTATCCCCTGCGGCGGGAATGACGCAGGACATGTGGCTCGACGAAGGCCTGATTTACGTTTTCGATACGCGCACGCGATCGCCCAAGTTGCTGCGCGGACATGCCGGGGCGGTCCTGGCCCTGCAATTCGTGTCGCAGGAGGCCTCGCTCCCGCCCCTCCTCGTCTCGGCGGCCCTCGTGCCACAACCCGGGGCGGCGTCAATCATTGAATTGAAACTGTGGGATGTCGTCAAAGAGACGCCGATCGCGTCCATGCGACAGTTCCCCTATTCGAACGCGCCGGCGACCGAGTGGAAGCCCCTCTCGCTAATTGATCCCGACTTCCGTGATGAGAGCGGGGCCGCGAAGAATCGTCCGGCCCTGCCGCAGTTGGCGGCGTGGCGAACCGGGGCGGATCTATCCACTGTTCGAGTTGCGCTCGTGCAATGGCACTCGCGTTGCGGCTTGAGAGTTTGGACGCCGGCAACGCGGCAGGTGACATTTCAAGATCGTACGAGAGCCGGCTTGCCGATCGCGGCCGCGAGCGATCCGACGACGCCCTTCACCGTTTGGACAACCAACTATGACGAACAAACCGGCAAGGCCAGCCTCGCCGCATGGGACGTCAGCGATACGGCGGCGCTTCGTCTCGTTCAGGAAGTCTCCATCTCCGAGCCGAACCAAGTCCCCATCGCCCTGGCCGCGTTTCAGACCGATCGACGTTATGCAGCCTGCTTGACGCTCGATTTCTCGGCGGGCGGACCCGTCTATCCGCATGCCGTGCGACTGCTAGATCTGGGCAGCGGGACTTGGCTCTCTCAACCGATCGAGCCGCATCGACTCTCGATCGCGTGCCTGGCGGCTTCGAGCCATGGCCAGATTGCCGTCGCCCACAACGACTCCAAACGAATCGAAACGGTGGACGTCGCCTCAATGAACGCAGGCGGTCCGAGTGCCGTCTTAGTGGGTGAAGGCCAGCAGTTCGGCAGCGTGGCTTTCGTCCACAAGCAAGACACGGAAATCGGGCTGTTACTACGGCGCGAGCGCCCGACGCGATACGGGCAACGGATTGCCGAGTTCGGAGCGGGCGACGTCGTGGTCGACGTCAAGGGTCACAAGCTGTCCGAAGAAGTCGGCGGCTGGACCCTCGACGGAGTGGGGACCGATTCTCCTTCAGTCGCGGTCGAGGCGCAGAAGCAGGCGCTGACAGTCAAAGTCACTCGCGCAGGTCAACCTGAGCAGAAGGTCACGATTCAGTGCGATGATTCCGGGTTCAACCCGACACTTCCTTCGGCCTTCACGATTCGCGAAAAGTCCGCCGAAACTCCCGCGCTCTTGATCGCGGCAGTCGAGTGCGATCATCAGCCATTTCTACTCGTCTACAATCTCGAAACCGGCGAGCGAATCCGAGAATTCGCCGGCCACAGAGGTCGGATCAATGATCTGGCCCTGTCACGCGACGGACGATTTCTCGCCTCGGTGGGGTCCGACGGGACCGTGCGCGTCTGGACTCTCTCCAACTGGGATTATCTCGGGCGCCGCGGGATGCTGCGCGACGGTGAATCGTTCTTGGCGGTGAGCGGCCAAGCGGGCGCTCTTTCCGTAACGTCCTCGTTCGGTCCACTGCGATCGGGAGACGTGATCCAGAGCGCTGGGCCGGAAAATAGCGAGGATCGCCCGATCGGATCGGCGCGCGAGCTGTATTCGTTGGTCAATAAATTGCGACCCGGGACGACGGTAAAGCTTGGCACCCAACGCGGTCCCTTCACCCTGACCGTGGGCCAAGCAATCGATCAGCGCAAGCCGCTGTGCTCGCTGTATTGTGTCCTCAAGAAAGACGCTGAACCGCTGTGGATCTGTTGGCACCCCTTGGGGGCTTTCGATTCCAGCAGCCCGCTTGCCGAGAAATACTTGGCGTGGTACTTCAACACGGGCGACCCCTCGATGCCCACCCGGGTCGCGGACGTTTCGGCCTATCGCGAAACTTATTTCACGCGCGATTTACTCAAAGCCCTGTTCGAAAGCGGGAAGGTGCCGCCCCGACAGGCTCCCGCCCTGCCAAAACTCACACTGCTCTTCGGAGACGGAGACGGGAAGTTCCTCGACCCGGACGAACAGGGCGAGTACCTGATCCACGACGCCAATGAGCTGAAAGAGATCCGCCTGCAGGCGCTCGGCGGCTCCTCGCTGGTGCATTTCAAGTCCGTGAACTGGCAAACGCTGGGGCCAAACAAAGACGAGGAAGAGCATCCGGCGAAGCCGGTCGCGACGGGCGAATGGACGATTGACCCCCCTACGATGAGCGCGCGGCGGGGCCGCTTTGGCATCCAGGCCCGACTGACGACCGACGAGCAGCCGGAGCGGATTCTCTCGGTCAGGGCGTTCTGGCGATTGCAGCCCAAGCCGCCCGAGATCCACTTCCCCGATCCACAAGGCGCCGCCCGAGTCACCTCGCGTAAGGTCCAGGTCCCGGTCGAACTCCTGACGCGCGGCGAAAAGACGCGAATCACCGTCACCGTTTCCGACAACGGTGGGAAAGTTCGTTTCTCAGAAAACGTTGAAAGCAGTGACGAGAAGTTCCTCTTCAACCCCCAGCTCACATTGGAGCCGGGCTACAACCATCTCGAATGGAAAGCGGCACCGGTCGAAGAACTCGCCGACGCGCATCAAGAGGCGCAGGTTGAAACTCGAAACGTGGAATGCGTCCTCGCTCCTGCGCAAATTACGATCGCAATGAAGGAACTTGTTGTTGGCGACCAACGAATCGATCTCGCGAAGGCTCCGCAGCCCATTCGCGTCAAACAAGCCGCCCTGACCCTCGTCGGTGAAATCCGAGCGACTCAGCCTTTGCGCGTGGCCGAGGTCGCGGTCGACGGCCGACGCCTGCCAACCGGCTCAGGCTTTGCGCCCGGCACGAAGAACGAGCGAGCGCTTCGCGAGGCGATCACGCTCGAGCCCGGACAGCGGGAAATCACGCTCCATGCGGAAGCCGTTGATGGAACAAAGGCGAATGACACGCGGCTGCGGATCGATTATGTCCCGGCACTTCCAGAGCTTTCGAAGTGGAGCGCCCGCACACTCGAACCTTCCGATGGTTATGCCGAGGATGCCGTGGTTCTGGTCGAGGGCCGCAATCAGCCCAAGATTCGGATCGACGCGGACGTTAACTTCGGCAAAGCGGATACCGCGGAGCCCTTTGAAATCGTCGCGGTTCTCGATGACGTCACGAAACAGGAAACGTTGCGGACTTTCGATCATCCAGCGAAGCACGAACCGTGGACAGCCACGCTGGATGTTCCTCCGGGACGTCGACACAAGCTGAAATTGAAGGTCGCCAATCGTTGGGGCGCGAAAGCGGAGACACAAACGCTCGAGATCCGCTCGCTCCACCCCCCGCGAATTCTTTCCGCAGACGATCTGCCCGCCGAACTGAATGACCTGGTGCTGCCCTCGCTGCACGCCGTTATCGAATCGAGCGGCAAACCTGTCCTTGCCCTGCGCGTCAATGGCGACGTGCTGGACATCAAGCCGCGGGTGCAAGAAGCCGGGCAGAACAAGTGGGATGTCACCATCGACAAGGTCTCCTTGAAGACCGGAATCAATCGATTGGAGCTGTCGACGTCGAACGAAGACGGGACGTGTCGCGAGCCGATCGCGCGCGAGATGCGCGCTCGCGGCCGTGATCCGGTTCGGGAAATCGACCTCCTCAGCCCGCGCTCGGATCAGATGCTTACGTCGATCGACTTGGACTCGATCACGTTGCATGTCCGCGCCGAAAAGCCGCTGACGCAGATCGACGTCTTGGTGAATGGCCGAACCATTTCTGTTCCGCAGTCAGTCCTGACGGCACTGGCTCCGGGCCAAACCTCCACGATCCCAATCGCCGTCGAACATCCCCGCGGCAAGCTTCGCTACGGGCCCAACAACCTCATCGTCGCAAAAGTCCGCGACGCGGCGGGCGCTTGGGCCGACCACGAATGGGCCCTCTCCTGCCCTCCGGCGCCCGCGGTGGTTCACATCGACACGTTGATGTCGCGGGCCGGTCAGAAGATCGCGCTGGCGACCGATCTCGACACGAGCAGCGCCCACTCGATCACCCCCGCCCCAGACGCCCTCGTGACGTTGGAGGGCCGCGTGGAGTTCATCCGTCGACCCGACACGGCAGAACCG
>Ga0210393_10001498_pt1 | contig 19443 bp, 8 predicted proteins | sample IncBWC27OmetaG_FD_160068 | JGI IMG/M metagenome (GOLD analysis project Ga0210393, IMG submission 160068) | Forest soil microbial communities from Barre Woods Harvard Forest LTER site, Petersham, Massachusetts, United States - Inc-BW-C-27-O ... | reverse complement strand
GGCTTCTTTCCCATCCAGGACACCGGGATTATCCAAGGTATCTCGCAAGCTTCGCCTACCATCGGGCCCAAAGCCATGGGGGAAAAGCAGCAAGAGCTGGCAAATGTCATTCTCGAGGATCCTGCCGTCGAGAGCCTGTCCTCGTTCATCGGCGCGGATGGCACCAACATCACCACCAATAGCGGGAGAATGTCCATCAATCTCAAGCCGCTCGAGCAGCGCAAGTTGAAAGCGTCCGACGTCATCCGGCGTCTTCAGAGCAAGCTGCAAGACGTGCAAGGCATCCAGCTTTTCATGCAGCCGGTCCAAAATATCACCGTCGATGATCGCGTCAGCCGCACGCAATATCAGTTCACGCTGGAAGACCCGGACTCGAATGAACTCAGCGACTGGACGGGCCGCTTCGTAACTCGACTGAAACAGCTGCCGGAACTCGAAGATGTCGCGACCGACGAACAACCGGGCGGATTGGCGGTTTCGCTGCTATTTGATCGTCCAACGGCATCGAGACTGGGAATCGCGCCCACCACCATTGATAACACTCTCTACGACGCCTTCGGACAGCGGCAGATCAACACGATGTACACGCAGTTGAATCAATATCACGTCATTTTGGAGGCCGAACCGCAATTCCAACTGGACCCCGACAAGCTGAATAAACTGTATATTCAAGCGAACTCCGCGGCAAACACGACCGGCGCGCCTGCGTCGTCGACGGGTAACGGTTCGACTTCCGCGGGCTCCAATGCGCTGACCACTTCTCCGCTCTTCACTCCCTCCGCGAACTCGCTGGCTCCGCCCGTCAATGCGCTCACGTCGAGCACGTCGAACGCAAGTTCCAGTAAGGGTGCCAACTCAGCTGGTACGACGAGTTCCGCAAGAAGCAGTGCCGTGCCCCTTGGCACGTTTTCACACTTTGAAACGAGGACGGAGCAACTTTCCATCAATCATCAAGGGCAGTTTCCAGCAATCACAGTGTCCTTCAACCTCGCTCCCAACGCGGCCCTCGGAGGCGCGATTTCGTCCATCTCCAAAGTGCAAAAAGATATGAATATGCCCGCCAGTTTGCAGGCGGATTTTCAGGGCACGGCGGCATCCTTCCGAAACTCACTCTCTAACATGCCCTTGCTCATTCTTGCCGCGCTGGTCACGGTCTACATCGTGCTTGGCGTGTTGTATGAGAGCTTCATTCATCCGATTACGATTCTTTCCACGCTGCCTTCTGCTGGTGTCGGGGCTTTTCTTGCACTGATTCTCTTCGGGCAGGATCTGAGTGTCGTTGCCATCATCGGCCTGGTGCTGCTCATCGGAATCGTCAAAAAGAACGGCATCATGATGGTGGACTTTGCGCTGGATGCGGAGCGCAACCGGGGGAAAAATTCAACTGACGCGATTTACGAAGCCTGCCTGCTGAGGTTCCGGCCCATTATGATGACTACGATGGCCGCACTGCTGGGCGGTCTGCCACTTGCGTTCGGTACCGGTTTTGGTTCGGAACTGCGGCGGCCATTGGGTATCGCGATGGTCGGCGGTCTTTTGGTGAGCCAGGTGCTCACCCTCTATACCACTCCTGTGATTTACATATTTTTCGATAACCTTGCCCATCGATTCTCAAGACGCGCGAGAGTGCCGCAAACCGGCGCGGAGCCGCAACCAGCGGGTCTGTCATGAACGTATCCGAGCCCTTCATTCATCGCCCGGTCGCTACCACGTTGCTGACGATTGCCATCGCCATTGCGGGCGCGATCGCTTTCGAAGTCCTGCCAGTTTCGCCACTGCCGCAGGTTGACTTTCCGACCATCTCGGTCGGCGCGAGTTTGCCCGGAGCCAGCGCCGAGATCATGGCCTCATCCGTCGCCACTCCTCTAGAACGCCAGTTTGGCCACATCGCGGGGGTCACGGAGATGACGTCGACCAGTAGTTTGGGGACGTCTGCGGTGACCATTCAATTCGATCTTAGCCGGAACATTGACGGAGCCGCGCGCGACGTCGAGGCCGCTATCAATGCCGCGCGCACCTATCTGCCAGCCAACCTCCCCGCGAATCCCACCTATCGCAAGGTCAATCCTGCCGATTCACCCATCATGCTCATTGGCCTGACGTCTGACAAATACGGTCCAGACAAGCTCTACGACGAGGCCTCCACCGTTGTTCAGCAGAAATTGTCGCAAATTCAAGGCGTCGGCCAGGTGACCGCAGGCGGTGGCGCTTTGCCATCCGTGCGCGTGGAGGTCAACCCCACAAAACTCGCCAGCTACGGCCTGACCTTGACCGACGTCCAGTCCGTGCTGCGTATTCAGAACTCCGATCTCGCCAAAGGACAGATTACCGACGGCAACATCACCGCTGACATCCTCGCAAACGACCAGATCTCCCACGCGGAAGACTACAAGCCCATTATCGTTGGCTATAACAACGGCGCGGCTATTCACCTCTCGGACGTCGCAGACGTAGTTGACTCCGTACAAAATGTTCGGACCGCCGGATATCTCAATGGCAAGCGCGCCATCGTGCTCATCGTTTTCCGGCAACCCGGCGCCAATATCATTGAGACTGTCGATCGCATCAATAGTGAATTGCCTTCGATCGAGGCGTCGATTCCCCAAGGAATCGACACCACCATCGTCTTGGACCGCACCACCACGATTCGCGCTTCCGTAAAAGACGTCGAGCGGACCCTGATGATCTCGATCTGTCTCGTGATCGTCGTAGTCTTCATCTTTTTGCGAAATGGCCGCGCAACTCTGGTGCCCGCTGTGGCCGTGCCCGTTTCTCTTATCGGCACGTTCGCGGTGATGTATCTCTGCGGCTACAGCCTGGACAATTTGTCGCTCATGGCCCTGACGATCTCCACAGGTTTCGTTGTGGACGACGCCATCGTGGTCATGGAGAACATCACGCGGCATCTGGAAGCGGGTATGGAACCGTTCGCCGCTGCTCTCAAGGGCGCCAAGGAGATTGGTTTCACCGTCCTATCCATCAGCATTTCGCTGATCGCGGTCTTCATTCCGTTGTTGCTGATGGGTGGAATCGTCGGACGGCTCTTTCGCGAGTTTGCTATCACGCTCTCCACGGCGATTCTCGTCTCGATGGTTATTTCGCTCACCACCACGCCGATGATGTGCGCCTATCTGCTGCGAAACGAACATGCGGCGAAGCACGGCCGCATCTATATGGCATCGGAGCGAGTTTTCGAACGGATCCTGTCCTGGTACCGGCACAGCCTCCACTGGGTATTGCAAAATGCCGGACTCACCCTCACGGTTCTCGCGCTCACCATCGCGCTCAACGTCGCGCTGGTCCTGAAGATTCCCAAGGGTTTCTTTCCTCAACAAGATACGGGTTCCCTCGCCGGAGCTATACAAGGCCCTCAAGATGCCTCCTTCGCTGTCATCGACGACTCCATCAAACGGCTTCAGGCGGTCATTGGTAAAGATCCCGCGGTTCAGAACGTGATTGGTTTCACTGGAGGCAACGGCGCCACCAACACTGGAAATATTTTTATTACGCTGAAGCCTTTGAACGAGCGAAAAATCGGGGCTGCCGAGATCATCAACCGTTTGCGTCCGCAACTTAACCGTTTGCCTGTGGCTTCGGCTTACTTTCAAGCGGCGCAAGACATTCGCATCGGTGGACGCTCCAGCGCCGCTCTCTATCAATACACCATTCAGACCGACAATATTCCAGACCTCGTCACTTGGGGACCCAAGGTTTTCGCGGAGATGAAAAAAATTCCCGGCTTGCAGGACGTAAATTCCGACCAGCAAAATGGCGGCCTGGACATTCTGTTGAATTACGACCGCGTGACCGCTGCGAAGCTTGGGCAGACCGCGCAGTCCCTGGATGGCGGCATCTACAGCGCCTTTGGCCAATCCGAAGTCTCGATCATTTATACCCAATTGAATCAGTACTACGTTGTTTTAGAAGTCGATCCCCAGTATTCACAAACCCCCGAGGGCCTGAAGAATATCTATTTTCATCCGACCGGAAGCAGCAGCGTTACCGCCACGGGCAACACGCCGCTTTTCACTATGGCTACACCTCAAAGCAACACGATAGCGCTCGCGATCAACCACACTGGTCTGTTTCCCTCGGTCACCGTCTCCTTCAATCTCGCACCCGGCGTCTCCCTGAGCGATGCCACCCTGCGCATCGACCAGATGAAGCAGCGTCTGGGCGTGCCCACCTCGGTCCGTGGTTTTTTTGCAGGAACTTTGCAGGCCTACCAGCAATCGCTCAGCACCGAACCTATCCTGGTTTTGACCGCGCTACTTGCTGTCTACATCGTTCTTGGCATCCTCTACGAGAGCCTGGTGCACCCGCTGACGATCATCTCGACGCTGCCCTCCGCCAGCGTCGGCGCCATGCTCGCTCTAATGCTCTTCAAGCAGGACCTCAACGTCATTTCCATTATCGGAATCGTCTTGCTCATTGGCATAGTAAAGAAGAACGCCATCATGATGATCGATTTTGCCTTGCAAGTAGAGCGTGAAGGCAAGAGCACCGAAGACTCCATCTTCGAAGCCTGCATGTTGCGCTTCCGCCCAATTCTCATGACCACCATGGCCGCACTGTTCGGCGCGCTGCCACTGGCGTTTGGAACCGGCACAGGTTCAGAACTGCGACGGCCTCTGGGCATTACCATCGTTGGTGGACTCATCATGAGCCAGCTTCTGACGCTCTACACCACCCCAGTCGTCTATCTCATGCTCGATCGTATTCGGCTTCGCTTTCTTGGAAAACAGCGCGACACATTTAGCCCAGCGGATACTCCAGCAACTGCCGAAGGGTAGTTAGGAGGGGACAAACGATGAAGACACTTGGACTCAAAACCATACTCGCCGCAGTCACAGCGTTCGCGATTGCCGGCTGCACCGTCGGGCCAAAGTATCGTCAACCGGCGGCCACGGCTCAGCCGCCTGCAGCCACCTATAAAGAGTCCCCCACGCAATTTCCCAATGCCGGCGAATGGAAGGTTGCGGATCCCCAGGACGCCATGCTTCATGGCAAGTGGTGGGAGATTTACAACGATCCGGAACTGAATGCGCTGGAAGACCAACTGAACAACAACAATCAGAACATCAAGCAATCTTTTGAGAATTTCATGGCAGCGCGAACCCTCATTGCGCAGGCGCGTTCGCAACTTTTCCCGACGATCGGGACAGCGCCGGGGTACTCGCGGACTCGTTCGTCGGCGAATTTATCGAGTTCAAGCGGCGCAGGCTTTGGAAACGGCGGCACACAGAATTCCCTATATGAGCTCCCGTTTAGCGTTTCGTGGGAACCCGATCTTTGGGGCAAGGTCCGCAACACGATCCATGAACAACAATACAATGCACAACTCAGTGCCGCCGACCTCGAGAACGTGCGCCTGACCGAACAGGCCAGCCTCGCGACTTTCCTGTTCGAACTCCGCGGCCAGGATGCCCTGCAGAAAGTCTTCGACGAGACTGTCGATGCCGACCAAAAGTCCGTAGATCTGACGCGCGCGCGCTACGAAACCGGTGTGGACGATCAGATCTCCTTGGTACAAGCCGAAAACGCGTTGCAGAGCGCCCAAGCCGCCGGCACCAATCTGGGCATCGCCCGCGCGCAGTTCGAACACGCCATTGCGGTGCTCATCGGCACTACTCCCTCCACGTTATCGATTCCCGTCAAGCCCCTGAACGCGATCCCACCCGCGGTCCCGCTGGGCTTGCCTTCGCAGCTTCTGGAGCGCAGACCGGACATCGCGGCTTCCGAGCGGACGATGGCCGCAGCCAATGCCCAAATCGGGATCGCGGTCGCGGCCTACTATCCGACTCTCACTCTGAGTGCCGACGGAGGATTCGAGACCTCGGTTTTTAAGAAACTTCTTTCGTTCTCGAGTCGCTTTTGGTCCGTCGGGCCTTCGCTCTCCGAGACACTGTATGATGCCGGCCTCCGCCGCGCCGCCGTCCAGCAGTTCACTGCGGCCTACAACGCGGACGTGGCCGGCTACCGCCAGACGGTCCTGACCGCGTTCCAACAAGTGGAAGATTCTCTGGCCACCGAGCGAATCTTGTCCACGCAGATCAGACAGCAGTTGGAAGCCGAACAGTCGGCGGAACGTTTCTTGGAGTTGGCCAAGGCGCGTTACTATACTGGGGTCGATCAGTACCTCAACGTGCTCGTAGCGCAAACCACTCTGCTCACGGAACAGCAACAACTGGCTACTCTCCGCACCCAAGCGATGACCGCCTCGGTACAGTTAATCGAAGCTCTCGGCGGCGGATGGGACCTCTCGCAACTGCCCACTCCCGCGCAAGTCTCCGAAAGAGTCTCGCAATCTAAAGTTGATTCCCAGAAATAATCCGGGTGCCGCAGACTTTGAAAGCGGGCACCTCGCTCAGCATGGGTTCGTTCGCAATAAATCAGAGTCACGTCTGACGTGGCTATATGAGGTTACGGTTGGTTAAAAATACGCATGGCTGGAGGTCCGTCGGGGACCGAGGGTGGTCCCCCGGACGAAGTCAGGTACCCAGCTTGATAACCGCGTCTGACCGTCCGAGCGGCTGTGGTCCACTTTCTCGCGATGCTGCCACGACCCTCTTTTCCTGAGCGGCAACCGTTTCGGAGAGGCCCAGCCGGCCATTCGGCTCGGTTCCAGCAGGCTGCGTCGAAGGCCAGTTCTCGTCCAAAGAAAAATCTTCTGTTTCGCACAGGATCACTGATCGCTCGATGACGTTCTGGAGTTCGCGAATATTGCCTGGCCAGGAGTGTGACTGAAGGAGGTCCAGGGTCTCTTGGTTCACCCGGAGGCCGCCCTTCCCCGCTTTTTTCGCATAGAGATCGATGAAGTATTCGGCCAATAAGGGAATGTCTCTTCTGCGCTTGCGTAGAGGAGGCATCTCGATTGGGAAAACGTTGAGGCGATAAAACAGGTCGCTACGAAACGTACCTGCGGCAATGGCTGCCTGCAGGTCACGGTTGGTGGCGGCAATCACACGAGCATCCGTTCGGATAGTTCCAGTTCCTCCCACACGTTCAAATTCGTGCTCCTGCAGAACACGCAACAAAGCGACCTGGGTCGCGGCACGAAGTTCTCCGATTTCATCGAGGAAGAGCGTGCCTCCTTGGGCCAATTCAAAGCGGCCCGCACGCCGCTGAACTGCCCCCGTAAAGGCGCCCTTCTCATGGCCAAACAGTTCTGAAGCGAGCAAGTCCGGGGGTATCGCAGAGCAGTTCACACCCACAAAAGCACGGGTGGAGCGCTGAGACCGCTTGTGGATGGCCCGAGCGACGAGTTCCTTGCCCGTGCCGGTTTCTCCCAAGATTAGCACTGTCGATTCCGACGCGGCCACGTGCTCGACTTGATGCAGCACAGACTGTAATGCCGCGCTCACGCCGATGATGCCTTCAAACCCTTGCCGCGCTACGTTTCGACACTGCTGCCGCGGTGCGTGATAGTTAGCGATGGCGATACCCTGACGGATCGCATTTAATAGATCTTCATCGTTGAACGGCTTGGTTAAGAACTCCAGCGCGCCCGCTTTCATCGCTCGCACTGTCATTGGTATGTCGCCGTGGCCGGTGAGGAAAATGATCGGGATCTGAGCGTCCGCTTTCGCAAGCTCTTGCTGCAGGTCGAGGCCACTCAACCCGGGAAGGTGCATGTCCAATACCAAGCAGCTCGGTATCTTAGCTCGGGGACTGGCTAAGAACTCCTGCGCCGACCCAAACGTTTCCGCCCTCAATCCTGCAGACCGGATCAGACTTCCCACCGCTTCGCGCACGGACACATCATCATCCACGACATAGACGGGAGAACTCGATAGGCTCATGGGACATTCCTCCACTTGCGCAAGTTTGGCCAGCAATCTGTTCCTTTTCATCCGGCCTAAACACTCATCTTTCTACTTAGCTTTTCCTCCCTTCGAAAATCTCGATTCACTTTCGTTTGATGCTATTTCCTCAGAGCCGCCTGGACGGCACTAAGCAGCGCCTCCTCACTGAACGGCTTCAGCAAATAGTCGACGGCGCCGGCTATAAGAGCGCGCTGGCGCAACTCCTCGTCTCCGTGTGCGGTAATGAAAATAACTGGAATCTCGTACTGACCGGCCTCCAGGCGCCGCTGCAACTCGAACCCGTCCATCCCCGGCATGCGCACGTCGAGGATCAGGCAGTTTGTCTTCCGCGGATCATCCGAATTCAAGAACTCTTCCGCCGATGAGAACACCTTCACGCCAAATCCGACTGACCTCATTAACCCGCCAAGGGACTGACGGACAGACTCATCGTCATCTACAACCGAAATCACAGGGACGCTCCCCATTCGACCAAACTAGCAGCACACAACGAAATGTCTATTGAACCTTGGTATAGGTACAACGGCCGGCGACTCTTGCGTGTGGGCGACTATTTTGAGTTCAGGATCGCTTGGCTCAAATTCGGTAACACCTTCTCGTTTAACAACTTGGGAATTAGTTTACGGCCCCATCTGAGAAGCGCTAGTGATGCTCGGCAAGCGTGAACTCGAACGTGGCGCCGGGACCCTTATTCGCCGCGGCCCTCAACCGTCCACCGTGATTCTCAACAATGGTGCGGCTAATCGATAGCCCCATGCCCATCCCCTCGCGTTTGGTTGTGTAGAAGGCATCAAAGATCTGGTCCATATTCGCTGAATCAAGCCCCATGCCTGAGTCTTGTACAGCAACACATACTTGGCCTTCGTCACCTTTTTGCGTTCGAATCACCAGCTCCCGTGGTCGATCGTCAACACGTCTCATGGCTTCGATTCCGTTCATCATTAAATTAAGCAGTACTTGTTGCAGCTGCACGCGATCACCCAGGACACGCGGAAGGTCATCTGCCAATTCCGTCCGAAGCGCCACCCGGTTTCTTCGTACTTCCGCCTGGACCAGGACGACGACCTCTTGAATGATTCCGCTTACGTCCAAAGACTCCTTCTCCGTGCTGGTTTGCTTCGAAAGGGCTCGAATCCGAGAGATAATATCGCCTGCGCGTCTCCCATCTCTGACAATCCGTTCCACGGCAGTTTGCGCCTCGTCCAGGTCGGGCTCGGCTCGGCGCAGCCAGCGGAGGCACGCGTTGCCGTTCGCGACTATGGCAGCCAGCGGCTGATTGACTTCATGCGCAATCGAGGCCGCGAGCTCTCCCATCGTGGTCAGTCGAGCCATATGAGCCAGTTGCGCCTGAGCGTGCTGAAATCTTTCTTCGGACCGCTTGCGCTCGGTAATGTCACGGCAGACCGTGGCCAAAGCAAGACGCCGCCCACTCCCTTCATCGGTGATAAAGAAAATGTGCTGCCACATGGATATGGATGCACCCGTCTTGAAATGTCTAAAGAGCGTCTCTCCCTCCCACTGGCCATCCCTGAAGACGACTGGCAGAACATCGTTCCCGAATCTTTCGAGATCGTGCTCCGCTATGTAGTCGAGAATCTTGGTTTCACGTACTTGCTCGTTCCCTGCCAACCCCACAACGGTTTGACCGGCTGGATTGATAAAGAGAACATCGCCCTCAAGCGAAGCCATCCCGATAAAGTCCGTGCTGTTTTCGACTAGCGATGCGAGCTTGCGCAACCCATCTTCGGCGAGCTTGCGATCATGAATGTCTGTATTCGTCGCGTACCACTTGAGAACATCTCCAAGCTTGTCTCGGAGCGGAGTGGCGCGAAACAAGAACCAGCGATACTCTCCGTCAAAGCGTCGCATGCGTGCTTCGTGCTCGACTGGTTCGCCGGCGGACAGCGTTGCGCGCCAGTGACTCTCTAACTCTGGTAAATCTTCCGGATGAATTGCCACCGTCCAACCCCAGCCGGCTACCTGCTCCTGAGAGAGCCCCGTATAGGAAAGCCAGCGTTGATTTTGAATTTCGGCGGCCCCGTCCGGTCCACAGACCCATGCCAACGTTGGGATTGTATCTATGGTAGTGCGGAGACTGTCTTCCGATTGCCGGAGCTTCTTTTCCCGGACGCGCAACGTCTCGTAAAGCTCTCGCAGTTTTCCGGCCGTCTCGTTAAACACCATGCTGACGTGCGCAAGCTCATCCTTCCCGATCACCGAAACTTGATGTTGAAATTCACCCCGTGCCAACGCTTTGGAGCCCCCCAAAAGGCGCCCCAGTGGTTCCGTGATGCTGTGCGTTATGGCCCAGCCGAGGAAGGCTGCAAATAGCAGCGTCAGAATCGCTGTGATCGGCACAATGAAAAGAACCCGCCGTTGCGCCTGCCCGATATTCAAGACGGCTTGTTGTCGCGCCTGGCCGACCTCGCGGTCAATGTTCTCTACCAAAGCCGCGGTTCTGGATTCCAGCGGCCGGACTTGGTTCGCCAGGCGCAAACGCACAGCATCCCATTCCTTCGACTTAGCCAATGCTGTGATGACATCGAGCTGCGCGGGCAGTGCGTCCTGAATTGCCACTAGGGTAGGCAGCAGTGTCGGATCCAGTTGTACCTCCGGCGGCAAGCCACCGAGGACACTCCTGGTGCGCCGGTTATCCTCAAGAAAGGCGTCACGAAGATCCTGCGCTTCGCTCACCAGTCCGGCGGTGTCTTCTAAATGCGCCAGCGCGTCCAGCCTCTCGTAGAACGACATGAGTTTGGTATGCGCCTGCAATACGGTAATCAACTCCTGGTCGACACCGCTCAGACGCTCCGCTTGCGCTCGGACCTGTTGGAATTGCCAAAGTAGGACCGCGTATCCCACCAACATCGCCAGGATGATGAAGATAAAGCAGAGCGTTAAACGGGGACCGATGTTGAGTCGATAGAGGTGAAGAGTCTTCTCGCCAGCTTGTTTCGCCCATCCGGCAAGTTTCGCTACCAATCTGTGACTCCCTTAAACTCGGATTTAGTGCGGGGCCCTATGGCTAGCGCATAAGCACGAATCCAAAGTGTCTCGAAAGAAACACGGTGAACCTATTCAGAGACCTTTTTCAGGGGACCACCAATCCCGCTTGGAGGGCGGCCCCGGCTTAAAACCCGTTATTTCTATCAATTCTTCCTCTAGCGCGGCGGCAGCCGGCGCCGGAGCCATTTCGCCAGTGAGCACGGAATGCAAGGTCCCGATATACGCCCTGCTGACATCCTCGTATCGCTGGCCAGAAGCCGCGGAAGGACGCGCCACCACACCCGTGGCGTGTTGCAATCTAGCAAGTTGAGGATATGGCTCCAAAACTGCCGGTAGCTCGTATAGTTCCGGAACCGGAGGTGACTGGGCATGCTCCCGGGCACGCTTGTGCTCAAGATCCCTTTGCAAAAGAAACTTGATCAGCTCCAGTGATTCACGGGTGTGCGCCGCGGTTCTGGAAATCGCCAAACCATTTCCTCCCAACGCGCTTGCCCGCCCAGCTCGGCCGCCCGGTACACCGGTTATGCCAACGTTGGTTACGCCTCCTGGCAAGGGCACCCAGTCGATGAGACTAAAGTCTCCCTCCCAACCACGAAGGAACGCTGCCTTTCCTGAGCCAAAGACGTTTTCCGCGTCCCATTTTGAATAGGCCACTACGCCAGGTGGCGAAATAGACCCCACCCACCGTGCTGCACGCTGCCATCCTCGGATCGTGTGCGGGTTATTTACGCTGATCGTCTTGTCATTTTCAATGATTCGGCCGCCGCCTTCGCTAATCTGCCATTCCAAACCGGCGCAGGTCAAATCTTCGCTGACGCCCCCTTGCCACACATATCCCCAAAAGTCCTTTTGACCCTTGGCCCGTTCGCCTGCCTGAATCCGCGAGGCCATCGTTTCAAGTTCATCCCATGTCTTGGGAGGCCCTCGGTAGCCATACTTTCGCAAAAGATCGGTGCGATAGAGCAGAACACCGACATAAGCGTGATGTGGCATAGCCACCAATTTGTTATCTACGGTGTAGCTCGCAAGCACAACTGGAGGTTGCGAGGAAAGCTCGGTGGCGAAGTAAGGCTTTAGGTCCATGAGATACGGGTTCAATATTCCGGACCATATCACGTCGATGCTGTACAAGTCGGGAGTGGGGGCACCCTTCTGGAGCAACTGTCGCCACAAGGCGAGTTGATTGAGAGAGCCATCAGGACCAGGAAGCCGCTTGATCTGAATTCCTGTCTCTTTGGTGAAGGCCTGCAAATCTTGCGATAATAGAGGCAGTAGATCGGGCGTGTCGTACTCAACATCCAGAAACGTCACCGTGACGGGTTCGCGCGACGCTTGGTTCAAACCGGCCAGCGCAATAGAGAGCAGCAAAATCCCCAATATTCCGACAATCTTCATTGCTCTCAACCCCGTGGTCGAACATCACGGATCTTGCGACTCGCTGATCCCGGGATACTCAAGTTTGCCTCGTCCCCAACGGCTGCTCAACACGAAGCATAACCTCTACCGGGCCTCCGCGGGCGACCGTTCTTGTGTTCTTGCGCATGCCGGATCGACGAGTTGTGCTCTCTCCTACGATTTTTTCTCGCGGCGAATCTCCAGCTTCTCCGACATTCTCACCAGGTCGGCCAGAGAGCCTGCGTGCATCTTGTGCATGACCTGAGCCCGGTGGACTTTGATGGTTATCTCGCTCGTGCCCAGCTCTGCGGCCACTTGCTTGTTCAACAGCCCTGAGACTACCCGCCCCATCACCTCACGCTCGCGCGGCGTCAACGATTCATACCGGGCGCGCAGCTCTCCCAACTCCGCTTGGTGTTGGCGCGCCTCCCGGTCGCCTTTTATTGCCTGTTGAATCGCCTCCAAGAGATCCCGGTCGTCAAATGGCTTCGTCAAAAACTCAACGGCTCCGGCTTTCATCGCGCGCACGGAGGTCCGCACGTCGCCGTGCCCGGTAATAAAAACGATTGGAATCTGAAGGTCAATTTCGGCCATCCGCTTCTGCAGGTCCAGTCCGCTCAAGTGCGGCATCCGCACGTCCAAAACCAAACAACTCGGAGCCTCGACCCGGGGGCGAGCCAGGAATTCGTCCGCAGATGCCAAGGTCACGACGCGCAACCCCGCCGACCGAATGAGGCTTCTCAAAGCCTCTCGAACGGACGCGTCGTCGTCCACAACCCACACAATCGCGTCAGGCTCTGGCAATGGGGCTCCTGCTAGTGCCTCCTAACAGTAAACCGAATAGTTGGGCTGCAGCCATCATTTCCCACGCCCCAAAGCTGGACCGACACCTGAGCTTGATTCCTGAGACGAAAGTAACGCCCGTCCGAAAACTAATTTCGGACTAGCGCCTCCGGATTAAGCGTTTGGAAGGATTGGTCCTCGGTTTCCAGCAAACTCTGAGGTTCTACCTGCACGCGAAGCCTACCGGGAGTTTATATGCCAGACGCAAATTATCAGGCGGCGGAATTTGGTTTCTCGGGCTTCACAGCTCACTGAACATCGATAATCACCCAAGTACCGGAATTCGATTTCGCCAAATGGAAGACCGTCGCGTTCTTCACGCGTTTGGTCTTATCCCCCTTTGGTGTAAAGTCCTGAGTTATCTGCCCCTTCACGACCGCCTTGGTGCCGTCGCCGCTAAGATCGACACTCTCGATGTCCAGTTGTTCCCGAATCGAACTCGCGACCTCGAACGAGCGTTTGTATTTCGCATACAACGGGCCCATATTTGGCCAGATTTGGCGAAGGGCGTCTGCATCCTTCTGATCGAACGCTTGCACATACTTTTGGATCACGGCCCGGACAGCGGCATCATTGTCGACGGTCGCCGCCACAGGACTCTCCGGCTTTGCCGCGGGCTTCGACTCAGGAACGACAGGTTGGTTTAATGCCGCAAGTTTATTGTTAACATCAAGCAGATACTTCTGGGCCTCCTCCGCGTGCGGTCCCCCGCTCTGAATTGCGGACTCGAAGTCGATCCGTGCCGATGTAAGTCCATTCTTGTCGTTTGCACTCGCCGCTAGCTGATACCTTTGCACCACTTGTTGAAACCCCGCGTCAGCAACTCTTTTCTGAACGCGAGCCTGCACGTCAGCGATCGCCCCCGGAACACTGTTCGCGTAATTCAGCGCCTCACCCGATTGCGATCCACCATCACTGGCCAGCGCCTGAAACCTTGGCTGCAAGACCTTCAGTTGTTGAACCGCAGCGTCGTCGTCGCGCTGCTTGAACTGGTTGAACTGGCTTTCCAGTTGCGCCAGCCTACTTTGTTCGGCCTGGTCGATCTCCCCAAGAAGGGCTACCGGATCGCCGCCGTTCTGCTTGAGTTGGCCTGCGGCGCGTCGGGCAGACGGAAAGTCGCCTTGCTTCAAACTCTGCCGGCCCTGGCCTAGCAGATCATTCTGTAGAATGCGTTGGGGTATGACCTTATCAAGATAGTTCTGCGCCTCTTCTCTGCGCACACCTCCCGCGGGCAAAGCCAAGATCTGTCGAAGTTCCTTTTGAGCGTCTGCGAAACGACCGCTCGCCAAGCGGTTCGTCGCTTGCTGCCAGAGCACTTCTTCGCGCTGTCGCAGCGCGCGCAGATTAGCGTCCTTCATCGATTCTTCAATTGCCGATATCTTCTTGTCGATCTCCGATGTCAGCGGACCCTTCAGCGCGGCGCCTTGCTGCAGTTTTTGCAGGGCCCCATCCAGATCGTTCGCGGCGATCAGTTTATTGGCGGCATCCAACGCATCGCGCTGTTGCAACTCCAGCGGATCGACGCGGGGCGCCGGCGGTTCCGGGCTTGTCTTGGCGACGGGTGCGCTCTCTTGCGGAGCCTTTGAGCGAATCGAATGCACTCCTGCCCAAACGGCGCCAACCAACCCAAGTGCCAGCACAGCCAGCAAGGCGGGCTTCCGCGAGGTCGGGCGCTCGACCGGTGCTGGGTGTGCTACCCAAGTGCTCGCAGGCGGTGCCGCAGGTGGCCGATCTTTCGGGGCGTCAATTGGTGGACGTGCCGAGATGTCCGGCGTGACGCTGGATACTCTTGCGGCTTCAGCGACACCGGCCTCCGGCGGTTTCACAACTGGAGCGGGAGGGGGGGCCACCATATCCAGCCGGGCAACTGGCACAACGGGCTGAGCCGAAACCGCCGGTTCAGCCGCGGAGACCTGCTCCGTCAGCGCACCCTGAGGAGCCTGAGGAGCCAGAGAGGAAGGTTTCTCGGCGGGCGCTGGTGGGCTTGGCAATGGTGCGGCCTGCAGGAACGCGTACTCCCGGGAAACGCTGGGAGGGGCGGCTGGCACTGAAGTCGGTGCCGATTTCCGTTCGGCCACCGACTTGGCATCTTTGATTTGCTCCGTCAGCCGCTGAATGCGGGGGTCAAACACCTCGACAACATCCGTCTTCAGCGCCTCCTCTACCACCTGGGTGGCCGCATCAAATTTTCCGGACTCCACTAGAGTGCGAATTGTCCCTATCGCTTTTTCTTGCTCTCTTTTTTTCTCCCGAGCTTTGGATTCGACTTGCGCGGAATTCAACAGCTGGGTCAGATCGGTATCTGGTCCCAGCGTTACCAGTGTTTGCTTTGCTAGGTCGATCGCCTCACTGAGCTCTTCCCGGTTGATCTTGACCCTGATTTCTCGAATCCGCATCTCAATCTGTTGCCGGATTTCCAATTTCCTCTGCTGGATCTCGGCCTGTTGAGATAGATTGAGGAGTTCCGCGTTGCCGGGGAAATTCCGAATACCATTCTGCGCGATACGCGCCGCCTCCTCGAAGCGATTCGCGCCAAACAGCGCTTTCACCTCCTCCAGGGTGTTTTGGAGTAACTGCTCTCGTTCGATGGCCGCCTGTTGGCTCGCGGCGAACTTCGCAAGACGAACAAAGTTTGCTTCCGCCGGGAACTCACTGAGAAGCGCTTTTGTCCTGGAGACAACTTCGGGATACTGTTTCTCTGACATCAGTTTCTTCAGCGTTTCCAGTTCGCTCTCGATTCGTTTTGCCCTGGCGTGTTTCTCCTGCTCGCGTTCCACCAGCGTGCGCAGCTTCATCACCGCCGCGTCCTTGGGATAGGTCCGGGCAAGGCTTTCCACCACCGTCAGCGCTTCCCCAAAGGACTGCGCTGCCAGGCGACTCCGGGCTTCGCTAAGTTTTTGTTGCTTCTGCTGCTCCGCGAGATCCTCGCGGGCTGTTGCGAGCTGGTTGCGAATTTCGATCTCCGAGGGGAAGTCGGCTTGCAATTTCTCTAGAACCGCGATGGACTCATCGTAGTGCCTCGCCGCTAAGAGACTGCGAGCCTCTGCCAGCCCCTCTTGCTTCCGTTGCTCCGCTTGCTGCTCTCGTGTCGACTGCATCAATCGGGGAATCTCGGTTTCAGAGGGAAAGTCCGCTTGCAGTTTACCTAAAGCCGCGATGGACTCGTCGTAGCGCTTCGCCGCCAGAAAACCCCGGGCCTTGGCCAAGCCCTCTTGCTTCCTCTGCTCCGCTTGGTCTTCTCGAATCGACTGCAGCAGTCGGCGAATCTCGGTTTCAGAGGGAAACTCCCCTTGCAGCTTGCCCAGAACCGCGATGGACTCGTCGTAGCGCTTCGCCGCCAGAAGACCCCGGGCCTTGGCCAAGCCCTCTTGCTTCCGCTGCTCCGCTTGGTCTTCTCGAACCGACTGCAGCAGTCGGCGAATCTCGGTTTCAGAGGGGAACTCCGCTTGCAGTTTGCCCAGAACCGCAATGGACTCGTCGTAGCGCTTCGCCGCCAGAAGACCGCGAGCCTCGGCAAGCCTTTCTTGCTTGCGCTGCTCCGCCTGCTCCGCTCGAGCAATTCCCTGCAGCTTCTGAATCTCGGCTTCCCCGGGGAACTCTTTTTGCAGTAGAGCTAGAAGGGCCAGCGACCTCTCATAGTCCTTGGATGCCAGTAGGTTCCGGGCCTCTTGTAAGCGCTGCTGCTTCCGCTGTTCCGCTTGCTCCTCGCGGACGGCATCCTGGAGTTTCAGAATCTCGTCATCACGTGGAAACTCCTTCTCCAGCGCGATGAGCAACGACATGCATTCTTCGTAGTGGCGGGCGGCTAGCTGCTTCCGCGCTTCAGCGACTCGCCGTTGCCGGCGTTCCTCCGCCTGATTCTGTGCGGCGGTCTCCAAAAGCTTCGGAATTTCTTGCTCTCCCGGAAACTCCTCGCGCATCGAGGTAAGCAGCGCACTACATGCGTCGTACTGCCCGGCCACGAGCATACTTCTTGCCTGCGCCAGCCCTTGCAGCCTCCGCCGGTTCAACTGGTCTTTTCGAACATCTTCCAACAACCGGGGTATTTCTTCGTCCTGTGGAAACTGTCTCTGCAACCCAGCCAGCAGCTTAAGGCATTCTTCATGGCGCCCAATGGCCAGCAGATTTCGCGATTCCAGCAAACCCTGCTGCTTCTGCTGCTCGATCTGATCCTCGCGGGCGCTTTCCAGCTGCTTAGAAACCTCCTCCTCCCCGGGGAATTCCTTCTCCAGATTGACCAGAAGCTGGATGCACTCGTTATAATTCTGGTGTGTCCAGAGCTCCCGTGCCTGCCGTAAACCTTCAACGATTCGTGCGCGTTTTTGCCGCTCCGCCTTTTCCGCATTGACTTGTTGTTCCAGAGCGAGTGCTTGCTTGTTGGCGGGCTCCGCTTGCAACACTTTCGCCAAAAAACTCTCGGCCTCGTCAGGCAATCCCTCGGCCAGGCGTTGCTTTGCCGCCTCCAGGTACTCTGCTCTCATTCGAGCGCGTTCGAGTTCCTCCTCAACGACGCGCTGCAACTCTTGAGCGGGCCCAAACGTGGAATCTAGCTGCAGAGCGCTCTCAGCGGCCGTCTTCGCTTCTTGAATCTTTCCTTCTTCCAGCAGCGCGTGGCCTTTTTCAATATACTGTTGGGCCTTCGGCCGATTCAAAAGACGCTTCAGTTCGGCATTCGCTCTCTCCAGCAAGGCTCTGGCCTGGTGATTGCCGGACTCCACATGCAGCGCCTGGCGCAGGAGCTCTCGAGCCTGCGCGAATTCACCCTGCTCCATCAGGTGGCGGCTCTGCTCCACCAGATCGGCCACAAACTGTGCTTGGAGCTTGTTCCGGACGGGATCCAGCTCCAGCAGTAAATCCTCCATGGACTGGTATCGTTCGCTGGGGGATTTCTGCAACACGCGCGACATGATGATTTCAAGCTCCGCGGGGCAGTCCTCGACGAAATGCTTCAGCGGCTTCGGATTCTGCTCACAAATGTTGTGCATCAGGCTCGCCGGAGTGGGCCCCGTGAAGGGTCTCTCGTAGCAAAGCAACTCATACAGCAACACTCCGAAGGACCAGATGTCGGAGCGTTCATCCGCGTGCTCCCCGTGATATTGCTCCGGCGACATATACGCAAACGTGCCGATCAACATTCCCGTTTGCGTTCGCGAAGCCTCCAATACCCGGGCGATGCCAAAGTCCACCACCTTGACGGTGCCATCTTTTCCCACCATGATGTTGCCTGGTTTGATATCACGGTGAACAATGCCTCGCTTGTGGGCATAGTCCAATGCGCGGCACGCTTGCGTCGCATAAACCAGCTTTACAGTCATGGGCAGCGCGGCGCGCCGGGCGATCACCTGTTCAAGGTTTTCTCCCTCGATCAGCTCCATGGCGATATACGGAAGGTCTCCTGCCTCACCCATGTCATAGATCGTTACGATGTTCGGATGCTGCAGTCCCCCGGCTGACTGCGCTTCGCGGTAAAAACGCTCGAGTAGCGCGGGGTCATCGGCTACGCCTGTCGTGATTGTCTTAAGGGCTACCAGACGATTGATAAACGGGTCCCGGGCACGATAGACCACGCCCATCGCGCCGTGCCCTAACTCTGCGAGAACCTCGTATTTGCCCAGCTTCTTCAAATCACACCCGTGCCTCTGGGCTCCACCGCTCCCGGTGGCCTTTTGGGGGTAAATAGGGTTGGGCCGACGGACTCGAGGCCGACTTGGTTGGAAGGGAGAGGGTCAGTCATGACAAACGGAACTGTGCAATTCGGATGAAATCTTGTCACACGGCCAACAGGCCCCCAAGAGCCTTGGTCGTCAGGCAAAGGCAACGCGGGCCCAATAACTCTCGTAGCAGAATAGTCCCAAAACGGTCCATAGGTGTCAATTAGATCGATATTTGGTTCTGGCTAGGATGGTAACGGTAGCAATGCAGCGGCGAAAGAGTGTCCGTGAGAAGGATCTCCGGGGATCAACCTCGTTGCGTGCCAGACCTTGCTGTTCGCTCAAAGTCCTTTCATCCGGCAATCCGCTCGCCGGCGGCGCCGGGAACGCCGGTCAGGCCGGCGTCCTCCTTGAGGCGTTGCACTCGGTAGGCCATGAAATCGCCTTCATGCTTAGTCTGAATCGTTGTTCGATCCGTCTCCGCAAATCGCCATACGCGCTCGTGCATTTCGGGGCTGATCAGAACTTCGCCTCCCGCTGCAGACGCGCAGTAACGCGACGCCCGATTGACGGCGTCTCCAATGACCGTATATTCCATGCGATCCGCGGTACCAACGAATCCATGCACAACTTCGCCGCAATGAATTCCAATGCCAAAGTCGCGGCAAGACACGCCTCGAAGCTTGCGGACTTCATTTAACTTTGATACCGCGGCTTGCATT
>Ga0210393_10001494_pt1 | contig 19464 bp, 11 predicted proteins | sample IncBWC27OmetaG_FD_160068 | JGI IMG/M metagenome (GOLD analysis project Ga0210393, IMG submission 160068) | Forest soil microbial communities from Barre Woods Harvard Forest LTER site, Petersham, Massachusetts, United States - Inc-BW-C-27-O ... | reverse complement strand
CTTGCATGCGAATGCTAGCATTGATGTTAGTCGTTCATCGGTGGGGCCGTGGCGCAGTTGGGAGCGCGCCTCGATGGCATCGAGGAGGTCGTGGGTTCGAATCCCATCGGCTCCACCATTACTCTCCTGATTGGGGTTGGAGCAGATTTGCGTTACCTGCTACCGAACCTCAATTTCCCTGAGATCTCCAGTCTTGGCTGTTAGGAGCATAAACAGCCATGTCTCACACCAAAGTCGCCGTCGATCGGCGTGATTCCAGCGGGTAGCACAAGTGCGTTCCGCAGGGCATTTATTCGGCGAACACCAGACAGTTTCATCTGCGTTACGAAGTCCAGAGGGGCAAGCGCACATATGAACGCTTGCCGGATGGAGGCTCGTGACGGTCGAAACTCCGGCCTGCCGGACGCGCTTGAGTTCTTCGAGGTGACGAGAGACTGCGAGCTTTACCAGACGTGGACAGCGCTAATCCGGGGAGGCCCAGAGCGGCCTTGGATGACCTGTGTTTCGAGGACAATCTCCAGATTCTTGTGCTTCCAATCTCTGGATATTTGGCTCAGTATCTCGTCGATATAGTGTTCATCTACGAGAAACTCTCCGGCGGCCACGGTTCCACCTCGGCCAATTCCAGCTGCCACGACAACGTATTGGTCGGTATTTGGGTCGATTAGCCGGGCCACGATCGCGTAGTCCTTATATTCGCCGGTCTGAAACTGTTGAGTTCTGGACAAAACCCAGTCGCGCTTTTGCGGGTTTTGACGATCCTCGATCCAGAGGCGCGTCATCTCTGGATCATTGGCAAAGTGAAAGCGGAGCGGAGAGGTGAGGCGTAGAGTCCAGCTGTTGTCGAAGGCGCCGATGAAGATGCTTGGACCGCGGCGTAGGTCTTCCAGCGTGGTCGTAGATTCTCCGAGTACGCGGTAGGTCTTCCCGTAGGTACGCAGCATGCCCGCGACATTCACGAGGGGACTTACGTCGTCGATGATGATGGCGACCATCGTGTCTGAAAGCGTGATTTCGTGTTGAGGGTCTGTGGCATCACGCAAACGGATCGAGGAGTATTGGTTTTGATCCGCAAGGCAGAACAAGACAGGTTGTTGCGACGTGATGAACGGACCCCAGAACTGCTTCAAGGCCGATGGTCGAGTGAAGTACCAGATGCCAAAGACTGTGAGCGCTGTCGCGAGCAAAACAGCGAGGAAAGCTTTGTAAGGTGTCTGGTGATTTGGCGTCGCGAGTGGAACCGTTGACTCGTTCGAGGCTTTCGGAGTCGCTGCGACTCCCCGATTATTTGTTTTGGGCGGCAAATCCAGAGGCAACGAAACCGTGGTGCCATTCGGATGGCCGGGCCAAGAGAACTGGGGAACGTACGAGCCCGCCGGAAGATATAGCCGAATCTCCTGGCCGTGATTGTGGTCGTGATAATACTGCTCGATGCGCTTGCGAATCTCAGCGGCGGTTACCCGGACGATGGGGTCCGTATTTGTGTCGTAGTCGGCGGGACGGCCGAAAATTTCAACTCCCAGAATTCTTTCCTTCAACTGGTCGGTCTGGCCAGCGAGTAGACGCGCGACTACAAACCTGAGGAAGCTGGGATAACGTTTGCTGGAATTGAAAAGAGGGGTGGCCAGCAACTTCTCCAGTTGCTGAAGTACGGCGTCTTTCTCCGCTTCGCTGGAAGGCGTCCAGCTATCTGTTACCTGCTCTGGTAGCAAGCTGCCCCGCTCACCCCGAGTGATGGCCTCGCCACACCGCGAAACATAGCACGGGAACTTCGACTCGAAAAACTCGATTCGGATAGTGCGATTGCGGAGATAGTACCGTGCGGTCGTGAGGTTCGCAACGTAAAACGGGATGGCCCGGCCTCTTTACGTCATTCGGGTGTTCTCGAAAGTCATTGTAAACAAGCGCGATACGGGGGTTTTTGCTGCTTATCGTTCTTATCGCCTCTCCTTTACACGCAAACCCTTGCGTAGATGCATGCGATTTTTCTATACGTGCAGACAGTGATTTCGATTGGGTTTGTCCTTCGCCGTCTGAATGTGAATTTGTGTCCAGCCGTTCCTGGGAGGGTGTTTCCATGTCAAGTGGTGAGCGAAATTCGAAGTTGTGCTCCGTCGTTTTCTGCCTGGTTCTTTTTCTTCTGTGCACTGGCCAAGCATTTGGCCAGGCGCAAGCAATTACCGCGACAATCAGCGGCACGGTCTTCGACCAGTCGGGTCAGATCCTCGAAGGGGCCAGGGTTACGATCTCGAATCCCGAGCAAGGCATCTCTCGAGCATTTTCGACAGGAGCCACGGGAAATTACTCTTTCACCCTTTTGCCACCCGCGACGTATTCGCTCGATGTGGAGGCGCCGGGCTTCAAACATTACCGGCAGGAAGGAATCACGCTTGGTGCTGGCCAGGTTGCGGAACAGAAAATCGTGCTGACCATCGGCGCGGTGACCGAACGGATTGAGGTCAGCTCAGAGGCTCCGCTGTTGAACGTCGACAACGCGAATATCTCGTCCGACGTTAGCGCCCGTCAAGTCACCGACCTCCCGCTGAACCTGCGCAACGTGATCAGCCTTGCGACGCTCAACTCCTCGGTGAGCAACGCCGCCGAAGAGCAAGTGGTCGGCGCACCGGGCATATCCGGCAGCGCGGACCAGGACATTTCCTTTCTAAATTTCGGCGGAACGTTCTTTGACACCGCGATGTATCTGTTGGACGGGACTTGGGACACGCGCTTGGATTGGGGCGGTGTCGTCTACGTCCCTGCGGTCGATGATGTGCAGGAATTCAAGATTCAAACGAACGCTTTCACAGCGCAGTACGGATTTAGCAGCGGAAACGTCGTCAACGTCATCACCAAGTCCGGTTCCAACGCGTTTCACGGAGATGCGTACGAGTTCTATCGCAATAGCGCCGCCGACGCGCGTTATTTCTTCAACAATGGAGCTCAGCCGAATTTTGACCGCAACCAGTTCGGCGGTACCGTTGGCGGGCCGATTCGCAAAAACAAGACATTTTTCTTCGGATACTACGAGGGATTGCGTCAGTCGACTCCGGCGACTTACGTCGGCACCATGCCAACGGCGGCAGAGAGGACCGGTGACTTTTCAGCGTTACTAGGTGGTCCGACAGGCCAGGTTGACGCTCTCGGGCGTCCCATTCTCTCGGGCGCGATTTACAATCCGTTCTCGACGCGGCCGATCACCGCGGGCGTGGTTGATCCTTCCACTGGTTTGACGGCGACGAGTACGGGATACATCCGCGATGCATTCGCCGGAAACATCATCCCTGCGAATCTTCTCGACAGCATTTCCGAGAAAATCGCGACCGGAACTTACTGGCCGCTGCCGACCTCCAGCGCGCTCGTCAACAACTATCTGAATGCGTCGGCTGCGGCAGCCCACTCCAACGAATACTCGGTCCGTATCGACGAGAACATTACCGACAACGATCGTCTGAACGTTCGCTGGTCGCAAAAGTGGCAGTCAAAAATCAACTTCCCGACCTACTACGGCGCGGACGATCCCGGCGGTCCGGGCGTGATTGCACCGAACAACCGCTACAGCATCAACGCGGGCTACAACCACATCTTTAGCCCGACGTTCGATATGAGCGTGAACTTTGGCGTGAATCGGCACGTCGAACAGTCCACCACGCAGAGCTTTGGCTTTGGGGCTTCGACGTTGGGATTGCCGAACTTCATCGATTCGATCGCGCCATCGTTTCCCGAAATCCAGCCACAGAGTTACTCGCCGCTCGGAGCTCAAGCCGGCCTCGATAACTACATCGTTCCGCAGACGCTCTGGACCAGCTCTGTGGATTTCACAAAGTCGTTGGGGCGGCACAACATCGGGTTTGGATTCATGGACGTATGGGCGCGCATCAACGGCGGCCACTATGCAAACACGGTACTGCAATATCAGACGACTTCGACGGCGGGGCCGAATCCTCAGGACGAAACTGCCGCAACCGGCAATGGCTTCGCATCGTTTCTGTTGGGCGTCGGTAGCGGACAGGATCAGACGGGTTTCACGCAATTCCCGGCGACCGACAAGCACTTGCTCGGTTGGTATGTACAAGACGCTTGGAAGATCAAGCCTCGCCTGACCCTGAACCTTGGCTTGCGCTACGAAATTCAGACGGCTCCGACCGAGCGAGCGAATGCGCAAGAATATTTTGACCCGACAGCAGTCAATCCGATTACCAGCTCCGTTGGGTTCAACGTTCCGGGAGCGCTGGTATTTAACAGCCCTTCAAACCGCGGGTTATACGGCACGAACTTCAAGAACTTTGCTCCACGCATCGGAGCCGCATACCAGGCCACAAATCACATCGTAGTTCGCGGCGGCTACGGCATCTTCTACGTGCCGAGCTACTACGGAAATGGCCCGAACATCGGTTACTCGCAGAGCACGCCCTGGGTGACCAGCCTCAACAGCGGTCTGAATCCTTCGTCAACGCTGAGTGGAAACGCATCAGTCGGTCTACCGAGCGCTTTTCCGAACGGCCAGGTTCCTGCCACCGGAAATTCCCTCGGCGCTCTGACGGACGTTGGCTTTGGCTTGAACCCGGTAGTCTATCCCGATCGCGCTTCCTCTTATGTGCAGCAGTGGATGTTCGGAGCCGAGTACGCCTTCACGAACAACGATTTGCTCGATGTAAGCTACGTTGGCAATCACGGTGTTCACGTGCTGGCGCAGTACCTCGAGTGGAACGAACTTCCCGCCTCCGATCAGGCTTTGGGAAACAAATTGACTCAGATGGTTCCGAATCCGTTCTTTGGGAAAATCACGTCGAGCGGTTGCGGTCTCGATCAACCCACCATCGTATACGGCCAGTTGTTGCGTCCGTTTCCGGAATATTGCAGCGTGACGGAAGCGCCGCCGGCCGTTGGCGACTCAACCTACAACGCGTTGCAGGCTACCTTCACGCATCGCTGGCACTCCGGCTTGCAGCTCAACGTTTCCTACACTTATTCGAAATTCTTGGACGACGTCCAAGGAGCTTCGGGTTGGGCTTTCCCCGGCACCGGAAGCTCGGTGCGTAATTCTTATGATCTCGCGGCCGAAAAGGCCGTTGATCCGAGTGACCTGACGCACAGCCTCGTCGTGAATCACAGCTACGAGCTACCGATTGGCCAGGGAAAGAAGTTCGGCAGCGGTTGGAGCCGGCCTATGGACGCGATCCTCGGCGGCTGGCAGTGGACCGGAATCGTGACGGCACATACCGGATTGCCGCTTTCCATCAACCCAGCGTCGAACAACACCGCGGGTTTCGGTTTCAACCAGCGTCCAAACATCGTGGCTGGAGTGGAGCCGGTTCCCCAAAATCAGTCGATCAACAACTGGATCAATCCTGCGGCCTTCGCGCAGCCGGCGGCGTTTACGTTCGGCGACGCACCGAGGTTCCTATCGAATCTTCGCGCGCCGGGTTTCGTGAACTTCGACACTGGCATCCAAAAATGGTGGAAGATCACGGAAAGTATGCGCATTCAATTCCGCTTCGAATTGTTCAACGCGTTTAACCATCCGAACTTCTTCGAACCGGACACGAACCTTGGTGATGCCACCTTTGGAACGATTACTTCCGCTTACCCTGCACGCAGTCTCCAATTTGCCGGGAAGTTCTACTTTTAGTAGTTGATCGCTAGCCCCGCAAAACCCGAGGCTATCGTCTGGCGAGTCACGAATGTGGTATGAGTCGAGGAAACTTCGTGACTCGTTGGATTCCTTTGCGGCGGCTTGCGCATTCTCCGTGCCAGCCACTGAATAAAGAAAACGCTTACGTTAGCTGACAGAAAAGCGCCAGGATAGTCATGGCGACAGAGCTGAAATCAGGAGCGCTAGAACTGTGGCGATGCGCCGGGAGACGAGAACGGAGATTCGCGGGCTACGCTCGAAGATGTTGAGGCGTAGTTTCATCGTCCTCGGCATTTTTCTGAGCCTGCTTTATCAAGAAGAGTCTCGGGCTCAAAAGAATCCAGCCACTGTCAAGAATCTTGCAAGTGGAGTTGAACTTCGCAAGGGCAATACAATTTTGCAGATCGTCGCTCTGCGCGACGACGTGTTGCGCGTTCGCGAATCTCTCGACGGCGCGTTGCCGGAAGACGCGTCGTGGGCTGTTGCGGAATCGATTCGAAAGCAATCTGTCGCCGTGATCCCGCAACAAAATCCCGCGACTGTCGGATTTCAGACCAAATCCCTCCGTGTTCGCGTTGATACAAAGCAATTTGTTCTTACCGTCGCCGATCTCCAAGGCCACGTACTCCAAGAGGATGCCATTGGCTGGCCCGCTGAGTCCCACGGCTCAGGGTTTCGCATCTACAAGAAGATGCCGATCGACGAACATTACTTTGGCCTCGGAGACAAGATTGGGCCGCTCGACCGTCGCGAGCAGTCATTTCGGCTTTGGAACACGGACGCTTTCAGTTTTCAGGAGTCGACCGATCCGATCTACAAAAGCATTCCGTTTTTCATCAGCGAGCGGGAAGGACGATATCTGGGCGTACTTCTCGACAATACGTGGTCCACAAATTTCGATTTTGGGCGCGGGCAACGCAATCTGATTTCCATCGGCGCCGAAGGAGGGCCGATTGACTACTACCTGGTCTTTGGCCCGGAACCCAAAGACGTGGTGCAAACCTATGCGTGGCTGACCGGCCTTGCTCCACTGCCACCGATCTGGTCGCTCGGATTTCAGCAGTCAAGATTCAGCTATGAAACCGAGACGCGCCTGCGCGAGATTGCGGGACGGTTGCGAGCGGACAAGATTCCGTCCGATACCCTCTACCTGGATATCGACTTTCAGCAGGATAACCGCCCGTTCACAGTAAATAAGGAACGCTTCCCTCATTTTCACCAGATGCTGGAGGATCTGAAGAAGGAAGATTTTCACGTCGTCGTTATCACAGACCTGCACATTGCCCACCTGCCGAATGCCGGCTACGCGCCTTACGACACGGGAGCCGCACAAGACCGCTTTGTGAAAAATCCCGACGGTAGTGTCTACATCGGAAGTGTTTGGCCAGGTCCGGCCGTCTTTCCCGATTTCACGCAGCAACAAACCAGAGCGTGGTGGGGCGGGCTCTATAAGGACTTTTACTCGGACGGCGTATCGGGATTTTGGAATGACATGAACGAGCCGTCGGTTTTTCTCACACCGCTGCATACGATGCCTGGAGATGTCCGGCATCGCATTGATGAGCCCAACTTCCGATCGCGCACGGCACCGCATCTGGAGATTCACAACGTCTACGGAATGGAAAATTCTAGAGCAACATACGAAGGACTGCTCAAGCTCAATCCGGACCTCCGTCCGTTTGTCCTGACGCGGGCGACATATGCCGGCGGACAACGCTACGCGGTTACATGGACTGGTGATAACACAAGTTCGTGGAACCACCTTCGTCTTACGACGCCGATGCTGTTGAATCTCGGGCTGAGCGGGTTCGGTCTCAATGGTGCGGATGTAGGTGGCTTCATCGGCACGCCGCGGCCAGAACTGCTCACCCTATGGACGGAAATCGCGACGTTTCAGCCGATCGATCGTAACCATACGAACAAGGGCGGCGGAGACAAAGAGGTCTGGGTTCACGGGCCCGAACAGGAGGCGATTCGCCGCCGATACATTGAAGAGCGCTATCGCCTGATGCCGTATCTCTACACCGCCGTGGAAGAGTTGTCGCGTACGGGCCTGCCCATTGTTCGCCCGGTCTTTCTGGAATTTCCGCATGCGACCGCGGATTCGCACCCAATCGACCTCGATGCAGGCAACGAGTTCATGTTTGGCCCGGACATTCTTGTGGCGCCTCCGCCTTTCCCAGAGCAGCCTGACAGTTATGAACTAAAGCTTCCTCCCGGTATTTGGTTTGACTACTGGACTGGCGAAAAAATACAGGCCAATACTTCCGACAAGAATCCGCCGCCGAACGGCCTCTCTATCAAGCCAGAGTTGGAAAAGTTACCTGTGTACGTTCGTGAGGGTGCGATTATTCCGATGCAGCCGGTCACACAGAGCACGAGCGAAATTCCTGATGGGCCGCTGACGGTCCGCATTTATCCCGGCAAGGACTGCCATGGCTCTGTTTATCAAGATGATGGTAAGAGCTTCGCTTTCAGGCGAGGAGAATTCCTGCGAGTCGATTTTTCTTGCGAGGTGACGGCGTCGGGTATTTCATTTCATAAAGTTGAAAGACACGCGTCGTTCCAGCCATGGTGGAAGCAGATTCATCTCGAAATTTACGGGTGGGACGCGCCTAAGGTGACGGTAACGTGGACAGGGAATTCCGACGCGCCGAAGACGGCGGTCGACGCATCGAGGCACGTCGCTAGCGTGGAATTGCTGGACAACGGGCAGAGTGCAGACTTAGAGATTAGCAAATCGAACTGAGATGCATTCTCCTGAAGCTGTCGCGGCCGTCACGCTCACGTTATCGCAGCGGGTTCGAGTCAGCAGGAAATTGGGAAGGATCAGTGTTGCCTTCAATACAGAAAGGCATCATGTTGCTTCTATCTCTTTGCACGGTTGGTGCTTTGGCCCAGGGGCAAAAAGGCTCGGCTCCCATTTTTCACGTGATCCCGATGCGAGGCGTTGATTTCGTCTTGCGCAATTCGCTGACCCAGAAAAAATACCTCATCGAGACCATGCCCGGTGGGGTGGCCATGCTGGACTACAACAACGACGGCTTAATGGACATTTTTCTCGTGAATGCCGGACACGTAAGAGATCCCATGTCTCCGGGGATGGGTTTTGACCGTCATGAGCCAGCTTATTGGAATCGTCTCTATCGGCAAAACAAAGATGGATCGTTCACAGATGTTACCGAGCAGGCCGGCCTAGCCAATGCCGGAGACACCAACTACGGAATGGGCGTAGCTGTCGGCGACTACGACAACGATGGCTATCCGGATATTTATGTCACCAACTATGGAAAAAACATCCTTTATCACAACAATGGAGATGGGACTTTTACAGATGTAACCGCGAAGGCGGGAGTCGGCGCAGGCGGCTGGTCCGTCTCCGCTGGCTTCTTCGATTACGACAACGACGGAAGGCTCGATCTTTTTGTTACGCGATATCTCGATTGGAGCGTTGAGAAAAGCAAAACGTGTGGCGAAAAGCAGCCAACCTATTGTCCCCCCGGTGACTTTCCTCCGATCGCGAACATCCTGTATCACAATCGTGGCGACGGGACGTTCGAAGACGTAAGCGTTTCCTCTGGGATCGCAGCAAAGAAAGGCCACAGCCTTGGGGTTGCATTTGCGGACTATGACGGCGATGGGTTTACGGATGTATTCGTCGCCAACGATGTGACCGCCCAATTCCTCTTTCATAACAACGGTAACGGAACTTTTTCCGAGGTCGGCTTGGACTCGGGCGCAGCTCTTACGAGTAATGGCAAAATGCTCTCGGGCATGGGCGTGGCTTTTCAGGACTACGACAACGACGGTCTCCCGGACCTCGTTGTGACCGAGCTTCCTCATCAGCCTTACATCGCGTTCCACAACGAAGGCCAGGGAGCCTTTAGCGCTGAGGAACTGGAATCCGGATTCGGCGCCCTTTCCGGCAAGGTTTCAGGCTGGGGCGTCGGACTCGAAGACTTCGACAACGACGGATGGAAAGACGCTTTCATCGTGCAAGGACATGTGTTCGACAACATCAGTTTCTATGACGGCTCGCTTCATTACCTCGATCCTCCGTTGCTCGCCATGAATCGCAAAGGACACTTTGAAAAAGGCGATGCCGGATCCGACGTTCCAGTCGCCGGTCGCGGCGCCGCATTTGGCGATCTCAATAACGATGGGTGGATCGATGTGGTGACGACTTCGCTTGGCGAACATCCGCGCCTCTTTCAAAATCGCGGTGGCAATCAGCACTGGTTGACGATTAGCTTGCGGGGCAAGCGCAGCAATCGAGATGGCTTCGGTGCTCGCGTTCAGGTGAACGGCCAGACGCGCTTCGCCACTGCGACCGGAAGCTACCTCAGCTCAAACGACAAGAGATTGCACTTCGGTCTGGGCGACGTTGACGCGGCCAACATCGAAATCCATTGGCCCTCGGGAATTAGACAAACGATAAGGAATGTGAAAGCCGACCAGTTTCTGGTGGTCGAGGAGTCGACAGCACCATGACGCACGCTTTGCTTTGGGTTTCACTACTTCTGCAAACGCAAACCGCCGCTCCCGCGGTTCCAGCGGAAGCCACGTCTTTTCTACAATCGGGGATGCAGTCGGAGAATACAAACGATGTCGAGTCGGCCATCAGCGCGTATCGCAGGGCCGCGGATCTGGCGCCGTCCTCCGCCATCGTATTCTTTCGCTTGGGCGCGGCTTACGTTAAAAAAGCGGACTACACCGACGCGATTCCACCGTTGAAGCACGCCGCCGAACTCAACCCCGATGCTCCCGCAATTCAGCAGATGCTCGGCTTCGCGCTTTTGGGTGCTGGCTTCGCTTCCGAAGCGATCCCTCACTTCGAAAAGGTCAACGAAGCTGGCGCACTTGGTATCGCTCAATTGCAGGCCGGCTTACCTGCAGACTCAGTCGCAAACCTGCGAGCCGCCCTCGCCAGGACCCCCAGCGATCCCGACCTTCTCTTCTACCTCAGTCGCGCTGCCGCACAGCTCTCCTCGCAGTCTCTCGACAATTTGCTCGCGTCTTTCCCAGACTCACCTCGAGCTCACCAGGCCAAAGGCCAAACTGACTGGCAGCAAAAAATGTATGCGGAGGCCGAAAAGGAATATCAAAAAGCGCTGGCACTTCGTCCGGATCTGCCGGGCTTACGGCTCGAGCTCGGCCAAGTCTACGAAGCCCAGTCGGATTGGCCAAAAGCCGAAAACGAGTTTCGCCAGGAAGCCAAGACGCAACCAGGAAGTGCCGAAGCAGCCTACCGTCTTGGCGATGTACTTCTGCAGGAAGGCAAAATGAAAGAAGCTGCAGAGGAATTGCAGCGTTCGAACAGAATTGGTCCCGACATGGCAGACACGCTCTACTCGCTAGGCCGGGCAACAGCATCAAGTGACCCCGCAACAGCAGTGCGAGCCTTCACCCGCGTCACCGAGTTAGAAAAACAAACCTCGCTAGCCGCCCAAGCCTACCTAGCATTGGCCGGTGTGCACCGAAAGCTAGGCAAGAACGAGCAAGCATCCAGGGACATGCAAGACTATCGAGACATTCGGGCATTGATCGCCGTCGCGCCCTAGGGTACAGAGCAATCTCAATATTCTCGAGATGGCGAGGATGGTGAGGCTACGAAAGCACGGAGTCCATTTGGGGCGGCAAAGATCTCATTCTCTTGAAGGCCGTCATCTCCCTGGAATGGAACGCTCAGTCGCGAATCTTCGAAGAAGATTGAGGTAGTTCCCGATAGGTCGCGTGACCTGAAACGTGCCGCGCGTTACTTTAGATGGGACTGCGTAAACGCCACGGAATTCATCAGTGCTTGCGGGCGACTCTTTTTCGCCGGGAACAAGAACTTCATGCGTTTCACTTCCACCAGTTGCACTTTCTTCTCACAGCGGTAAATAGAGTTCCGATGAATAATCGTGCCAACAGGCCGGCCCACCCTTGATCTTCGCCGGAAAGCCGGACTATTCAGTCCGCGAAATGATCGTGGATCCGTCCGCCTCCTACCGATAGTGAAATCAAGTTGTAGAAGTGGCGACTGCGGCTTGGCTCGCGTAGCGCCTGCTGTTTGGTTTCGAGCCGCTGACGCCGTAGAAGCCGATATAGAGGTAGCAGAGCACCGGAAGGATGAAGCCATGGTGGATCCCAACGCGGTCGGCGATGAATCCTTGAATGACTGGGAGAATTGCACCGCCGACGATCGCCATCGTGAGGATTCCGGAACCGCTACCCGTTTGCGGGCCGAGTTCAGCTAGCCCCAAGCTGAAGATTGTGGGAAACATGATGGAGTTGAAGAGGCCGACGGAGAGCATGCACCACATCGCTGTGTGTCCGTGTAGGGACATCGACACGATTACGAGCGTCAATGCAAACAGGGCGCACAACGCCAACAGATTTCCGGCTTTGACGCGTCGCAGCACACCGGCACCTAAAAAGCGACCGATCATTGCGCCCGCCCAGTAAAACGAAACGAACCCTGCGGCGGACTTCGGTGTAAGCCCGGCAATTTCAGGGAGGCCGAAATAGTTGACCAAGAAGCTCCCGATCGATACTTCGGCGCCAACATACGCAAAGATTCCGATTGCGCCCAAAATCAGATTGGGATGTTTCCAGATGGAATCCTTCGCATCACTGGTACTGCTCGGCGCGGAGTCCTCGATGACGGGGAGCTTGAACGTGCCGATCAAAATCGCGAGGAGAATTAGCGACACTCCGATCACGGTGTAGGGGAGCTTCACGGATGAGGCTTCCTCGATGCGGTATGCGTGTAGGGCCTGTGGGGTAAGAGCCTTGAGCTGTTCGAGGGCCAGCGGCGCTGAACTCAGAATCAGCAGCCCTCCGAGTTTCGGAGCTATGGTGGTTCCCAATGCGTTGAAGGCTTGCGTCAGGTCCAAGCGGCTTGATGCGGTTTCCGGCTTTCCGAGAACGACGACGTAGGGATTCGCTGACACTTGGAGCCCGGTGATCCCTGCGGCGAGGACGAGCAGAGCCGTTAGAAACAACGGGTACGAAACCGTCGAAGCTGCCGGCAGAAAGAGGAAGGCGCCGACTGCCATCGTGAGGAGGCCCGCCACCATCGACCGTTGATAGCCGATCGCGTTGACCACTTTGGACCATGGAACTGAAAACAAGAAGAACGCGGAGAAGAAAGCAAACTGGACCAGCATGACCTGCGCATAGCCGAGCTCGAAGATCGACTTGAGATGTGGAATCAGGATGTCGTTCAAGCACGTGAGAAAGCCCCACATGAAAAACAAAGTGGTAACGACGATCAGGGGCCGCAAATAGTTCACGCTCGTCGTCGCTGAGAGTGCGATGGACGCTGGCGCGCAGGGCGCTGTGCTGCAATTTGGGGTCATTCTTCCTGCTTGCATCTTCTCCCCCACGAACCGCACGCAAATTTTCAGTTTTTTGTGTCCGCTAACAGCCTGCTACCACCAGGTTTCCGCTTGAACGCCGTAACTCAAACCATTCGTTTCGTTCAGGTACGGGACTCCCCCTACGTAACCTCGGAATGCGTCAGACCAATTTGCGTAGGTTAGGAAAACGCGCAGGACGGGCCGGCTGAAAAACTTTCTACCGGCTCCAATTTGCGGTGCGATCGTAAACTTGCGCAGCCAGCCGTCGAGTAAAACGTCGCCATTTTGGGTAGGCAGAAATCCACTGGTGTGATCGAATCCTGCTTCAAATGCCAGCGAAAGATACTTGGTGAAGAAAATTTCCGGCCTGGCGCCGAAGGAAACCCATTGATTCCAGTCGTGCAGAGGGTTGCCGTCTTTGCTTCGTTGGTAGATAAAGACCGGCATAATCGCGAACTTGTCATTCGGCTGAAAAAGCAAATGCTCCACTGCCAAAAACCTGGCGGAGCTGTGTAGAAACGGAGTCGGGTCGTCGATCGAAGTACTAAAATTGCTCGCCGCTCCGGTGCCGTACTGAATCGAAAGCGTGTGGTAGCCTCCGTGCCATTCAAGGCGTTGATGGCGGAGCCCGAAGGCGTATCCGTTTGTGGTGGGAATTGGCTCGCCAATCGATGTGGTCCCGCCTTTCGACGTCGCAAAATTAAACCAGCCGGCCCACAAACCGAGAGGGCCTTTCAGGTCATAGAGACGTACGTCGATGTTATTTTTGGCGAGATTGCCGACGGTCGTCACAATGTCGGGCCGCGCGCCGGACAGAAACGCGACGGACATCTTGCCAATGCCGACATTTAAGTCTTCGACTCCAGCGCCATAGCCGCTCATGTCCAACGGATAGAAGTCGTCGATCTCGATGTGTTGGCGGCGGTAGTATCTTTCGCCCGCCCAAAATTTGGCCTCGGGCTGGACATCGAAGAGGTGGCCGGCTTGTACGAAGGCTTCGCGAAGGCGGAACTGATCGTCGCCCGTTCCATTGGCAAAATTCGCGTAGCTCGCCGAGTTCGTGGTGTTGGCCTCGATCATTACCTCGGTCTTCAACCACGCTTTGTCGGAGCCGCGATCGGGATTCAGCCAGTTATTCACGAAGATGAACTCCCCGTATGTTTCGGCTTCATTTCCCAAGCGGTATTTGGCGTCGGTTCCCGGAGCCTGGAAGGCGACCTGTTGGCCGCCGTCCCCGTTCAGGCCGTAACCCGAGCGCAAATATCCGTGAAATTCGAAAGCGCCGACTTGCTCATTTAGCTTCTCGATCTTTACGTCGGCCTCTCTCAGGAGGTCATACGTTGGCTCGGAAGGGAGATCCCCTTGAAACTTGGCACCAACCTGATCGTCCTCTCCAAGTAGGGCCTTTCTGGCTGCATCCTCAGCGGCTAACTCGATGGCTGAAACCTTGCCTTCTTTCGCCTTCTCGGCGGCCTCCTTCGCTTTCTCAGTGGCCTCTTTCTGTTTCTCGATTTGCTGTTCCAGGGAAGCGATACGTTGCTGAAATTCGTCGGTGGATTTCTCGTATTGCTGCTTGAGCTCGTTCAGTTGTTTCTGAAGATCATCGGGCTGCTGCTGCGCCATCACGGGCAAAGCAGCAGCAGCGGCGGCGGCGGCGGCCGCCACCAGCAACAGTCGCCTACATGAGAGGGAATTTTGCACTCTTGTGCTTTGTCCGGATTCTAGACTTCTCCCAGGTCGCTTCCACGCCGGGAGCCATCTACCCGCTCTTAAAGTGTCGAGGGCTTAGATCTTCGACCCTATCGATGACGTGTGATGCGCTCCAGATACAAGAAAAGTGCGGCCAGTCTCCTTGAGCTACCGGAGCTTGGCTAAGACGCTCGGCTGGAATATGCGTTTTGACGGTTTAGACGGACACGGCGCATCGATAACTTCGATTGCGAGGACTTCCCGATGAAGGTTTCTAACGACGAGGTTGACGTGCTTTCCGAATATCCTCAAAGGGGCGCACTCTATTCGGATGGCAGCAATCGATGGCGACGATATCCGATTCTCCCGACTGTCCACACTCAAGGACTCTCGCAAACCCCAGCGATTGAATCTAGCTTCGTAGAGCATCACGCTCCACGACTGACGTCTAACGCGATCACACCTGGGCATCATCTGAAAAGTGATGGGAAGTCGGCTCGTGCTTGCGGAGAACAGCATCATCCAATAGCTAAGTCCAAGGGACTCTGTAAGCGCGGAGCCTCATCGAAATTTTGACCTTGTGGCACGGGGGCGCAACAGTGCTGCTCCCGTAGATGATTGTGCCGTGTCTAGGCGGTGGCGGCGACGGCTTCGGTTTTGCGCGAAGACTCCCACAACGCGATGTAGGGGGCTAGTTCGCGCATCATTTTATTGAAGGCCGGTAGGTCGAGGGATTGGGCGCCGTCGCTGATGGCTTTTTCGGGGTGGGGGTGAACTTCGACGATGATGCCGTCGGCTCCGATGGCTACGCCCGCGCGCGAGACTGCGGGGACGAGGCTGCGTTTGCCGGTGGCGTGGCTTGGGTCGAGCATCACGGGGAGGTGCGTGAGTTCGTTGAGTGCGGGAATTGCGGCGATGTCGCACGTATTGCGCGTTTCGGTTTCGAAGGTGCGGATGCCGCGTTCGCAGAGAATCACGTTGGGATTACCATGAGCGACGATGTATTCGGCGGACATCAGCAACTCCTTGATGGTGCCGCTGAGGCCGCGCTTGAGCAGCACGGGTTTGCCGCATTTGCCGAGCGCTTTGAGAAGCATGAAATTCTGCATGTTGCGCGCGCCGACCTGCATCACGTCGGCGTATTGCGCGATGAGATCGACGTCGCGATCGCTCATAACTTCGGTGACGATGCCGAGGCCGGTCGCAGCTCTCGCTTTTTGCAGGAGCTTTAACCCGTCCTCTTCCATGCCCTGGAAATCGTAGGGCGAGGTGCGCGGCTTGAACGCGCCGCCGCGCAGCATTTTGGCGCCGGCCTTGGCGACGCCTTCGGCGGCCTCCATGATTTGTTTTTCGGATTCGACCGAGCACGGCCCGGCCATCACGATGAATTCATCGCCGCCGATTTCGACGCCGTTGTTCAGCGCGACGCGCGTGTGTCCGGATTTGAATTGTTTGCTGACAAATTTGTATGGCGCGGAAATGCGCACCACTTTTTCGACCTGCGGCATGGATTCGACGGACTCCAGGCACGCGGTTACATCGCCCACTCCCACGACTCCGATCACGACGCGCTCCTCTCCTTCAATCGAGTGCACTTTGTAGCCGAAGTACGCGACCTGCGCGCGGACTTCGTCGATTTCCTGCCGGGTTGCATGCATCTTCATCGAAATAATCATCGCCAGCCTCTCTGGGTGGTTTGAAATCGAGTTACGGATTGCGTCATTGCTTGCTTCACGGTCGCTCCGCAAGAATCGGTCGTTCGGTGGCCCCTAAAAACGAAAAACCCACTCAACTTGCGAGTGGGTCGAATCTCTCCGCTTTGTTGCTCTACCTACAAATTCGCCCCTCGCCCAGTTGTATGTGGGTACCAAAAGCTAAACCAATAGGAGTAGGCGCGGCAATTCACGAGGGCAGTGTATTGCGGAGGTGGGTTTCGCGCAAGTGAATTTTCGGGGCGCCGCTGGGCGAGTCTCTGGCGAATTTGGTTCTGTATTCAGGCGGTCAAGCTGTCAAAAGAGCCGTTGAGTCCCAGAAATCAACGTTTGGGCGGCCCGGATGAGCCATTGGCTGAAGAGGGCTTGAAATAGGACTAATCTTGTCGTATTTTACCTGCAACTCGATTGCAACAGGAGCGCGTGTTCCAGGTCTGCGTTTCTGTTGCTTCGAGTTTTCATCGGTGTGTTGTCGAAGCTTGAAGCGACCCCTGCGGGAATCTTTTGGCAAAGGACCGCAGAGGTCGCAAGGCCGTCAACCGTCTGGCCGGCGACCCTGGACAGTATAGGAATCGCCTGCCACGAATTCAAGAAACGGAGGATTTCGTATGGGCAGGCATTCGTATTTGCGACGGAGTTTGCGTCGATTGCGTTTTTCGGTTTTGGGCTTGAGTTGGATTTTTTTCGGCGCAGTGCTTTGCGTTTATATTTGCGTGCCGCCGGCGGCGTTGCGCGCGCAGTCACCCGGCGCGGGTTCGGTCCGTGGGAAGCTGGTTGATCCGCAGGGACGGCCGGTGGGTTCGGCGGCGGTGACTCTGCGGAATACGTTGAGCGGCGTCGGGCAGGAGCAGAAGTCATCGTCGGAAGGGGAGTTTCGATTTGGCGATCTCGCATTCGGGGCGTACAGCGTGAGCGTGCAGAGCGAAGGCTTTGCCGATCAGGTGCGATTCGTGGAGTTGTCGGCGGAGCGCGCTTCGGTCGAAGCGACATTCACGCTGGCGCTTGCGGGAGTGCAGCAGGTGGTGAACGTTGTGTCGGCGTCGCGCGTCGAAGAGTTGCAGGAAACGTCGGCGACTCCCATTGATGTAGTGGATCGGCACACGATTGAAACCACGGGAAAAGAAAATGTGGGCGCGGTGCTGTCGGAGTTGCCCGGCGTGGTGACGCGGAATTATTCGAGCTTCAAACAAGGTGTGGCGGATGAGCAAGTGCAGGGAATCGATTCACGGCAGGTGCTGGTATTGCGCGATGGTTTGCCGATCGGCGGGGCGCGCGGAATCAACAGCGGCGTGATCGATTTGAATCAGCAGACCATCGGGAACCTGGAGCAGATCGAAGTCGTGAAGGGCGCGGCATCGACCGAGTACGGGACGGATGCGATCGGCGGCGTGATCAATTTAGTGAGCCGAGAGCAGACTTCGCCGCTGGCCGGGGAGTTTGTGACGTCGGGCGGTTCACTCGGCACGGTCGATCTGCGCGGAAATCTTGGAGCGGCGAGCGAGCATTGGTCGGGCGTGCTCGATCTGGAGCGGCATCAGGGCGACAGCTATCGGCTGATTGCGAGTGATCCCAGCATGACCGGGCCGGAGTATCGGCAGGACAATCTCTTTTTCCGTGGTACGTACAAGCCGGCGGACTGGGCGCAGTTTGGTTTCAGCACGACGGCCTATCACACGCACGATTTGAGCAATAGCTTTACGGAGACGGGACTGTCGCAGGGAAATGGCAGCGACAGCGAGGAAAGTTTCGCGGGCTCGGCGACGTTTCAGCCGACGCACACGACGAACTTGCAACTGCGCGGGTATGAGGATCGCTACGACGAAAATCTCGACACCATTCCTCTGAATGATGATGGGTCGATTGCCGGGCCAGGCTCGCCGGCGAATCTTTCAGAGCGTTATCACCGCGGGGACGCAACGGTTTCGCAGGTGATTGGGCGCTATCAATTGCTCCAGGGCGGGTACGAGTGGGCGCAGGATCTTTACCGCGGCGTGAACCGGCTTGTCGGCGATAACGCGGGACAGCAAATCACGACGAACGATGTGTGGCTTCAGGATCGCATTCAGCCGATCTCGCGGCTGCTGGTGACGCTGGGCGTTCGCTACCAGAACCATTCGCTCTATGGCGATCACACAGTGCCGCGTGCGGGCGTTTCGTTTCGCGCGAATCAGCATCTCGTGCTGCGCGCTTCGTATGGTGGCGGATTCCGCGCGCCGGATCTTGGGCAGCTTTACTATCGCTTTCAGAATCCAGCGAGCTTTTACCAAGTTATCGGCAATCCGAATTTGCGGCCGGAGACTTCGCGCAGTTTCAACGGCGGCGCGGATTTTCGGATCGCACGTTTGCGGCTCTCAACGAACATCTATCGTAATGATGTGAATCACCTGATCGACTATTCGTTCGTCGGGATGCCCGAGACGACGGAAGAACTCAACGCGATTCTCACGCAGTACAACATTCCGGCGAACTTCGATCCGGTGTTGGGGCGCGCGACGTTTCTTTATTTGAATTTGAATCGCGTGTACACGCAGGGAGTCGAACTGAGCGGATCGTATGCGCTGAATTCGGAGCTCAGCTTCAGCGGCGCGTACACGTATCTCGATGCCAAGGACAAGGACACTGCGCTGGACTTGACGAACCGTCACCATCACCAGGGTTACATCAAGGCGGAATACTATCGGCGGCGCTGGGGATTTCTTGCGAATGTCCGCGGGGAATTGTTCAGCGATTGGCTGATCGATCCGACGACCGACGACAAGGGTTTCGCATATCGGATTTGGGATGTGTACATGTCGAAGTCGTTGATTCGCGGGTTGAGCGCCTTCGGCACCGTCGAAAATTTGTTCGATAGCCGAGACGCAAAGCTCCAGCAGGATCCGCCGACGTACGATCGGCCCGACTACGATCGAACGTTTCGCATCGGCTTGCGTTATACGTTCTCGCGCGAATAGCGATGGTCCGGGCTGCACGCGATTTGGGCCGGAACACGGTGAAGGAAGGATGGATATGCACGACAAGAGCTTTCTGGCGCTTCATGAAGATTTCGGACACGTCGTGGAGTGTGATCGCGGATCGATCCAGATGCGAG
>Ga0210393_10001492_pt1 | contig 19494 bp, 18 predicted proteins | sample IncBWC27OmetaG_FD_160068 | JGI IMG/M metagenome (GOLD analysis project Ga0210393, IMG submission 160068) | Forest soil microbial communities from Barre Woods Harvard Forest LTER site, Petersham, Massachusetts, United States - Inc-BW-C-27-O ... | reverse complement strand
CAACGTAACTTGCACCGGTTCACTCAGGCTTAGGTTGTTGCCAACCAGGCTGGTGGTCGTGGCCAGGACCTCTTCATTGGTAACTAATTCAAATTGGCTCGGCGAGGTGGGGATCGCGACGATCACACCCTCGATCCAGTCCCGCGCCGGGGTGGAGGTATCGATCGGATCGTACTCCAACAGGGAAAGCGTCCCGTTGGCATTAATGGTTGTATCGATGCTGACAACCTGACCGACTTGTGCGCACGCAATGGTGCCGGTGGTACACGCTGGCGAGAAAACCGTGCCGGACGTGCTGCCAGTCGCCGTGTAGGAGCCATGGGTGGCGGTGCCTACCACGACGGACTGGCCGGAGACGCTGGTCAGCGTACCGGTAATGTCCTCTACGAAATCCAATTGACCAGTTGCGAAGCTGGCGGGGCGGGGAAGCGAAACTGGCGTGATGACGCTGGTGGCCGTCAGGTTGACGGTCGGCACCTGCGTCGTCGCGTTCACAGTGATGGCCTTATTCATGTCTAGATTTAGGGCCAGACCGGTTGGCTGGCTGGCAGTCAGCGTCAGACTCGTGGTGATTACAGGCGTGGCGACGCTGGGACGCACAGTGATGATGCTCCCTGGAGTGCAACCTGGTGTGCCGACCGCGACGGTGCAATAGGTGAGCGCAGCATTGCTGAGGCCAACCGTAATGCCAGTGTATGAGCCTACAGGGACGGCTGTGCTCAACCCCAGAAACGCGGAATCACTCTGTAAGCGCGTCAGGTCTACGGCGAAGGTGCTGGAACCCGTGTTTAGCGGAAAGCTGAAGGCGGTCCCGCTGGCAGGAGTCAGCGCGATGCTGTTGACGTTCACGCTGAAGGAGAGAATGGAGGCACCGGGCGGTGGGACCAAAGGCGTGGCGCTCATGGTGAGAACGACCGTAGCCGTACCGGAAGGCGGTGGTGTCGGACCGCCTTGGGGTAAGCCGCTGCACGCTGCAATCAGCAGCGCCGCCGACAATGCCAAAAAAATGAAATAGCTATTGCGCTTCATTGAAGACCTCGCCGAACAACCGGAGCCCGGGCTACCAGGCATCGTGATGTTATCTCTTGTCGTCTTCAATGTAGCGTTGGGCAGGGCTGGCAGAGTAACTAAAAAGGGCAGAGGTTGCCTAAAGGTTTACTTTGTCATGGGATAGGCGCGAATCTATTGCGCGCTGGTTTCCCGGATCTCATAGGCTTCTCCTACCGTGTGCTATCGTAGCGGATGGCGAACCCGTGTTAGTGGCGGGTGGGCGGGGCACTCCATTGGCAAAGCGAGAAACGGCGGCGTCGAGGATGCGGGCTGCGGCTGCAACGCTGGCGGAGAGCGTTCCGATGGAGCGCGTGTACGCCCCGTTCGAAGAGGAACCGCCAAGGCGGCGGGAAGTGGCTCGAACGGAAACGGAGCGTTCCGCTTCGCGCGAAGAGCCAGCGGCCACGGCGATGGCGGAGGTGTTCGGACCGGGTGGGCTTCTCGAACGCTCCATGATTGGCGGGTACGAGCACCGCGTCGCGCAGTTGGAGATGGCGGAGCTGGTGCACGATGCGTTTAGTTCGAAGCATCATGCTGTTGTGGAGGCCGGCACGGGCACCGGGAAGACATTGGCATACCTGCTGCCGGCGATATGCAGCGGACGGCGTGTCGTTATTTCCACCGCAACCAAATCGCTGCAAGAGCAACTCTACCAGAAGGATATTCCGTTCCTACAGAAGCATTTTGCGCCAGAATTGAAGGTTGCGGTGATGAAGGGGCGGTCGAATTTTTTGTGCCGAGTGAAGGCGCACCAGATGGCCGATCAACCCATGCTGAAAGGATTGGAAGAGATTGACGCGTTCCGGCAAATCAGGGATTGGGCGAAGCTGACCGAGACTGGCGACCGCGCGGAACTTACCTTTTTGCCGGATGATTCCGATTTGTGGACACGGCTCGATGCACGACGGGACACCTGTTCCGGGCAGAAGTGTCCAGAGTTCAACCAGTGCTTCGTAACGGCGATGCACCAGCGTGCGAAGGATGCCGACCTGATCATCGTGAATCATCATCTGTTTTTCGCGGATTTGGCGTTGAAGCAAGACGATTTCGGCAGCATCCTTCCCGAGTATTCCGCGGTTGTGTTTGACGAAGCGCACGAAATGGAGGACGTGGCCAGCGATTATTTTGGACGCCAGATTTCGAATTACCGGTTTGAGGAGTTGGCTCGCGACGCGGACCAAACGTTGCGCCTGCTGAAGCTGGGTTCGGCGGCTCTTCTGCGCCGGACGCAACGAATCCGCGAACGGGGACGAGCGTTTTTCGATAGCTTCCCGGCGCGCGACGGGCGGTTTCCCTTTTCACGGGCCGAACGCGAGGCGTTTCTGGAGCAGCACCGCGAAGCGTACGATGCGCTGGCGACTGCGCTAAAGGGGCTGGAAACCGAATTCGCGGCGCTGACGCAAAAGCCCGAAGAGCTTACACGGATTGCGCGGCGTAGCTTTGAGTTGCGCCAGGAATTGGCGTTTCTGTTCGAATCGAACGAGCGCAATTTCGTTTATTGGTACGAACGGCGGAACAAAGGGGTCTTTCTGGCGGCCACTCCGATCGATGTTAGCCAGATCCTGCGTGAGCGGTTGTTTGAGAAATTCGACACCGTCGTGCTTACATCCGCCACACTCACCGTTGGGGGCCGCTTCGAGTACATTCGCCAGCGCGTTGGACTCGACCACACGAAAGAGAGCGCTTTGCCGCCGGAGTTCGATTGGGCGAAGCAGGCTCTGCTGTACATGCCACGGACAATACCTGACGTGCGGAATCCGGGATTTGCGCCGGCAGCGGCGGATGAGATTGTGAAGCTATTGGAACTTACCCAGGGGCGGGCGTTTTGTTTGTTCACGAGCTATTCGCAGATGAATGATTTGTTCGAGCGGGTGCGGAACCGGGTTTCGTTTCCGCTGTTGCTGCAAGGTACCGCGCCGCGATCGGTGCTGCTGGAGCGATTCAAGAATACCCCGGGGGCGGTATTGTTTGCGACTTCCAGCTTTTGGCAGGGTGTGGACGTTCCGGGGGACCAGCTTTCCTGCGTGATCGTGGACCGTTTGCCATTTGCGGTGCCAAGCGATCCAATTGTTGCGGCGCGAGTTAGGGCTTTGCAGGAGGAGGGGCGGAATGCGTTTGCGGAGTTTCAGGTGCCGCAGGCGGTGTTGGCCTTGAAGCAGGGGTTTGGGCGGCTGATTCGTACGAAGACGGATCGCGGAGTCTTGGCGCTCTTGGACAGCCGGATTGAGCGGATGCCCTATGGTAAGATTTTTTTAGAGTCGTTACCGAAGTACGCTACGACGCATGAATTGCGGGATGTAGGACGGTTTCTGGAGCAAGGCTAGGTCTGGATGCAGACGGTGGGCGGCGAGCTTGGTGGCTTGGCTTGCGCCTGTGTTCATTCTAAACCCCGCCCTCTCGGAGAGGGCGGCTACAGGTTTCGTTGCCATGATTTGCGACTGATTTTTTGTCTAGAGAACCGCCTCTCTTAAGGGAGGCGGATTCAGCAGGGATAGCATGTTTCAAGTTAGCGTGGAGGAGACGTTTTCGTCTGGGCATGCGCTGCGCGGTTATCGCGGGAAGTGCGAGAATGTGCATGGCCATAATTACCGGGTGCGCGTTACGGTGGAAGGGCCGCAGCTGGATTCGATCGGCTTGCTCTGCGATTTTACCGAGGTCAAGCGCGTGTTGCGCGAAATTATCGGGGGGCTGGACCATCAGTTTATCAACGATCTTGAAGCGTTTCGCACCGTCAACCCGTCGGCGGAAAATCTGGCAAAGTATTTTTACGATGAGGTGACGCGGCAGCTGACAGGGTTACCCGCGGGAGCGCGGGTTACCGATACCATCGTTTGGGAAACGGATACGGCTAGCGCGCAGTATCGGCCCGGCGTGTAGTGGAAGGCGCCATTTCCAGCTTCGGAGAAGAATGAATCGCGCCATTTATATCGTCATGATTCCGGTCCTCTTGGTAGCATTGGGCTACATCCTCGTTTTTCGGTCGGTGGGGCTTGCGCCGGGATATGCGCGGTTGATCATTGCGGTGACGATATTTTTCTTGGCGATCTGGTGGTTGGCCCGCAGGACCGCGCGCGCAAAGCCCGGGCGCCAGTAGACATTAAGAGCGCAGGTCATGTTTATCACCGAAATTTTCAAGTCGATTCAAGGAGAAGGAACCCGGGCTGGGCTTCCGTGCATTTTCGTGCGGCTCACCGGCTGTAATCTTCGCTGTACATGGTGCGACACAGCATACGCATTTCATGGCGGGAAGAAAATGAGCGTTGAGGAAGTGTGCGCGCGCGTGGACGAACTAGCGCGCCGCGGAGACGGCCGGCACGCCTCCACCGCAGCGATACCCTTGGTGGAGTTGACTGGGGGTGAGCCGCTATTGCAAGAGGACATATACCCCCTCGCGGAGATGCTGCTGGCGGATGGCTACATCGTGATGATCGAAACGAGTGGGGAACGGTACATCGGGCGGCTGCCTAAAGCAGTAATCAAGATCGTGGACGTAAAGTGTCCGGACTCGGGAGAGGCCAACACGTTTGAGGTACGCAACCTGGAAGCGCTTAGTCCGGCGGACGAGGTGAAATTTGTGATTTCCTCGCGGCGCGACTACGAGTTCGCGCGCGAGTTTACGGCGAAATACGGCTTGGAAGCCCGCGTTCGCCAGGTCCTGTTTTCTCCAGTGTTTGACGATCCTGAGGGAAAGTGGCAGGGACTGGAATCGCGCCAATTGGTTGAATGGATTCTCGCTGACGGGCTGCAGGTACGTTTGGGATTGCAGCTGCACAAATTTGTATGGCATCCGGCCACGAAGGGCGTTTAGGCCTCGTCTCGTAATCGCCGGCTGGAAAGCGAAGAGTTTCCTCAGGGACTAAAGCCCAATCGTCCCAGCTCTTAGTGTCGGAGCTGAAGCTCCGACCCCCTGAGGAACGTTTGCTCCGACTGTTTAAATAGCGTTTATGATGGTGCCGGATTTAGCCGGAAATGAAATGACGAATTTACGCAAAGCAGTCGTGCTTCTCAGTGGCGGGATGGACTCCTGCGTCAGCGCGGCCATGGCCCGCGAGCGGCATGGCGCTGGCAACATCGCACTACTCCACGCCGGATACGGGCAGCGTACCCAAGAGCGTGAGCGCCGCGCCTTTACGGAGATCGCCGACTTTTACGGCGAGCAGCAGCGACTCGTCGTGCAACTCGATCACTTCCGCGCGATTGGAGGTTCTGCGCTGACCGACAGGAACATTGGCGTTCCCGAAAATCAGCTCGACGCTTCGCACGGCAGCAGCATTCCGGTTACCTACGTGCCCTTCCGCAACGCGCACTTTCTTTCGGTTGCGGTCAGTTGGGCGGAGGCGATTGGAGCCGGCGCGATTTATATCGGAGCGGTGGCGGAAGACAGCTCCGGATATCCCGATTGCAGGCCCGAATATTACCGGGCGTTTCAAAATTTGATTCGCGAGGGAACCCGGCCGGAGACGGAAATTGAAGTGGTGACGCCGGTCATCACGCTGAAGAAGAGCGAGATTATCCTGTGCGGCCGCAAATTCGGCGCGCCGCTGCATCTAACCTGGTCGTGCTATCAAGGCGAGGATGTGGCTTGCGGAGCATGCGACAGTTGCCTGTTGAGGCTGCGGGCGTTCGCCGAGGCCGGGATGAAGGACCCGATACCGTACCGGCAGCGGGTCGCCGCCCGTTGAGCTTGGCTTCGGCTGCAAATTAGGGATAATAGGGCGCATGCCGCCCCGGGGGACTTCGGGTAGGAGCCTGCCCGTGACAAAAGGAGAATCGAGCATGAAGCTATCAAAGTTGAGTGCTTCGCGGTCACGCGTTTGTTTGACCGCTCAACGTTCACACGGGAGCAAACCCTGGGTGCGTATCGCGATACTTATCGCCGCACTGCTTTGGGCGGCCGCGCCGCGTGCCGCCGCGCAACTGGACGGATCGCTGAGCGGCAACGTTCTTGACGTCGCGGGCAAGCCTTGGGTCGATATGGTGATCGATGCTGTGAGCGACCAGGGCGCCAAACTCACGACCAAGACGGACAAGGACGGTAACTACGCTTTCCATAATCTGCGCGCCGGCGTCTATACCGTCACGATTGAACTCCCAGCTCCCAACAAACCGTACGAGTTTGCGCAAGTTCATGTATCGAGCGGAGCGGAGACGCCGAAAGTCAACGTGAACTTCAAGGACATAATGGCCAAGCAGGGATCGGCGGCGGCCGAGCAGCAGAAGAAGGCGGAAGAAGAGAAGCAGAAGTTCCAGGGGATGAAACAACATTTCGAGGCGGGAGTTGCGGCGCTGACGCAGGCGACCCAGGCAAAGACGGATATGGCGAAGGCTCCCGCGGATCAGCGTGACGCGCTGAAGACGCAGGTAGCAGATCTGTCCGGGAAGGCGGTAACGGAATTGGAAGCCGCTAAGGCTGCGGCCCCGGAGAAAGACCCAAACCTTAACCTGATCTGGGCGCGGCTGGGCGATGCTTATGACACAGCGGGACGCGCGGACGATGCGGCGAACGCTTACAAGCAGGCGGTCGCGCTCAAGCCTACCGCGGCTTATTACAACAATCTCGGCGGCATCCTGGGGCGCGCGGGCAAAATCGACGACGCGATGGCCGCTTACGCAAAGAGCGCAGAACTCGATCCCACGAATGCGGCGCAGGCTTACCGGAATGCCGGAATCACGATGTATAACGTGGGGAAAATGAAAGAAGCGGTCGAGCCGCTGAAGAAAGCGACGGAGCTCGATCCGAAGAGTGCGCAGGCGTGGTACTTATTGGGCGCTTCGTTGGTAGGCGCGATGGAGTACAAGAAGGTGGGCGACAAGATGGAAGTGGTGGTGCAGCCCGGTACCGTGGAAGCTTATCAAAAGGCCGTGGAGCTCGATCCCAAAGGCCCGTATGGAGAGCAAGCTAAACAGGGGCTCGATGCGCTGGCGCAAATCGCGCCGGGAATCGACACGAAGACCAAAGTTAAGAAGAAGTCCTGATTAAAGATCGGATGCAGTTTTTTTGGGCCAGCTTGCAGAGAGCTGGCCCTTTGCTTTTCTTGGGCGTGCCCTGTTTACACAATTCAAACCATGTCACCGCTATCCGGCTGGTGGCACAAAAGCGGGCACAGACAGGAGTGGTTGTGCTGCCTTGAGGCGTGCGCTCAGCTGTGCGCGAGCGTGCCGGTGGTTTTGGTGCGCCGGAGCGCGCGGGAAAAGACAGCGATTGAGATGGGGAGCAATATCGCGGCCATGAGAAACAGTATGGCCACGGGGCGCCACACCACCGCGACGCTCGCGCCGGAGAGTAGCGCTGCCCTCATCCCGTTCAGCGCGTAGGTAACGGGATTGAGGCGAGCGGCAAACTGCAGCCAGTCGGGCAGGATGCTGGTCGGGAAGAGCATGCCGCCCGCGACGTTGGAGAAAGAGAGAAGCAGCCACTTCGCCGGGTTTCCGCGCTTGAAAAGGAGCACGTAGCTTGCAGATAGAATGCCGAGGCCAGAGAAGGCGAGCAGCGTCGCCAGCAGAACTACGCAGACGGCGATCCAATTCGCGTTTCGCAAGGGAAAGCCGAACAACGCTGTTCCCCAGGCGACGTAAACGCCGACCCGTAGGAGCGCAGCCAAGAACGGATAGAGCGCTGAGCCCGCGAGCATTACTGGCAACGAGGTTTGCGTGATCAGCAGTTGCTCGAGGGTGCCGCTGTCGCGCGCTTCTTGGATGCTTTGGTCGAAGGTGTCGATGGCGGTGTGCAGGTACTCGAAAAATATCCAGCCGACGAGCGCGAAGGCGAAGTAGGTGGTGCCTTGGGGCAGGGAGCTTCGGAGTTGAGGGCTGTCGACGAATCGCGACATGTAATAGAACATGGCGGCACCGAAGAGAGCTTCGATCGCTTCCAGAAAGAACGGAGCGCGGTAGGTGCGGGCGATGGTCAGATCGCGCCAAAAGAAAAGCCAGAGATCGCGAGCTACGCGCGTCATTGGAGAGAGCCTTCATCGATTTGGGCGGTGTTGCGGCCGGTCAGTCGAAGGAAGACGTCTTCCAGTGTTGACGAGTTGGTGCGCTTCTTCAATGCGGCGGGTGTGTCGCAATCGAGCAGGCGGCCCCGGTCGATGACGACGATGCGGTCCGCCAGAAGCTCGACTTCGGGCAGCGTGTGGGAGGCAAAGAGCAAAGAAGTTCCTGCTCCTTGCACGATTTCCTTTTTCAAGAAGCGGCGGAATTCCATCGCGGCAATGGCGTCCAGACTCCGGGTAGGTTCGTCGAGCAAGAGAACGCTCGGCTGATGAACCAGCGCGCGGGCCAGACTCAGGCGCTGGACCGTGCCTGAGGAGAGCGTACGTACCTGGCGATCAAGGGCTTCGCCCAGACGGAATTGCCCGGCGAGCTGCGAAATGCGCTGGTTCGTGGCTGCGGAGGAGAGGTGATTGAGCCGGCCGAAGAATCTAAGATTTTCGCGGCCGGTCAGCCGGGCGTAAAAGCCGTGATCGGTCCCGGCGTGGTACCCCAGCTTCCGTCGAACCTCTTTCGGCTGGCGAACGGCATCATATCCGGCGAGGCGAGCGGTGCCGCGCGTGGGTAGCAGAAGCGTGGCCAATATGCGCAGGAGCGTGGATTTGCCGGCGCCATTCGCGCCCAGCAGCGCCAGCGCCTCGCCTTCGCGCACCTCGAAGGAAAGGCCAGCCAAGGCTACGGCGGTCGGCTTCTCGAATGGTTGCACGAACGTGCGCCAGCCGCTGCGCGTCGGCGGGAACAGCTTTTCGAGGGACTCGATGGCGATCGCGGGTTCGGGCACGCAAGGATTTATAGCGTGTCTTCTTTGTGAAGACAAATCCAGCAACGGTGCGGGAGGGATTGGCTCGGCCACCCTCAAGAAGAGGAGCCGCATCCAACCATCTTTAGAATTTCTGGGCTCAATGGTATGGTTGGGGCATCCTGCTGAGGGGTTGGAACAGTGACTTGGGTATGGGCGTTGTGAGCGTTTCGTTTGCAGACCGAGTGGCGGTGCCGCCGCTGGTGATGGTGCGCGTCCTCGACAACGAGGCAGTGCTCTTGAATCTGGAAACGGAGAAATATTTCGGTTTGGACCAAACCGGCACGCGCATGTGGCAGCTGCTCACGACAGCTGCTTCGATCGACGTCGCGTTTCACGAACTTCTTGACGAATACGACGTTGCACCGGAATTGCTGCGGTCGAATCTCACGGAATTGCTGAGCCGGCTGGTTGACAACGGACTGCTCCAGATTGTCCCCTCGAATGTGGAAACTCCTTCAACGATTTAGCGCCTTGGACAAGGGGGCACAGAGGCTTTTTCTGTGCGCCACCGTTCTGATACCTATGATTTCTGCTAGCCTTCGCCTTCGCGGGCTGCGCGCGACACAGGCGACGCTCGAGCGCTTTCTTTTGACCTGCGCCCATACCCGCGACCAGGCAAAAGGAAACATGGCCAAAGACGCGGCTCGAACGGCGCACATGGTGCATGCGGCTGCGCGTTATGGACTTGTGCGGCCGACATGCCTGGAAAGTTCGCTGGCGCTGTGGTGGTTTCTCGGCCGTCAGGGCATCGAGTCCAGTTTGCGTATAGGAACGCGGAAGACCGCCAGTGGACTGGAAGCACACGCGTGGGTGGAATTCGGCGGCAATGCGCTGGACGAAACAGGCGGCGCGCTTCCAGACTATGCTCCCTTCGATGCCGTGTTTCCGGTCGTGTCACGAAGGTAAGCGTGTCTTCGCGGCACGATTCCTCGAAACCGTTCGTCGCGATTGACGGTTCGTTGTCATCCTCAATTACTAGTGTGCGGTGATCGGCTCGCGTATGCTTCGTGAAGCCGCCACGAGGTAGGGAGATCTCTTGCGGAACACTTCTGCGGATGAACCTAGCGCATGCTCAGCGGAATGGCTGGCGCTGTTGCAGTGCGCGAATCCACAGTTCTCCGCTGATCGCCTCAGCGAGCTTCTTCGCCAGCCCTTCGATTGGCCTCGTTTGGTGATGCTGGCGGAAGAGCAGGGGCTTCTCCCGCTGCTCACGAAGCGGCTCCCCGAACTCGGCGAAGGCGTCGTGCCATCCGCAATTCGGCGGGAGCTGCGCGATGCGGCCCGCGCGCAAACGCTATTTACTCTGAGCCTGACCGCGGAACTGTTCCGCGTGCTTGATCGTTTCGCAGCGCTGGGCATCGAGGTCCTACTTACCAAAGGACCCGTGCTCGCCGCGCGGTGCTACGGCGATCCGGGCCTGCGGCAATATACCGATCTCGACCTCGTTCTGCGCAACGCCGACATCGAACGGGCGACTGAAGCGATGATGGCATTGAGCTACGATCCCAAAATTCCGCTGCAGGCTATTCGAACGGGAAAGGTTCCCGGCGAATACGTGTTCTTCCAGAGTGGCACGAAGCTTCTGGTGGAACTTCACACGGAGCGCACGTTCCGGTATCACCCGAAGCCGTTGTCGATCGAAAGGCTGTTTGAGCGGCAGGCCCGAGTCCGCTTTGACGGCCACGACGTACCCGCGCTGTCCGTCGAGGACGAGTTAATTCTGATCTGCATTCACGGCGCGAAACACTTCTGGGAGCGCCTGATGTGGATTGCGGACGTCGCGGCACTGGTGACGCACCAGAATGTTGATTGGAATCGCGCGATCCTGGTAGCACGCGAAGTGCAAGCGGAGCGCATGCTCCGCGTGGGACTGCTCCTCGCGACGAATGTAACCGGCGCGAAGTTGCCTGGAAAGATCGCCGACACAATTAATTCTGATGTGCCCGCCGTGCGCACTGCTGCGCGAATCGCACGAAGGCTGCCCGTTGTCAATGACGAGCCGATTGGCTTGTTGGAGCGAGCTGCATTTCGTATCCGGATGCGCGGCGGATTTTCGAGGGGCGTCGCCTACTTGTTGCGGCTTTCGATTTCGCCGACAGAAGAGGATTGGGTGGCGGGCGCCGAGGAAAAGAAGGCCGGAACACTGGACGCGATCAGCCGGCCGTTTCGTTTGGCACGGAAATATGGACGGAGCGGGAAGGGATAGTCGTAGGAGAGCGGCTAGCCCCGCTCGGTAAATTAAATGTTTGTGCTGCGGCCGATCCTGCGCTTCACCTTCTGCTCCCCAGCAGGCAAATCTACCGTCAGGGTCACTTCGCTTTTGTTGCGCAGCACTGCCAAATGCGCAGGCTTGCCGTCATTCTTCGCGGCCAACTTTTCACGCAAATCGCCCAGCGACCGGATGCGGTCTCCGTTGAACTTGGTGATCACGTCGCCCGCCTTCATTCCAGCTTTTTCCGCGACGGAGCCGGCATTCACGCTGCGCACTAGCACGCCTTCACCATCCGGCGCGCCGAAGTAGCTGCCGAGCTGGCCGTTGATGTCTTCGGCATCGATTCCCAGACGTGGGTGGCTGTCCGGAAAAACCATCATGTCACCGTTGTCCCATTCCATCCCCGGCACTTCTGGCATATCCGGAATCTCCACTTCGGGCATGCGAAATGTAAATGCTCCTGGTGCCGCCTTGAGCATCGCGCGATGGTTGTCCTCGGCCTTTCCGAGCGTTGCACGGATCGTCTGCGCGCGCCCATCACGCCAGATCGTAAGCTGGACGGTTCGTCCTGCCGGAATCTCGCGAATTATGCGGCGAAATTGCGCAGCGCCTTCCACGCGCTGCCCATCGACTTCGGTAATGACATCGGTCTCCGCAAGCCCGGACTTCGAGGCGGGACTTTCTGGCGCGACGCTACCTACCACAACGCCGCGTTCGGCGGGAAGCTTGTACTCCTTCACGTTCTCGGGCGTGACTTCGAGGGCCTCCACGCCCAGCCAACTCGGCCCTTCGCTGTCCAGCAGTACCTCGACGTTGCCGGGACCTTGCTCGATCACATCTTGAAAGTCCTGATTATTGATGCGTACCCTCTGATTGGCGGGATTCGCTTTGTCCGGCTCTTGGCCCGCGGATGATCGCCCGGGAAGGGCTATCAGCACAGGCGCCAGCGCTACAAGTCCTGTTGCTGCGATCCAACTATTTCTTTTCATCGTCATCCCTCTGACTTGTTTAGACGCGGCAAAGGCTAAACCGTCGACCGCAGGGCGACGACTCGAATTCCGCCATTGATCGTGTTCAGGTGTATGGAAGCTCCGCCTTTCCCCAGCTTGCCGTGTGTCTCGCGCGGACGTTGAGTACTCTCCAGCGCCAGCGGCAGTTCTGAGTAAAAGCTACCGTTCAAGCATCGCGCTTCCAGATTTGCCTGGGTGCTTGCCGGGACCGCCAGTAAGACGGAACCATTGGTGGTTTCCGCGACCGCGCCGTTTTTGTCCTGAAGATGCAGTAATTCGAGATGCACATTTCCATTTGTGGTGTGCGCGTGCACCGCGCCGCCACCTTCGAACACCTCGATGTTGCCGTTCACGGTGCGCAAATCCTCTACGTCCTCAACGCCGGCTACTCGCAACATTCCGTTGACGGTGCCGAGGTGCTCGACATGCGCGCGGCGCGGCACGTGCACTACGTACTCGACGGCGACCTCGACGCCTTCATTCTGGGGATAACGCGTGGTCACCGAGACTGAATCGGGCTTAGCGTCGACGTCGATCGAAACAAGCTCGAGGTCGGACTCCTGGTGCTTCGCTGTCTTTACAGCGTGCACTTCGACCTCATCGCGATCCCAGGTTTGCACCTCTACCGTGCCGTTCACATTTTGCAGCTCGAACGAGCCGCCTTGTTGCAGGGGATACGTCTGATCGAATTCTTTACTGATCGCGAAACACGGTACGGCCGAAGCCGTTGCCAGGACCAGCGTCAGGAATGCAGCGATGCACAATGCGCGGCGAGCCATAACAGTTCCCCCTTCGATGATCTTTCCGATCGACCCGAATGACCTGAGGACCCGAACAAAACTCGCGCGCATCGCGCGCCACACTACCCGCTCGTTTAGTGCAAAATGAAATTAAACGTCACGATCGAGATGACATCGCCCCGCTTGGCAAGCACCCAGGTCGGGTTCACCCGCCACTGTTTTACCGCCGCGATTGCGGCGTCCGCGAGGCTCGGTGCGCCGTCGATCAATTTCTCTACTTCTATATGGCCATCCCGCGTCGCACGCACTTGCAGCTTCACCAGCCCTTGTACGCCTGACCGCATGGCGATCTCCGGATATACCGCCGATGTTTGAACAGTGAGATGTTTCAGGAATTCATCCGAATCCTCGCGCACGCCGCCGACGAACGCAATCTGCAGCCGGTCCAGCCAACTGTCGAGCCAATCGCCTCTGTCGGGCGGGATCGATCCAGTTTGTACCTGTGACGCATCCGAGATGTCGAACCCCGTGGCCATCAATTGGACACCATGCTCGCTCAGGCGCTCCTTCTGATCGCGAATCAGCGAATCGCGCAAAGCAACTTCGGAATCCAGAAATCGCAGATGAATCGTTCCGGAAGTCGTGCGTAATTTCAGCGGAGCCCCACCGCCATTTAACGCGCACATCGCGTGCACTGAGCCGGGGCCGTGTGATGGTTGCATCGTCAGCCCTAACGCAGGGTCCGCCTCAATCCGGCGTTCGCCGCCCGACTCGACGGTGGCATCGATATCGGCCGCGAGATTTCGCGGAAGAAACACGATGATGTCGCCATTGCCGGAGGTTAGCTGCGATACCCCCGCCAAATGAACCGTGCCGCTCGAAGACGGGGCGTCTGGATTGATCCACGCGCGGATGCTGCCGCCCGCTGTAGCCGCGCGTACCGTGCCTGCCACGCGCGTCAGGCAAATGCTTCCCGCACTCGACTCGACTTCCATCGGTCCAGAGACATACATGATGCGAATTCCGCCACCCCCGGTTTGCGCGCGCACCGAGCCGCGCACCTCGCCGAAATCGATCTGGCCTCCGCCGGTCCGCACGCTCACGAGACTGCCTGCTTGACCTACGGTAATGTTGCCACCATCCGTTTGCAGATCGGCGCGCCCGCTGATCTGTTCGGCGCGGATGTGGCCTCCGCCGCTGTGGAGCAACGCATCCCCGGCGATATTTCCGGCGTTGATGTGCCCACCGGCGGTAAACGCATTTACATCCCCCGCGACGTCGAGGACTTGAATGTGACCACCTTCGGTTGCAAGCTTCGCTACGAGGCGCCCGGCACGCGCATCGCGTGAATAGTTGACGCCGACGCGCCCGGTGCGAATGTTTCCGCCTTGCGTAGAAAGACTGGCGGTGCCGCCAATGTCCTGCGTCTCGATATCGCCGGCCTGGGTCTTCACGTCCACGCTATAGCCCCGTGGCACGGCGATTTCGAATTGCACCCAAAATTGGACTCCGGCGGCGGACGAGCGAGCGATCTGTGGCGGCAGTGTTCCGGTGATCTCAACGCCCGCCTCGGTAGCCTGCGCCGTAAGGGAGTAGCGGCCGAGTAGACGCTCCGCGAGGGATGCGCGCGCGTCGGTTTCAATGTGGACGCTATACCGGACCGCAGGGGGTGCACCCGGCGGCAGCGGAACGATTTTTACCGAACCGAGATCGGTTGAAAGCCGCAGCGTCAGCCCATCTTTCGTGGGAACAACTCCGTTGCGATCGGCGGCCACGCGTGCTGGCGATGGCTCGCCTGGCTTCGTGGGTTCAACCGGAGCAGGTTCGATTGCTCTTGGCGCAGCAACTCCCGCGCAAGCCAATGCTCCGCACAGCAACATCGAAACAATCGTGCCGCGCGCTCTCGCGGTCGACGCCACGCGGTGAAAAATTGGAGTCACTCTGACGTTCATCTTTTCGTTTATTGATTTCGAGGTTTCGAATTCGCCCGGCGCTTGCTCAAGGGCCCGGGCAATCCGTTCACTGCACATCGCGCGTGCCAATTTGCCGCAACGCCGCCGCGCTACGCAGCCGCACATACCGGTTGGGGTCGCTGCGCTCCAAGTCCTCCAACGCGCGAACCACGCGATCCACCGACGAATCGTTGGAAAGCGAAGTCACTTCCGTGGACGGCAATTCGCTCGCGGATTCCGGTCCATCCTGCGAATCGCCTTCCAGCGATCGCACCAGCAAATTCACGGCCTCCACCCGCACGCCCGGATTCGCGTCATGCCGCAGCGTTTCCAGCAAAGTCTCGCGAACGGAATCCTCTCCGGTCGAATCGCGAAGCGCCTCCAGCGCCTTCAGTCGCACTGCGGCATTCGGATCTTTTCGCGCTGCCGCCACTAACGCGCGCCGCACCTGCGCATCATTACTGCGAGCCCTCAGCGCATCCAGGCAATCCAGCCGCACACCGGGATCAAACCGCTCACCATTCGCCACCACATAGGTCAGTACCCGGCGAACGTCTGTATCGTCCACGTTTCCAATGACCATCAGCGGCTGCTCCGTGCGAACTTGCACTTGCAGAGTTCCCGGCGCTGCGTCTGTCGTTGGAGCAAAATTGATTCCCGCCACGGCCATCTTCGACAGGTCGTCATCGGTGATACGCGGCGGGGCCATCACGTTTACGGCTTGGCCCGGGCGGTCACCGGAGCCGTCTCCGCCGCCGCTCAAGGCCAGCCACGGAGCTACCTGCGCACCGACCCCAACGCCAACCAAAACAAGGGCTGCGGCGCTCAACGCCGGACTCACGGCCATCCATCGGCGAACCCAGCCGAACGGCACCCAATGCTCCTGTACGGGTGGAGCTTGCAAGTCGTCGAGATGCTCGGAAAGTTCACTGCGGCATTGCGCCAGCAGCGTCCCGGTCGGGTCCAATGCATCCGCGGCCTGCGACGCGCCGGAGAACGCCGTCTGAAACACCGATTCCTGGCCAAGCTGCTCCGAGCAAGTGGAGCAAAGAGCCAGGTGCGCGTCGATCTGCTTGCGCTCTTGCGGATCGACTTCGTCGCACGCATAGAAAACGAGCAAGGGAGCTACATCCGCGCACCGCGTTAGCGGCCGCCCGCTCATCGCAATTCTCCCAACTGGCCGCGGAGTTTGCGGGTTGCGCGGAACAGGGAATTCTTCACCGTCTCCTCGGTAGTGCCGAGCGCGTCGCCAATGGCGCGCAGCTTCAATCCCTGGTAGTGCTTCATCTCGAAAACTACGCGCTCCCGAGGCGACAGCAGTTCCATCGCGGTCGCGATGCGCGCTTGAATCTCTTTACCCAGCAGGCGTCGCTCCGGATCAAGCGCCGGGCGGTGCTCGCGCTGCCGCTCGAAAAAGTCGGTGATGCCTTCGTCGTGATTTGCGGAATTCATGTCCGGGGCTTGATCTTCCGGCCGGGCCTGCCGGCGGCGCAGTTGATCCAGGCACACATTGGTGACGATGCGATAGAGCCAGGTGTAAAAGCTGCACTCGAAGCGGAAGCGATGCAGGTTGCGATAGACCTTGAGGAAGGCTTCTTGATAAACGTCGCGGGCGTCCTCGGGGCGCTTCATCAGGTTCAGCGCCAGTCGTAAAACGTCGCGGTCGTAACGGCGCACCAGTTCCTCGAAGGCAGCGCGGCCACCCGCTTGCGCTTCGGCCACCAGACACCGCTCGTCGAGCTGGGGCAAGGAAGTCACCGTGGCCAGGGCGGCCCCGGTACTGGCAGCCTGGCCGAAAACATTTGCCAAAGCCAATCGAGGAAGCGGCATGTTCGCTTTCTATTCGCGCTTGCGTGGCGTTATGGCTTTGACCATAACACCTTAGCCCAATTTTAAATCGTCATCCCGGTGATGAGCCCACAGAGTAGCACCCAATTTGGACGCACTCCAGCGCAGTGGGTAAGCAGCCGCTTCCCATAGTTATAACGAGCAAGCTCCGCTGTTTGTTTCTCGTTTTTGGTATGGAAACCGTGGATTGGAGAGAACTTTAACGGGCGGGGTTCAACGAAAGCCAGGCCTTCATGCTGGAGACCGTACGGAAGGTCTTCGAGTTCAGTTTGGCGCCGGTGGTTTCCCAGTAGATGGTGGCGCTGCTGGTCAGGCTATCGATGCAAAGGCGCTTGTGAACCTTGGTCTCGGGGTCCGGCAACTCATTCCTGAACCAGGCGACGTTGGCGTCGTCGCTATCCTTCACTTCGACGAAACCATCGATGCGGGCCGCAGCTTGAAATTCCTGGAGTTTTTCCATGGCGTTTTCAGTCTACGCCACTTCCGGTCTTAGCGCCCGGAATTGAGGGCCCTGGATTCCCGTGGGCAACTATCGAGTCGTGTACTATCGAGCGTGGATCACTCAATTGCCAGCATGTCCGGAGACTTGAGCTGCATGGTAGGCATCCTGGTTCATGGAAATAACCACTTCATCCTGAGCGGGCCGCGGCCAGATGAAGCCACCGCCCTTGCTTTGGCGCGACATTGGTCCCTGATCCAGATTGGCGACTCAAAATCGCAAAGTCTCGATCGGTGGCAGATTCGCACGAAAGAATTTCGCGAAAATCTGGAATGGGCAGTCATCGTACCCGGCGACCGCGAAATTTCGCCGGGCGTATCCGAATTGCTGGCGGAACTCTCCGCCCGCGGCGTTGCGATCGACCGGTGTACCCGAGCCTGGTAAGCTCAAGTCCTATGCCGTCCCGCGCAGAACGGGCTCACAACCGGCGCCACTTAGGTCGAATCTGCCCTTCCACGCACCTGCCACGAAAAAAGCACCGATACCACGAGCAGCAGAAGCGCAACACTCACCCCATATCCGTTCAGTCGATAGAAACGATCCGGCTGCCCCGTCAGTCCAGCGCCGCTTGTCGTGAGCGCGGACATGGCCAACACCAGGAAGCAGCCGAGAACGTTAAATCTCATTACGTAGCGCACACCGAAAACAAGGACGCCGAGTAAGATCAACTCGGCTATCCACTGTTTGGCGAAATCCGCCGGACTGCCCCAGTTACCGGGCATCAGTGCCAGCGTTGCCAGCAGAAAGGCCAGAATTCGCATCCAAGGGGCGCGAAGCGTCGTCGCGATGAACGAGGCGCACAGCGCGACGCCACCGGTGTACAGCAAGCTATGGAGCAGCGATGTTCCCAGAATGGATGCGGCCGGGACGAACGCGTCGTAATTCGACCCAAACGAAGCTTCCGTCGAACGATGCGCCGTGACCAGGTGTGCCGAGATCGCCTGCAATAACGTCTGCAGACCGATCAAAGCGCAGGCTCCGCCGAGTCCGATGAACAGCGCATCGCGGTAGTAGGGCGCGGGCATACCAGTCCAGTCGGGAAATTTTTCCTCGGCGAACGCTCGCTTCGCGAAGTACCACGCCATCCCAAACACCAAGGCCAGAACGCCGTAATAGAACGGCCCTCCAAGAATTGCGCCGATGGCCAAAGTGCCGAGCATGACTTTAAAAGGAATCGCGGTATTGTACGCACCCAGGAAAGCTGGAATGCGGTCCCCCAGCGCGAACACCACCACGTATGCGGCGAGACCCCACAGTGCCCATAGCGAAAGTCGTCTCCATGGAATCGACCGCGCTTCCTCGGAGCGCAGGTTTCTCAGAAAAACAATCAGCGCGGTGATGGCCAGACCACCGAGAAACAAGATCGGAATCGCGATCGTAAACAACATTCGAGGAAGAGTCAGTTCCTCCTGCTTCCGGCGCCAGTCGTCGGGGATCTTGATGTACGTGCGGTAGTCCGTGACCTCATCGCCGCGCACGACAAGTTCGATTCGGGCATACGCGTGGCCATTCGATGCTGCGTCCGGGCCACTCTCCAAATCGAGTGGTGCGATCTGTTGCCACGTCAACGCGTGATCGGTTCGGTGTGGTCGCTTGTCGGAGTTCGACTCAACCAGGTTCCACCGGCTCAGATCGATCTTTCTTTCTTCGCGCAGGAATTCCTCCCCGCGCGCCACCGCTTCGTCTTTCGTTAGCGAAGCTCCGGGCGCTGCTTCCGCGAGCGTGTGCCGCACGGATTGCAGCGAGCCGTCAGGCTTGAGGATGACGGCATATTCTTCTGGCTGGCTGTCACGGAAATAGCGCACGCGCCACAAAGCACCCGGCACTTGCTTGGCGTAGATCTCGTTGAGGTGCGCGACGCCACCGCGCTGGCGCAGAAATTCGTTCACCACTGGATCGGTCACATTTACAAACTGCGTGGTATGGATGTAGGTATTCGGATTGACGCCACGCTGTCTCAGGACTTCGTCCGCCTTGGCGCGAGCGCCCTTCGCATCGACCGTGAGTTTCAAATAGTCGCCAATTACTTCTGGCTTCAACCGCCACGCGAGCAACCCGCCTGCAACCAGGCACACCACAAGTAATCCGAGCATTGCCGGAGCGAGCGCATCATATCGCCGCGCCTGCGCTGCGGCGGATATCGTCGGCCGAGCGCTGACCGCGGTCAACTCGGGAGCCTGCACCGCGCTGTTCAGCAGGTCCTCATCCGTCTCGAATCGCCCCCGGGCCAAATACGAAATTCCCGAAAACGCCAGCGGAGCGACCGCCGCCGCGGCTACCACCACGCCGGAAATCTTGAAATACAAACTGTTCGACCGCACCAGAAACAATCCCACCAGCGACGCATCCACCGTGTAGTGCCATATCAACGTTGCCAGGATGCCCCACCGC
>Ga0210393_10001489_pt1 | contig 19573 bp, 13 predicted proteins | sample IncBWC27OmetaG_FD_160068 | JGI IMG/M metagenome (GOLD analysis project Ga0210393, IMG submission 160068) | Forest soil microbial communities from Barre Woods Harvard Forest LTER site, Petersham, Massachusetts, United States - Inc-BW-C-27-O ... | reverse complement strand
ACCCGTCCGTGATCGGCCGCACCTTCTTGAACGATGGCGTCCCGGTCGTGGTGGTCGGCGTATTGCCGCGGGGCTTTCACTATTTGTCGAGCCACGCGCAATTCTACCGGCCGCTGGCGCATTCGAGCGACGATTTGCTGCCGCTCATGCGCCACGCCACCGGACCGACGATGATCGCGCGGCTCGCACCGGGAGCGACCGTCGCCGAAGCCCAGGCCCAGATGAACGCGTTCGACGCCGTGCAGGCTGCCGACGATCCGATGGCGTCCGTCGCCCGCAATACCGGCTACCACACCATCGTCACGCCACTGCACGACAACTATGTGCGCTCGATTCGACCGACGTTGTTGCTCTTGCAGTGCGGCGTCCTCTGTCTGCTGCTCGTCGGCGGCGTCAATCTCGCCAACCTGCTCTTGATCCGCACCAACAAGCGTCTCAAGGAGCTCGCCGTACGCCTTGCGCTCGGCGCCGGCCGGCGGCGCCTCGCGCTCGATGCGTTGGCGGAGACCACGGTTCTGGCACTCGCGGGGAGCGTCGCGGGTCTCATCGTCGCGACGCTGGCGATCCGGCTCGTGCCCCTCCTCGGCATCGATCGCTTGCCGCTGGGCGAGTCCGTCACGATCGATGGACGCGTCATGGCAGCGGCGCTTGTCGGCGCGCTGCTGGTCGGGTGGCTGCTCGCGGCCCCGAATATCTGGTTCATGCTGCGTCTCGAGCTCGGCGCGACCCTCACGGCCGAGTCGCGCGGCGGCATCGCGAGTCGTGGCGCGCAGCGCGTGCGGCACGCGTTCATCGTCGCACAGGTCGCGCTGGCGTTCATGCTCGTCTCGAGCGCGGGCCTCCTCGCCGTCAGCCTCAAGCACGTGCTCGACATGCCCACAGGATTCCGTCCATCGGACGTGCTCACGGGCCGTATCACGCTGCCGGTGAAAGGCTACAAAGACACGGCGGCGCAGCTCGCGTTCGTCGAACGGCTCCTCCCCGCGATGCGAGCCATACCAGGCGTGACCGGTGTCGCGATCAATACGTCGCTCCCGTTCCTCATCGAGCGCAACTCGAGCATTGTCGCGGTCGAGGGCATCACGGGCAGAGCCGATGTGAAGCTTCGCGCCCACGAGCTGGCAGCCGCATCCGCCGACTATTGGTCGACGATGGGGATCCGGCTACTGCGCGGACGGCTGCTGACGGACGCCGACAACCATAGCCAAACCCACGCCTGTGTCGTGGATCAGGCGTTCGCCGATGCGTACTGGCCAGGCGGCGATCCCCTGGGCCACCGGTTAGAGCCAGGGTCGGCGGACTTCGACACGAACTACGCCTTCACGATCGTCGGCGTGGTCGCGAATGTGCCGCACGCCGATCTCGCGGAACGCAGCGCTGGTGCCGTTTATTTTCCATTCGGGTTCTGGCCGAATCGGTCATTCGCGCTGGCAGTGCGGACCACGCTGATACCAGCCGTCATGGCGCCCGTTGTGCGAAAGGTCATTCTCACGCTCGATCCCGCGCTCCCGATCGATGACGTGCGACCATTCCAGTCGCGCATCGACGACAGCCTGATCGGACGCCGCTCACCCGCGATCCTCGCCGTCGTATTCGCCGCGGTCGCGCTGCTGCTGGCGGCGATCGGCACGTACGGTGTGCTCAGCTACGCCGTCCAGCAGCGCTGGCGCGAGATCGGCCTGCGCATGGCACTCGGCGCCCGACCGGATCAAATCCGGAACCAGTTTCTCTCGATCGACGCGTCGCTCCTGGCCGCCGGCATCGCGCTCGGCGTCATCGGCGCCCTGGGCGCGAGCCGCGCCATGCGCGCCATCCTGTTCGGCGTGCCGTCACTGCCCGCGGCCACACTCACCGTCACGGCGCTCCTCATGACGGTCGTCTCGCTGACCGCCTGCCTGCTGCCGGCGTACCGCGCGACGCGGGCCGATCCGATGATGGCGATTCGGTCGGACTGAGCGCTACCGGTAGGTCGCCTCCGTGCGATACAGATAGTCACGGTGGAGCGCAAAATTTACGGCGGAATTAAACGTCGGACCAACGAGGGGGTTGGCATTGAACATGTCCGCAATCGCGGCATTCACTGTGTCCAACCCCTCTGCTTTCGCCGTGATGACGGTGATCCAAAATGTGTCGGGCGGTTCGGTGTGTTCCGCCTGAACGTCGACTTCGTATCCGATGAGCGTCCCGTCCGAGAGCAGTTTCTCGAACAACGGCACGAAGATGTTCTTGCTCACGAGGTCCACCGCGTCGCCCGGCGCATCCGCGTTCAGCCGAAACGAGGTCGCTTGGGTGTAGGCGCCGTGCCAGGATCCGGGATGCCGGTTGTAGAATCGACTGACGTAGATGTCGTCCGAGTGCTTCGCGGCCGAGGTCTTGTGCACCTCCTCCAACACGTGCAAAACCGCCGCCATTGACATGGCCGACCACCAGACTCTATGGGTGCTGCCATCGGGTTGATGGAGCACCGTCTCATCGGTCCCGTAGGCGATCAGAGCGCCGTCGGCGGGCGCGTTCGGAATAGCCCCGCTGGATACAATCGTGTACATCGGCGGCCTCTGCGCCGATGTCGGGGCGGCCCAGGCGGCCGCCATGATCAGCCCGGGGATTGCTCCCCGGGCCAATCTATGCGTTATGGGCAAACTGGCGCGAAGTTATTATTCCGCGCCGTGCGTTCCGGCTCCGGGATGTTCTCCTGCGAAGTGTGGAAGTCCCCGGACGTCGTGCCTTGCCACGTCGTGAGATCTTGCATGATAAGACCATAGTCTCGGACCGCGGCGATCTGGTCGCCGGTCGCGTCATCCATCAGTGAAGGGATCATCTCCTTCATCAGGAAGTCGCGAACGTGCACGTAGTCGGTCGCCGCGAGTGGCAGCCCGGTGGTGAGCCCACCGACGACGGTGCGCACGTTGTCTACGATCGATGCCGCCTGGGCGTACGACCCGATGCCAAGGTACGCCCGCGCGAGCAGGAACTGCAGCTGGATATTACGGGTGATCGGTACCGGGGTCGACGCGCTGATGTTGTTGAGATACGCGTAGCTCGACGCGATGCTTCCGCCCGTCGACGTCGGCCGCGACGGCGCCTGCCCGAACTTCGCCAGGAACCGTTGGTCATGCAGCGTGTCGATCTGTTGCGCCGCGCCTTCCAACACGAAGTCCGCGGTCGAGATGGTGTAGATGATGTTCTGGAGATCGCCCGCGGCGGCCGAGAAATCATGAGATACACCGAGGTCGTTGGCTGCTATCGCTTCCTCGGCGGTGAGCGTCGGCGTGTACAGCGATGATGCCGTGATATCGATGATCGCCGAGTCGAGCTGATTCACGTCCGGCAGGCCAGGCGAGGCCGGCGTCGGGCGCGTGCCGCCCGGTCCACGAGCGATCGCGTAGGCGTACTCCACGCGTGCGCGTCCACGGAGCGCGTACACCAAGTTCAACCAACCACCGGCCGTGTTGCCGATCGCGTTGTAGGTCGGCGGAACCTGCAGCGCGGAGAACGTCGAGCCGGGCACGCCTAAGACGGTCGACGGTGGACCGACCGTCAGTTCCGCCTGCGCCGTATCGAGCATCGCCACGATGGCGCGCCACCCATCCCTGGCGCAGATAATCGGTGCGAGACCGCTGCCCGAGACCGGTCCACCCACGGTGGCGATGGCCATGCCGACCGTGTCGTGCGACAACAAGATGTACATGTACGCGAGGGCCTTGATCGTTTGCATCGAGCCCTGGAGCGCTTTGACGTTCGCCGCCGGGATGGCAGCCCCCGCGTTGGTCAGCGTCGGTAGCACGCCGATAACCGAGTCGGCGTCTTTGATGGTCTGGTAGTCCTCGGTCCAGGTGTTCGCGCCGAAGTTATCGATATCGAGCGGCGCCGATCCGGTGAGCTCAGTGACGAAGCGCACCTCGGACGGCGTAAAGTACGCCGAATTCCGGGCGAATCCGTCCATCTCCACTTCATACTGAACGATGTTGACGCGGGCGTGGCTGAACACGCCCGTCATCTCATTTTGCAGCGCCCCGACGTCGTGCGCAAAACCCGTCGGAACGTTGTAGTCGGGCACGAGCGCTTCGTTACAGGCTGCCAGCGCCATACCCGCGGCGAGGATCCCCAGTGTTTTGTATATGCGCATGGCTCAGAATCCCAGCTCGAGGGACATGAAGTAACTCCGGGTCGGCGGGAACGGCGTCACGTCCTGTCCACGGCCAAACTGCTGGGTGCCGAAGTTCGAGACCTCGGGGTCGAGGCCAGGGTAGTTGGTGATCGTGAACAGGTTGCGACCCGTTAGGACGAGGCTCGCGTGCTGGAGATAACCGTGCCCCACGCCACTGACGAAGGTGCGCGGGAGGTCCCATTTCGCGGTCAGCTCGCGCAGCTTCAGGAACGACGCGCGGAAGACGTATGCGGTCAGGTGCTTCCCGTATGATGTGAGTCGCGCATTCGTCCCGGCCGTATCCGCCACGTTGCCCGGGTTGACCCCGGCCACACCGAGATAGGCGAAGTCCCAGTACTGCTGCGTCAGGTCGTCCACCGACATGCCGTCGCGCCAGTCGAAGAAGGCGTGGAGATGGAGCGGCCCGTAGCTCAGATCGTTGCCGAAGCCAAGCATGAGTGCCGGCGCGGCGTTGCCCATCTGCGCCAGCTCGTTTGGGTTCGTCGCGTAACCATAGATGGCGTTCGCTGACGCGCCCGGGATAATGTGGTAGCCGCCGAACGGAAAGTCGCCGAAGGAGCTGCCCGCCGGGAATGGCGGGATCGGCAGGTTGTCGACGCGGTCATAGACGCGCGAGTACTCCTCGGTGGTGCTCCACGAAAACTTGCCCGCCTGAACGGGCGTCGCGTTGAGTGAGAGCTCGATACCCTGGTTTGTGAGCTGGCCGCCGTTCGTCCATCCGAAGGTGTAGCCGGCGGACGGCAGCACGGTCTCCTGCAGCAGCAGGTTCGTGACGCGCTTTTGGAAGATCGTCGCGTTCAACGCCATCCGCCCCTTGAACGCGGTCAGATCGACGCCGGTCTCGATACTGGTGTTGGTCTCGGGGCGAACGTTTGCATCGCCCAGGGTTGCCGCAAACCCGGTCCCCGAGATCGCGTTGTAGTTCGTGGTCAGCGTGGAGTCGAATTTCACGCCATAGATGGGCAGCGTACCCGCTTGGCCGTATGCCGCGCGAATTTTGAGCTCGGTGTTGCCCGTCAAGATGCGGAACGAGCCGGCGACTTTCGGATACGGATAGAACTTGTTGATGGCGCCGTTGTTCGAGCTCCGCTCGGCGTTGACGCCGCCCGTCAGGGACAGTCGCTCGTCGAACAGGAGGAGCTGCTCCTGCGCGTAGTAGCCGGCGTCGTTCGACTCGGTCTGCTGATAGAACGGAGTGATCTGCGCCGCGTTGGTGTACGCGTACGCACCCGTCACCAGACCAATGCCGGTGCCCGCGTTCTGGTAGGTGGCATCTTTGTCTCGGGTGATACCGATCGACGTGGTCGCCGAGAGCAGTGTGCTCGGCGTCCATCGGTGGATCAAGCTCACCGAGAAGTTCGAGAGCCGGTCGTAGCTCTGATTGCTCATGCTCGAACCGGGCAGCTGGATCAACGAAGAGTGCTGGACCTGGAGGTTCGGCGGGGCAAAGAACTGCGTGTGTTCATTCACGAAATCGGCGCCGCCGACGGCCGCGATCTCGAGGCTCTGCTTCGTCGCCGTGAAGAGCTTCCAGTTCGCGGTTCCGCTGAGGGTGGTTCGATTCACTTCATCAGGCGTCTGCATCTCCGACGCATCCTGGAAGGCATTGGCCTGACCAAACGGATTGAACACGTATTGCCCGTTCGCCGCGTGGCAGTACATGCAGAAGAACGACGGCGTGTACGCCAACACGTCGTACCCGGAGACACCGAGATTGTCGTTGCCGTTGACCCCGGTCCGGGTGAGCGACGACGTGTAGCTCAAGTTCGCCGCGACGCTGATCGCCGAGAACATGGTCTGGTTCACGCTGGCGCGGACCGACTGCTTGTTGTAGCCGGTGTTGATCTGCGCGCCGTTGTCATACTTGCTGAGACCGGACAGGAAGTACGTCGTCGTCGGCGTGCCGCCACGAATGGTCAGATCGGTCTCGTTCGAGGCCTCCTTGTTGCCATACAACGCGGACTGCAGGTCGCAGAAGCCGTTGCACTCATTATAGTTCTGCTTCACGGCCGCCGCGGTCATGCCGTCGTTTTCGCCGAGCGCCAACGCCTCGGTCAAACTGAAGTGGCGCGCATCGAGGTCGTGCTCCAACTCGTAATGACCGAACTTCTCCGTGGCGTCGATTTCGGGCTTCGAGACTGAGCCCTTCTTCGTCGTGATGACGACCACGCCGGCAGCCGCGCGGCTGCCATAGATCGAGGCCGCGGCCGCACCCTCGAGCACCTGCATCGACTCGATGTCGTTCGGGTTGATGTCGGCGATACGGTTGACCGACTGGTCCTGATTGCTCGTCGGGACCCCGATGCCGTTCGCGCCGGTCAGGGTGTTCAAGCCGGTGTTGAATGTGGCGTTGGAGACGATCACGCCGTCGACGACGTAGAGCGGCTCCGTGTTGCCCATGATCGACGTGACACCGCGGACGCTGACCTGCAAGCCGCCGCCGGGGGCGCCGGAGTTCTGATCGATCTGCACGCCCGGCACCTTGCCTTGGAGCGCATTCTCGATGGTCGCGGTCGGGGCGCCGTTGAGTTGGTCGCCGGTGACCACCGGGTCGTGGGTCGCGGCATTCTTGCTCGTCGTTGTCGTCGCCACGCCCGTGATCACTTCTTGTTCCAAGTGCAGGACGTCCTGCCTCAGGGTGATCGCGTACTCGGTCTGTCCTGGCACCAGGGTGATCGTCGCTCCGAGGTATCCGATCCGACGGACTTCGAGGGTTTTTGTGCCCGCGGGAACGTTGCGAATCGTAAATCGACCGCTGTCGGTCGTGAGCGCGCCGAGCGTCGTTCCGGTGACGCTGACGCGGACCGAGGGAATTGGGATCTTGGCATCCAGATCGGTGACTTGGCCTGTAATGCGCTGTGCTTCTTGACCGGACGCGATTCGCCCCAGAGCAAGCGCAAGCGCTACGGCCGTCGCGATAGACGAACGTACTGTCAAGGTGCCTCCGTAAATTTTGGTGGGAGTGGTGCGGAGCGGCGGACGCTAGAGGTGTATGCGAGCCTCCTCGGTAGATGGTTCGACGCTTATAGTCGGTCGAGGCGATCCACCTTGGACAACGAACCGCGGATGTGGTCCGAAAACGGCGCGGTCAGGACGTTAGCCGTCGTTTACCGCATGCCACCGGAGCATGTAGCCGAATGCCCGAACGGTCATGACGTGCCGGGGCGAGGCAGGATCGCGCTCCAATTTTTGCCGAAGGGTCGCGATGTGCGTATCGACGGTCCTGCCCGTGGTGTGGGGACCCCAGACGTCCTGCAGGATCTCGTCGCGCGACACGATGCGGTCGCGCCGGCGCACGAGCGCCATCAGCAAATCGAATTCCTTCGGGCTGAGCGCGACGGTCTCGCCACCCCGCCGCACCATTCGGGCGGCCGGCTGGACCTCGATATCGCCGAACCGAATCATCGGTGACGCGCTGGCGAACTCCGGGCTCACCCGCCTCACGAGCGCCCGCACGCGGGCGAGGAACTCGGGAAGGTGGACGGGCTTCGTCATGAAATCAGCGGCGCCCAGGGCGAAGCCTCGCAGCACTTCCGTCTCGTCGGAACCCGCCATCAACACGATGACGGGCACATCGTGCACGCCGTGATCCCGCAACGCCTGCAACAGGTCGCAGCCGCTCTGGCCGGCCGCCATGATGTCGAGCACGATGAGGGCGGGCGTGTGGAGCGCGATGCATCGGTGCGCCCCTTCGGCGTCCGGGGCGACATCGACCATGAATCCCTCGATCTCCAGGGCGCCGCACAAGGCCGAAGCGAACGCGTGATTGGTATTGACCAGAAGGATGCGCAGAGCTTGCGGGTCACTCACGCGGGAATCAGGTAGCCTCGGGCCCGGATGGTGAGGATGTGCCGGGGATCCTGAGGGGTGTCTTCGAGTTTGCATCGCAGCCGATGCACCAGGACCTTGACCCCATTCCCACTCGGCCGGGCGCCGGCTTCCGACGCCGCCAGGCACAACTCGCCGGTCGAGACGACGCGGCCACGACGGCGGAGGAGCGCGCGCAGAACGGCGTGCTCGCTTGGGGTGAGGCTCACGCGACCTGGGCGTCGGTCCACGATGGGACTCGAAGGGTCGATCAGCGCACCTCCGATCTCCCAATGCCTCGACCGTGTGTCCCCGTGCACGTTGCGCCAGCGCGTGACCGCGCGGAGGCGCGCCGCGAGCTCGCGGTACGTGCACGTGTCGCTCGTACAGCCGTCGGCTCCGGAGTCGAGCGCGTCAATGGCCGCGCTCGCGTTCGTTCCCCGGGTAATCGCCAGAATCGCGACCGGGTGTCCGTGATCACGGATCGCGCGAATGAGTTGAACGCCGCGCCCGGCCGGGTCGTCCGCTTCGACCAGCATCAGTGACACCCCGGAGTCGCTCGCCCGCGAGATCGCGTGCTTGTCCGGTGTGATGAGCCCCCGGTCACAACCGCCCCGCGCGAGCGAGGCTCTCAGCCACTCGGCACGCCGCCGGGAAGCGGAGACGATAAGGAATGCCTCTGCCGCCATGGTCCGCTCAGGGTGCATGCGCGGTGACATCCGATCCGTCCGACCACTGACCCATGGGAACGTTGAACTCGGTCATTGGCGCTGGTTCGAAGGACACGGCAAAGATGGGAGAGTCCGCCTGATCCGCGCCCCACGCCGCGGCATCGATGCGTGGCAGTTCAAACATCACGTGGGCCATGTTATGGTCACCCCGGTCCGTCAGGTACGCTTCCTTGGACATCATGTAGCACATCGCGCCCGACTCCGGAGCACCCAGCTCTTTCTTGTCGACCGCGGTCTTGATCCCAGCAACGATTTGGGCCTTGGAGAGGCCAGCGAATGCCATCTCGGTCTCCTTCAACAGCACGGGCAAGACGGACCGCGCGGCTGGTGCGTTGTAGCACATGGGACTCCGATTTTTCGGGTTCCAGTACTCCTTGTTGGTCAACGGCCCCGTAAACGCTCTGCCCACCAGGCAGACGAAGCCGTTTTTGCCTTTGACGGCCGTTTCGTAGTTCTTCTGTCCCAGCACTAAGACATCGGCGTCGCGGGAGATGGACGGAGGGGCTGCCGTGCGGGCCAACGCGATTTCGGCGTCGCGGTCCATCCGGTACTGCTCGGTCGGCGCCATGCTGGGATACCGGTCCTGTGCCTGGATCGGCCCTGTGACGCCCAACACGGCGAGTACCACGGCGACCAACACGAGGGGTCCTCGCGCGATCGCTGTGCCAGTGTGTCGCGGCATTGACGGTCTCCGGTGTGAGGGCTCCTGGATCGGTCGTACTTCGACACCTCCCAACCGTATCGACGGGATCCCGGACGCGAGTCGAATGGCGTCGTTCAGATCCCTGGCATCGAGCAGGATGAGCCCGCCGATCTGCTCGTTCGTCTCGGCAAATGGGCCTTGCGTGACGGACCGCGCGCCACCTCGGACCCGCACCGTGGTGGCCGCGTGCAGCAACTCCAGGGTATTGGCGACGACGCAGTGGCCACTCGCCCGGAGCGACGCGTCATAGGCCACGCATTCATCGATCAGGGCCTGCGATTCGTGGTCGGACATGGCACACAGTTTCTGCTCGTCAAAGAACACCACGCACAGATATTTCATTGCTTCTCCTGTTCGTTCGATAGTCGTTCGGGGTGGTCAAAAATGGACAAACAGTTTTGTGTGAATTTTGCGTAAGTGTATTCCAACCTTTTGGGCGTGCGGCACCACCCATTTCATATGAAGTACCTGTGTATGGTCTTCTTTGACGAGAAGAAGCTGGACGCGTTGTCCGACGATGAGTGGCGAGCATTCGAGGCTGCCACCCGCGCTTGCGAAGAGAACCTGCGGAGGAGCGGCCACTTCATCGCCGCGCAAGCGCTGCAATCGGTCCAGGTGGCGACGACGGTGCGCGTGCGCAATGGAAGGGTGTCGGTCACGGATGGGCCGTTTGCCGAGACCAACGAGCAGCTCGGCGGCTTCTCGTTGATCGAAGCGCCGGACATGCACGAAGCCATCGCGTTGGCCTCGACGATTCCTGCCGCGGATCTCGGCGGTGTCGAAGTGCGCCCCATGCCATGACTGGGGCGCGTGCGCACGTCGTCGAGGCGCGCGAGGTCGTGGAGGAGCTCTATCGGACCGAATCGCGCCGCGTCCTCGCCACGCTCATCGATCTCCTGGGCGACTTCGATCGCGCCGAGGAAGCGATGCACGATGCGTTCGCGGCGGCGGTCGAACAGTGGCCGCGCACCGGGATGCCGGCTCGCCCGCGTGCGTGGTTGATATCGACGGGGCGATTCAAAGCGATCGATAGCCTCAGGCACCGGGCGCGATTCGATGCGTCGCTGGCCGAGTTTGCGCGGCGGCTGGAACAGGACACGATCGACCCCCTGGACTGGGACGACGAACGCATCCCGGACGACCGGTTGCGGCTGATCTTTACCTGTTGCCACCCCGCGTTGCCGCCCGACGCGCAGATCGCGCTGACGCTCCGCGAAGTCTGCGGCCTCACCACCGAGGAGATCGCCCGCGCCTTCCTCACGGTTGCCCCAACGGTGGCCAAGCGCATCGTGCGCGCCAAGGCGAAGATCCGCGACGCGCACATTCCCTTCGAGGTGCCATCGCCAACCGATCTGCCCGAGCGGTTGGATGCCGTCCTCCAGGTCGTCTATTTGATGTTCACCGAGGGATACGCCGCATCGTCCGGTGCATCCCTGATCCGACCCACGCTGACGGGCGAAGCCGTGCGCCTCGGACGGCTGCTGGCCGAACTGCTGCCGGACCCCGAAGTGCTAGGACTCCTGGCCCTGATGGTGCTCCAGGAGTCGCGCTCGAGCGCGCGGACCGTACCGGAGGGCGATCTGGTGTTACTCCAGGATCAGGACCGCTCGCTCTGGAAGCGGGATCTGATCGCTGAAGGCCTGGCCTTGGTGGAGCGAGCCCTCGCGTCCCGCCGGCTCGGCCCCTATACGTTGCAGGCCGCGATCGCCGCGGTGCATGCTGAAGCATCCAGCGCGGCCACGACGGACTGGAACCAGATCGTGGGATTCTACGATGTGTTGCAGCGGGTCAGTCCGTCACCGGTCGTCGAGCTGAACCGCGCGGTGGCGGTCGCCACGCGCGACACCCCGCTGGCGGGTCTCGCACTCATCGACGCGATTCTCTCGCGCGGCGATCTCCAAGATTATTGCCTCGCACACGCCGCGCGGGCCGACCTCTGCCGGCGACTCGGGAGGAGAGCGGAGGCTCGCGCGTCGTACGCGAAGGCCCTCGATCTGGCCCGGCCGGAACCGGTGCGCCGGTTTTTGACGAAGCGATTGAATGCCCTATCAGAAGGCGGCCCCGCCTAGGCGCGCCACTATCGATTGGCGCTCGCGCCTCGCGTCCCCCTCGGCGCAACAGTGACCTGTATAGGTCGAGGACGAGATCGGCTAGTGACAAGGTGACAACCACCCGTTAACGTCCGGCCGGCACTATTAAGTGGAGGTCGGGCCTTGAGGTCGTACACCGTCGCTCTCGTGGTACTCGTCGCTGCTTGTCGCTCCCACACGGAGAACCGACGGGTAGAGCTCGACCCGGATGACCCCTGCCGGTACCTCGCGGCCACCGAAGCCGTACCCTACGTCGGCAGCCTCGCCGCCCCACCGTATCGCTTCGACGACGGCGATGGCGTTCCGCGTGCGTCTGGAACGCACTGCTTGTACCGGGGACAGGATGGCCGCTCGATCATGGTCGACGTCATGACCGCCGGTGCCCGTGATGCGTCGGCGGTCGTCGCCGGCGTGCCACGCGTGACAGGGCGGGTTCTCAAGTCGACCGGCGATAGCGAGCACACGGGCATGTTGAACGGCATGTCGCAGAAAGGCCAAGCCGGCCCATGGGATAATGCCACGTGGACACCGATTGGAAAGCTGATCGTCGCCAAGGGCGATGAGGGGTTCATCTTTGATGTCAGCGCGTCCACGGCTGGCGAGACCGGCGCCTATGCGCTGGCGCGGGACGCCTTCCCGCGGCTCGGCGCGCCGTTGAGTTACGATGGCGCGGCAGCCGCCGCATCGGCTCCAAAGCCCCACGCCGTATTGGCCAATCCGTGCGACCTGGTGTCGCGCGCGAAGGTCGAGCAAGCGATAGGCCCGCTGGCCGGCGATCCCGAGTCGGATTCGGCCAGTAGTAAGTGCACGTATCGGGTCGCGACATCCGAAGGCACGCGCGAGTACCCACTCGATATCACGTGGACCGGTGGGTACAAAGAGCTCGTGATGCTCCAGGGCAGCGTCGCGATGGCCGGTACCGCCATGGGTAAGCCGAGCAGTGCCAACACCGCGCCGCCGTCGGTGCCGCCCGAAGCGCAGAAGATGATCGGCCAATTCACGAAGGTCCTCGCGGGATCGCCCACATCGGCCCCGCCTCAGGTACCGCTGACGCCCACTGACACCACGCCGCTCATCGGGCCGTGGGACAAGGCGGCCGCAGTCGGCGGCCAGAGACTGGCCGCAGTGCGGCATGATGTGCTCGTGCAAATCATCCTGACCACCGCCGACCCGGCGAAGGCGAGAGCGCTGCTCGCCGCCGCCTGCGAGCAACTGTGACACCCGCGAAATTCGTCGGCACCGCAAGCCTCATTGCCGTCGCCGCCTGCTCGAAGTCATCGCCTTCGGCTCACTCTACGACGCCGGGCGCGGGTGCCGCGACCTCGACTCCGACCCTGACCGGCTACTCGGGCTCGGCCGTCGTCACCATGACGCCACGCGTGCGCATCATGGAGCAGCAGGACGGACTCGCGGCGCTCCGAGGCATGAGCACCAGCGGCATGGCGCTCGTGTTCGATGCCGCGCATCCGATCGCTGCCCGCCTGACGGCCGGCGACGTGCTCATGATCAAAGGCACGCTGGCCCGCACGGTCCTGGGCGTCGATCGACGAGGGACCGAGCTGCTCGTGCTGACCCAACCGGCCGCGATTACCGATGTCGTGCGTGATGGCACGTTGAACGTTCACGCACCGGTCCACTTCGCGGCCGGCGGCGGCGCGTGGGTGATGCCGCCGGGCGCCTGGCGCGTCGTGCCCGTGAACGATCTGGCGGTCGCGCTCGGCGACTCCGGCGGCAGTGGGCACCGGTTCCACGGCACGCTCGATGATTGGGATGTCGATTTCGGCGCGACGCCCGGGGGTGGCAAGCTCGGGCTCTCACTTACGATGTCACGGACCTTCAATGGTGTGGCGGCGCAGATCTCGGTCGACGGCTATCTGCAAGATTTCGATCTGCTGACGAACATCAGCATTAGCGGCAGCTCGCTATCGGAACTGAGCGGCGCGTTCAAGAATCTCAATGGCGCCTTCACTATGAAGTGGGCGCTGGGCAAGGATACCCCTGGCAAATCGGACACGGTCAGCGAGATCGCACTGCCGGGAGTGTGGAAGGTGTCACTGGCGCCGCTCCTCGATGGCTTGCCGCTCTCCCTCGAGGTCAGCGGCGCGCTCATCGTGCACCAGTTATTCTCGGGCGGCAAGCAGTTCACGAGCGGGACCTACCGCATCACCTACGATGGATATCAGCACTTCGTCGTCCGGCCATCGAACGCGACATCCGATGGGCAAGTATCGGGTGATCTCGACTTTCAGCCCCAGCCGGGCATCTCGGCCGTCGCGCCGTTCGGCATGATCGTCGCGTTCGGCGCGCCGCGCATTCAGCTCGTATTCGGCGGCCCGGCCGTGTTCCCGATGCAGGGCGTCAGCGAGGCGGCCTCGACGGTCGACCTGTGGGCCGACCGTGCAGCGCAGGCGCTGCTCTCGCAGGACGGATATCAGAAGTTCAAGGAGTCGGGTCTGTCCTTGACCAAGGCTGTGTCGGCGGCACAGAACACCGGTGCCGTCGTCTACGCGCGAGTCGTGTCGACGTCGGCCACCACCTATACCGGGATGTCGGTGATCACGCCGTGCTCGCGCACCAACCTCGAATTCGACTTGTCGGTCGGCGCGTCGGCCCAGGCCTTCGGCGTCTCGAGCGGCCCGTGGTCCAAGAAGGCGCTCGACAAATCGTTCGTGAAGATCGTGCCGGAAGGAACGAAGCTGTGCGAGAAGGTCACCCCGCAATGATCGCGCGCCTCGTTGCCGCGAGCCTTGTCCTTGCAATCCCCGGCGCAGCGCAAATACCGCTCACGAGCGGCCTCACCGTCGTCAAAGCGTGGCAGGTGGACAGCGCCGGCGGCGACTACGAGGGCATCTTGAGAATCGACAACGCCGACGCGCGTGAGGTGCGGGTGACGGCAACGTATCAATCGCCGGGCCCGAACGATCCGAAAGTGTCGATCGACACGCGAATGGCTCGATCGACGATGCGCGATGCGCGCACGTACCGCGAGCTGTGGGCGAGCACCGATCCGGAGGTCATCGCGGGCACGACGAGTATGGTGTGGTCGACCGCACTCTTGAACGAGCTGGCCGCGAAAGGCGCCGTGTCGATGACGATTATTCCGTCCCTCGCGCGTTCCACGGGCGGCGGTCTCGCCGGCCTGACGCGAGTCGCGATGTCCGACAGCGTCGCGACCGGCACCCCGTATACGGGCATGCTGCGTCGGGCCGAGGCCGGCCCCGTGCCATTCGTCGTGCTCGTCAACGGGCGCCTGACCAGCCTGCCCTCGATTCACGCGCGCGGCATCGTGGTCGCAGAAGGCGATCGCATCGACATCGATATGATCGTCCTCGCCGATCCCGCGAACCCGATCGTGTTGTCGTCGAGCACGACGGGCGGCACGAGCGGGCGCGCGATCCGCATTACCTATCCAGATCCGGCGACCACGCAGCACATGGAGGACGACCTGGCGGCCCGCCGGCCGGTCGAGGTCTACGACATCTATTTCGACTACAACAGCGCGACGATGCGACCGCCGTCGGACTCCGTGCTGCACGAGATCGCGACCGTGCTCGCGCGGCATCCCGATTGGAAGCTCGCGCTCACCGGGCACACCGACAGCGTCGGCGGCAACGGCGCCGCCAACAAGGCGCTCTCCGAGCGTCGTGCCGCGGCGGTCAAAGATGCATTGGTCGCGCGGTTCGGCATTGCGACCGGCCGCCTGACCACCGACGGCGCCGGCGGCACGCGTCCGGTCGCCACCAATTCCACACTCGACGGTCGCGCCCGCAACCGCCGGGTCGAGCTGAGGAGGCTCTGATGCGCCGCGGAACTTATTGGATCACGCCTTTCGCGCTCACGGTTGCGCCCGCGCCAATCGTGGCACAGTCGTGCCAACCCGTTCGGGCGGCATTCACGGCGCTCGCCAAGACCGATCGGTACCAGGCGGTCGGGACAACGATGGCGAACGGGAAGCAATATCCGACGAACGAGATCTATCTCAATGGTACGTTGTATAAGGGCATGGCCTCACAGTGGGCCAAAGCGTCGGTGACGCCTGCCGAGCGCCTCGCCGCGGACGAGCAGGTCGGCGCAACGTTGGCCGATTGCCGCGTGTTGCGGACCGAGGCGGTGGCTGGACAGGCAGCCACGGTCTACGCAGCCCACGAGCATACGACAGACCCGCCGACCAAGAACGACATGCAGGTGTGGATCTCGAACAGCAGCGGGCTACCCCTTCGCGTCGATGGCGACGCGTCATTCAACAACGGCGCACCGCTGCACAGCTCGAGGACCTACACGTACGGTGCCGGCGTCAAAGCTCCTGCCGGAGTATAGGCGAGTGCCGTCGACGAAAAGACTCAATGCCTTGGCGGAAAGCGGGTGATGGATAGTATCGTCCCTATGTGAGTCGCCTCTGGCAGGATGCCCGACTCGCGCTGCGCGGATTCCGGCGCAGCCCGACGTTCGCGGTGACGGCCATGCTGATCCTCGGCGTGGGGATCGGCATGGCGACGGCGATGTGGACGGTGTTCAACGCGGTCCTGCTCCGGCCACTGCCGGTGCAGGACGCGGATCGCATCGTCGTGCTGCGCGCGCTCGATCAGTCGGGAGTCGAGATCGCGTTCGACCAGAGCCAGCTCGATGCGCTCCGACGGTCGAGCCGGACCATGCGCGAGGTCGCCGGGATCGTCCACTGGCCTGGACCCTCAGCGATGCCACTGGTCGATGGCGATCGCCCGATCAAACTCGCCCAGATGTTCGTCAGCGGGAATCTGTTCGAGGTGCTGGGGGCACAACCGGCGCTCGGGCGCTTGCTCGTGCCGAGTGATGACTGGGCGTCGCACGTCATCGTGTTGAGTTACGGCGCTTGGCGGCGCCACTTCAACGGCGATCCGTCGGTGATCGGTCACCGGTTGACAGATCCCAAGGACCACTCGGTGTACACGATCGTCGGCGTGGCGCCGCCAGGGCTCGACTATCCGGTGGGCGTCGATGCCTGGCGGCCAGGGTTCGCGGACGGAGTCGTGGTGGACGCGATCGCCCGCCTCGCACCGGGCGCCACCCCCGCGGCGGCGCGCGCCGAGTTTCTCACGGCGGCACGGTCGATCTTCAACAAGACTCGATATGCGGTCACGATCGGCGACGCTACCATTCGCTCGCTGCGCCAGGGCGTGGTCGGCGATGTGCGGCCTGTGGTGATGGTGCTCATGGCCGCGGTCGGGCTGCTGTTGCTCATCGCCTGCGTGAACGTGGGCAACTTGCTGCTCCTGCGCGTTGCCGCCCGCGCTCGCGAGATCGCGGTGCGACGCTCGCTCGGTGCCACGTCTGGCGACATCGTGCGGCAGCTCCTGACCGAGAGCCTCCTGCTCGCCGCCGGTGGTGGCGCCCTCGGACTCGGCGTTGGCGAGCTGGCGCGCCGAGCCCTCGTCGCGATGGCTCCGCGCCAACTGCCGCATCTGGATCTCGTCCGCTTCTCCGGCGCTCCGATCGCCGCGGCGGCGACGCTGGCCCTGCTCACGGTGCTCGTGTTCGGGGTACTCCCCGTGCTCGTGGCGGCCAACCGACCGTTGCGCTTGGACGAGCGCGCCGGAACGACGACGCGGCAGCGGCGTCGCGTGCGGCAGTGGCTGGTCGCATCACAAGTCTCGCTCGCGCTCGTGATGCTCTCGGGCGCTGCACTCCTCCTCCGGAGCCTCGAGCGACTCCAACACCTCGACCTCGGCTACACCACAGATCACCTCACGTTCGCCTACATCATTCCGCCGGTGGCGCATGACACGTCGTTCCCCTGGAAGATCCAGATGGGCGACGCGATCATGGCCCACCTCCGGGCGATCCCGGGTGTCACCGCTGTGACGCCGACGATGTTCTCCCCCTTCGCCGGGTCGGGCATGTGGACGATCTCGTGGGATGCCGAGGGCGAGACCGCATCCGACAGCGCCGCGAGTCCCACCACCGCGATCGAGGTCGCGGGGCCCGATTACTTCCGCGTGCTCGGGATACCCATCGTGCGTGGTCGCACTTTCCTGGACACGGATCGCGACAGTATGCCCCTGGTCGCCATTCTGAGTGAGGCAACCGCGCGTCGATACTGGCACGGTCAGGATCCAGTCGGCAAGCGCATCAAGCCTCGAGGGGCCGTCCATTGGTGGACAGTCGTCGGTGTCGTTGGCGACACGCACTTTCGCGAGTTGCGGAAGTCGACGCCCATGCTCTACTTGTCGTGGCGTCAAATTGACTGGCAGGGTACTCTTGCGATGCGCTCGACCGGCATCGTGTCGCGGGCCACGATCGGTCGAGCGGTCGCGGAGGCCGATCCGAGTCTGACGTTGTGGTCCGTGTACACCATGGATCAGGTGCTCCACGATGACCTCGCGGAACCACGACTGAACACATTCCTGCTCTCGATGTTCGGCCTCGTCGCGCTGGCACTGGCCGCGATCGGCCTCTATGGCGTCATGGCGTCAGCCGTGCGCGAGCAGACTCGCGAGATCGGCGTTCGCATGGCACTGGGCGCCACACCCGGTCGCGTGCGCGGCGACGTCCTGCGTCGCGCTTTCCTCGTGTGCCTCGGCGGCGCCGTGGTGGGGATCGGCCTGGCGCTCGCCGCCTCTCGCGTGATCGCCTCGCTGCTATTCGAGGTGAGCCCCACGGATCCACTGGCGCTCATCGGCGCCTGCGTGGTATTGCTCGCTGTCGCGGCGATCGCCGCGTACGTACCGGCCTATCACGCGAGCCGAGTCGATCCGGCACGCGCTCTCCAGACGGACTAGGCTCAAAGCGGCAAACGCATCTTCGTCAAGAACGCGGCGTACCGGGGGTCGCGGCGCACACTCTGGAAGAAGGGCTGGGCCTTGACGTCGATGAGGCCCTGATCGCGTTGGGCATAGGCGCGATCCAGCCAGAGGAACGTGCTGTCCGCGTCACCGCGCATCCCATACACTTCGGCGATCTGATACGCATCGTGGGTGTGATACTGGTTGACGAACGCGGTCAACAAACTATCAGCGGTCCGGCGCGGGCCCTGGCGCACCGCGATCATCGCGCGAAACAACAACTGCCATTCGGGGTCCGCCAACTGAGGCAGCGCCGAGGCGGCGTCGGCGACGTGACCCGTGACCAGGTCGAGATAGATGCGGTAGTCAGGCCGGTTATTCCGTTGGTCCGGTGGGATCGCGTCGAACGTCTCGATCGCTTCGTCGGGTCGGCCCATACTCAAATAGAGGCTACTGAGCTCGATTTTCTGATTCACATCGAGCGGATCCAACTCGATGGCGCGTCGCTCGAGCGCCAACGCATCGTCGAGGTTCCCCATCGTCCTCTGCATAACAGAGGCCCGTACGATCAAGTTCACATTGCTGGAATCCAACGCGAGCGCGCGTTGATATGACGTGTTCGCCGCCGTCCAATCCCAGTCGACGAGGCGTTGCATCTGCCCGAGCCCGTCCCATGCCTCTGGCAGGCTCGGATCCAATGCCAACGCCCGGTTGATGGCCTGCCGCGCTTCGCGGTAACCGGATTCCGTCGGGATCCACTCCCGGTCAGCGCCAAAGCGATACGCGGCGCCGAGCCAGGCCCAGGCAAGCGCATAACTGGAGTCGGCCGCGATCGCCGCGTCGAAGTATCGCTTGGCATCTCTCCAGCCCTCCTGACCGCGATATGCACTGTACGCGCTGCGTCCCCGAATGACGGCGTCGACTGCGGCGGCCGTGCTTGACGGCGCGCGAGTGAGACGCGCCCGCTGCACGGGTGTCAGCCGCAGTTGCACTTCACGCGCGACCGCTGCCGCGACGCCGTCCTCGATGTGGAAAATGTCCTGCTGCGCGTAGTCGAAATCGCTCGCCCAAACATGACTCTGATCTTTGACGCGAATGAGCTGCACCGTCACCCGCAGCCGATTCGCGCTCTGCCTGAGGCTACTCTCCAGCGCATATCCGACCGATAGGTCCCGCCCGATCTCGTCGATGCGTTCCCCGCCATGTTTGTATCCCATGACGGAAGTCCGCGCGATGACACGGAGCTGCTCCGGCCTGAGCCGCGCGAGTTGCGTGATCGTCTCCTCGGTGAGCCCGTCGGCGAGATCGTTCTGGGT